>OIWT01004084.1_pt1 | contig 12339 bp, 13 predicted proteins | sample 1587701 | NCBI WGS metagenome assembly OIWT01 (sample SAMEA3888904, study PRJEB22519) | human gut metagenome | biome: human gut; feature: human-associated habitat; material: faeces | place: Denmark | collected 2009 | reverse complement strand
TATAAATCTGCAAAATTTAAAATAAACGGAATATAAATTATATGTCATACAGAATAATTCTATAACGTTGCTTTCGGTGTTCATAGTGATTATTGTTTGTAACACAACCGGCTACAGGAGTTTTCATAAACTTTTAAGTAGTTGATGGTAATTAATTTATTCTTGTGAAAAGAGTAATGAAATTACTATTGCTTTTGTCATCAACTGGTATTTTACACTTCAGAAAAAGACGACAGATACGAAAAATTGCGGATAGGTTTATGTCTAAGTGCTTTTATGGAATATATATATTCTTATGCATATTATAATCTGTATGCAAATTGCATGTTTTATAAATGTATATTGTAGAGTGTTGTTATGATAACATACTTGATTATAAGTAGTATATATTAAGATAAAGTAATTTACATTTTTAACGTATGGCAAATATGCTGTCATCTTTCATATCTTCGTGCGCTGTCAATAAGTTTTCCGATATTCAGTGTCATTTTATGAATAAGACAGGTGCGCGCGCAATCTATGCCGCATCGGTGTATTGTGCTTTTTCAGTGTTATGAAAGTATTCGTTGCGTTGTGTGGCCTGGCTACAGACAGAGGGTAACCGTAGTTGTGAGGAAAGGGTTGTGATGTCGTTTGCGTCTTTTTCCGTCAGAACGGCATACCCGTATAAATAACAAAAGGCTTTGCCATATATGATGGCAAAACCTTTTATTTCTTTTTCGGGGATTAAGTCTGAGAATGTTTGTATTATTCTCCGCTGATGACTTTCTTCTCTTTGATACGTGCTTTCTTACCTGTAAGGTTGCGCAGATAATAAAGTTTGGCGCGACGTACCTTACCATGCTTGTTCACCTCGATGCTGTCGATGTTCGGTGACTCGATCGGGAAAATACGCTCAACACCTACTGTGCCGGACATCTTGCGAACGGTGAAGCGCTTCTTGTCGCCATGACCGCTGATTTTGATTACGACACCACGGTAGAGCTGGATACGCTCTTTGTTACCCTCGATAATTTTGTAAGCGACAGTGATAGTATCACCAGACTTGAACCGGGAACTTCTTGCCGGTTGCAAATGCTTCTTCAGCAACTTTAATTAAGTCCATTTTTTGATAATTAAATTTGTTTTATCGCCCAACGCAACATGACCAGCGACTCTTCCGTTGTCAGCGGTTACGCCGAAAAGCGCTGCAAAGTTACTACAATAAATCAGAACAGGCAAATTTCTGTCTGTCAATTTGTTCGTAAACCGCTAAAATATGAATAAATAGCGGTGTAAAGAGCTGTTTTTCAGCTTTATTATTCTTTCTGTGCTGTGCAGAGAAACACCAGTTGTCCGGGTTTCACGGCAATGATTTTGTCTCCTGTTTTTATGATGTCCTTGGTGTCTTCGAAAAAGTGTCGGTATGGTGTTCCGTCTGATTTTACCAGCCAGAAATCCTGTTTGTCGGTGCATGCTTCCACACATGAGTAGTCGGCTGATTCGAACAGACTCACGTACATGTTGCTTAAAGGATAGCTGCCGGTGATGTCGTATGCCTGATTAAGGACGAACACACTGTCTTTTTCGGTTATTACCCATAGTTCGGAGCAGTCGGAAGCCGGCATCTTGAACATGGTGCCGTCCGGTTTTAAAGCACAGCACGATTTATTCAACACTGCTTTTATGCGTCCATGACTTTTATAGTCCCACATTGTGGTGGTGGAGGCTGTGTCGTTGCGGGCTATGTGTGTTATCATGTTGTCGAACACGATGTTGTCGCCCGACGGGCCGGCGGCTGTTCCTACAACCATTTCTTTCTTGTCTGCCAGCATGCGGAACGACAGCTGACGGCCTGTGGCGGCATCGAACTCGGCAACGAACGGTCGTCCGCTTTTTACGGGAGCATAGCCCATGGCCATGCCCAATCCGTGGTTGAGCAGGCGAAGACGGCCGTCGGAAAGCGTCATGTAAGCATTGGACCCTGATTTATCCGGCAGTTCGCTGCTCCATATCTGGTGCATGTCATGGTCGAAGCAATACACACGGTTGCGGTCGGAGATGTAGAAACGCGAACCTTCTGTCACCACGTTTGAGTTAAGTCCGAATATGCGTTTGCCTGCTGTGGCGGGCATGAACATTGAGGTTGTTCCTGTAGAAGCCATGGCGCCGATGGTCAGTGTCAGTCCGGCAAGACCGTCCATGATTATGCCTTTGGTCCAGGGCGTGGATGTGTCAGCTTCGGCGAAGTTCATTCTGCCGGTGCTCATGTCTATCACGTATATGTCGTTATTGACGACAACAAGTTTTGTTCCTTCCATCACCGTCGGATTTGTCCATCCGAACGTGTTGTTGTTTGGTATCTCGTTGATCCATCTTATGTTGCCGTCGCTCAGGTTCAGAGCCTTTACTGTTTTTGTGAACGGATGTTCGTAGCCGATGACAATGTTGAGAGAATCGTTGTAGTAGATGGGTATCAGTTCATTACGCCACACCACCTGTCCTGTGTTGAGGTCGCGCATCTCTGTTGTGTACAGCCAGTCGCTGGTGTTATGGGTATCGTATGTGAGTATCAGTCCGTGGTTGGTGAGCGACAGTTGCGTGCTGTTGTATTTTACGTCTGTTTCCCACAGTTGCGACATATTGCTGCTGTCGAACATGCATATGCTGCCTTTGTTTTTCCATATCCCTTTCTTGGTGGCCTCGCGTGTATGTATGCATAAGTATTTTCCGTCGTCGCTGCACTCTGCATTGTATATGGGCAATGCGGTGTATACGGCTTTGCCCATAATGATGTCGCCTTTTGCGTCGGATGCGAATGCTGCCTTGCCGAACGCAGTGGAGTCGGTTGCTACGGCGGCGGAAACTCTGGTGCTGAACTGTATGAGCATCATCAGCATGATGATGATGAATAAGTAATGCACGGATTTTACAGTCTGCATATCTGTGACAGGCTTGTGTGTAAGTTGCATGGCAGTTGTACGTATTATGCAACGGTCATTAAATGGAGTGTGGACTGCATTTGTTGTCATTATATTTCCTCCCTGTATTGTTGTTTAAGTTAGTTTCGTTGTTTGTTTTTATGCCACCGGTATGTGGTCTGTGGCTGATTTTGTGTTTACGGTTTTTAGTATCTCTATTTGCTGTGTGGCACTTTCGCAAATATATGGATTTTTTATTATATGAGCAAACATTGCGGTGTGATATGTTGCATGGGAGTTTATTATATTGACGTATTGTGTTGTTTGTGAGTGCCTTGACGTGAAGAAAAAGCGCGAAGGGCTTTGCATTATGCGACAGTTGCATTAACTTTGTAAATGAAACAACCGGTACAGGATGTTGTGGATGGAAAACTTCATTCCACGGAGACGTCTGTACGAAACACAATGAATAATAATGACAACAGACATGATGAACAGAAAAATGCGCAGACGCGCACTCGGTGTCGGAGTGCTGCCGGCCATATTGCTGCTTGCGGCATGTTCTTCCGGCGTGCAGCTTACGGGTGTCGAGCGCGAGAGGGTAGTGATAGACAGTCGCTATGACACGGTGACCGACAGTGCCGGAGTGAGATTTCTTGCGCCTTACAGGGCTAAGGTTGACAGCATGATGAGTCCTGTCGTGGGCCACGCTGCCCACGACATGGCTGCCTCGCGACCTGAGAGCGACCTGTCGAATCTGCTGGCCGACATACTGTTGTGGGGCAGCAGCAAGTTCGGAGAGAAGCCCGACTTCGCCGTTTACAATATGGGCGGCATACGTGCGGCGCTGTCGAAGGGCGACGTGACGATAGGCAATGTGCTGGACGTGGCGCCGTTTGAGAACAAGATATGTTTTCTTTCGCTGAAGGGTGACAAGGTGGAGGAACTGTTTGAAGAGATGGCTGAGGCCGGAGGTGAGGCTGTAAGCCGTGGCGTGAACCTCGTGATAACGAAGGACGGAAAGTTGAAGTCGGCTCTTGTCGGCGGCCGTCAGATAGACAAGAACAGGGTTTACCGCATAGCCACGCTCGACTATCTGGCTCAAGGCAACGACGGACTGGAGGCGTTTAAGGATAAGACCGACGTGGTGTCGCCGCAAAGCGAGGAGAACAACGTCAGGCATATCATAGAGAATTATTTCAGAGAGCAGGAGAAAAACGGCCGACAGGTGGACAGCAAGGTTGAGGGCCGTATTGTTGTGGAATGAAACACGGGATGAATATGATAAGGAATTTAATGGTTTGCTGTGCGCTTTTCTTGTCGTCGATGGCGGCAGAGGCACAGACTAAGATTGAGATATTGCACACCAACGACACGCACAGTTGCATTCTGCCGCTGACCAAGAATCTGGCAGACACGCTTGTGGCAGGGCGCGGCGGATTCGTAAGACGACTGGAGTTTGTGAACCGTGAGCGGAAGGACAATCCGCAACTGCTGTTGTTCGACAGCGGCGACTTCTCGCAGGGTTCGCCTTACTACACGCTTTTCCACGGCGACGTTGAGGTGGAACTGATGAACCTTATGGGCTATGATGCCGTGACAATAGGCAATCACGAGTTTGATTTCGGTATGGATAACATGGCGCGTCTGTTCAGAAAAGCGAATTTTCCGGTGGTCTGCTGTAACTATGATTTCATGGGAACTCCGCTCGAGGGACTTGTGAAACCGTATGTGGTGATAGAGCGCAAAGGGCTGAAGATAGGCGTATTGGGCGTAGGACCGGAGCTCGAAGGGCTTGTGGACGAGAAGAACTGCCGCGGAGTGAAATACGAGGACCCGGAGGATGCTGCCGAAAGGACGGTGAAGACTCTGATAGACAAGGAGAAATGCGACGTGGTGGTTTGTCTTTCGCATCTCGGATGGGAGGACTCAGACGATGAAGGCGACAAGGAATTTATGTCGAAGACCAAGGGCATAGACCTCGTGCTGGGCGGACACTCACATTCTTATTTCGATAGTCTGAAGTATGTAAAGAATGCCGACGGGAAGCAGGTGCCCAACGACCAGAACGGCAAGCACGGAGCGTTTGTAGGCAAGATAATGCTCAACTTCAGCAAGTAACGTGTGAAGAAAGCAAATGGATATGAAGTAAATCAACGTACGGAAAATAATAAAGCCTCGCCGGAAAGGTGAGGCTTTATTGTATGCAGGGGCTTGTGTGTTATTCGAAATATAAGCTGAGGACAATCATCTTTGTGTGTGCCTCGCTCACGGATTTGGCGAAGCGGAGCATATTTCTGTCGCGAAGCTGGTTTGGGTGATTGGTGTCGAGGCTGTTGCCAAGACCATAAACGAACTTCAGTTCGGGACGGAGCTTGAAGAAAGGCAGGTAGAGGTCGCAGCCGAAACCTATCTCCGCGCAGACGTCGTAGCGTTTCAGCTTTATGTAATCGGTGCTCTTGCCGCTGAGGTTTATCATCGGGTTGAGACCTGCCATGAGGTACGGACGATGGTTGTTGAACCTTGGCGCGGCGAAAATGAGGTCGAACGATGAGGATATATATACCGACTTCATGTTCTGATGCTCCTCTCTCGGATTTCCGTCTTCGTCGAGATTCTTCATGTCGCGGAACGTTATGCGGCGGTTGCCGAAGTACATCGTCGGTGCAATGCGGAACTGGAAGTATGTATTTATGCGGTATTCGCCCACAACGCCAACGTTGAAGCCGGTGTCCCAGCGGTCCTGATCGGCAGTGACGAGAGTCTCGACAGTAGTTCCGTCTTCACTGGCTATGATTTGCGGACCTGCATTCAACAGTTCGATGTCCTGCATGTGCGTGCCTACGACCACTCCGAAATGGAACGGACGCAGGTCGGTGTAGGGCCTGTTCTGCACCGTGCGTGTCTGTGCTGCGGCATGGGCTGCACAGACGATAATTGTGAATATCGTTATAACGAAACGTTTCATATACGTATTAATAACGCCATTTGTTTTTGCTTATTGTATGGCAGAATAAAGTAACAATGTATAAATTAGTTAAAATCTTGGGTCGGATGTAGTTTTTCGGGATAAATAATGTACCTTTGCAATGTACGAGCCGGTTTAGTCCGGCGGTCTATTAGTACAATAACATTATTAACATTATAAAAATATTTTTACTATGGCTTATGTAATTGGTGATGACTGTATCGCATGCGGTACATGTATCGATGAGTGCCCGGTAGGCGCTATCTCTGAAGGCGAGAAGTATTCAATTAATCCAGATATGTGCACAGAATGTGGTACATGCGCTGATGTTTGTCCTTCTGGAGCAATCAGCCTTCCATAATAACATTTTTCCATAAAAGTTAGAGAGCGGCTGCGCAGATGCGTTGCCGCTTTTTTTGTGCATTGTTTTTTGTGTGGTGTCTGTCGCTGCTTGGACGGTTGTTACAGTTGATATTGTTTTATGTGGTATGGCAGTGGGCGATACGCGTTTGTTTGTGGATGTGTTTTATCACACTGATTTGATTCTTCTGTTCAGCTGCTTTGGGGAGCTTTATTCGTCTTTTGTGGAGTAATGTTCTGCAGAAGATGTTTTTTCGTGTTGTAAAACGTATTTTCTGATGTGCTGGAATTATGTCTTCTATTGTGTGATGTGGTCTTAGTTGTGGCCTGACAAAGTTCGTTTCCTATCGCTGAGTTTCTATGATTGTCGTACTATATTGAATACGCCGTTAAATGTCGGATAGTTAAGCAGTTTGTTGAAAATTAGTGTATTTGCGTTCGTCATCACTTTTGTTCGCATATATTTAATTCTCGTGAGTTTGGGTGAAAAATTTTATGTATAAATGTGATGCATGGTGTGTTTTTATGTATAACTGTGGAATTAAAGTCGTTGTTTGATTAATAAGTTGCGGATATTTAAAAACAGTTGTGTTGCTGATTTGATAATGTTTTTTGATGTGTGGCGTCTGTATGTGTATAAAAAAAGCATGCAGGATATTTATTATTCCCGCATGCTTTTTATGGTTACTTATTTGTAATTATAAAATTTACTTTGCTTGTGTCAGACCAAGTGCCTGTTTAGCCATGGCATTTTCCGGATCGATTGCAAGAATTTTGTTCCAATACTCGGCAGATTTAGTCTTGTCATCTTTGAGCAGATAGTAGTAGCCAAGATAACGGTATGACTCGATGAGACGCTCGTCTGTGTTTTCGTCTTTCTCCTGTGTGGTGAGGAGCTCTACGAGTTTCTCATAGTGAGGCTTAGCAAGACCAAGTTTTGTCTCCGGGTCGAGGGCATAACCGATGTGAGCGCGCTGCAGAGTAGCGAATACTGCTACACTAGGCATCTTGTCGGCCATCTCAGCATAGATAGAGTCTGCCTTTGCATAGAGCACCTTCTTCTGTGCTTCTGCTATGGTTGAGTCTGAAGCCTCTGCCATGTACATTGTTGCGAGAGTGTGTATATCGTTTGCAGTCTTCTGTTTCAGGTTGTCAAGATATTTCTCGTATGTACCGATAGCGTTCCTGTAGTCACCTTTCTTCTTGTATGCCTCTGCAATGTTCTTCATTGCGTCGTTCTTGTCGGCTTCATTGTCTTGGTTGTTTTCGATTGACTTCTGGAACATTGCGATGGCTTCGTCGTAGTTGCCTTTGCCGAGGTGAGCATAACCATAGTAGAGATAGTCGCTCTCGGTTATCTTAGTCTCTTCTGACTCGTTGAACAGTTTTGCTGCATACTGCAGTGCCTCGTCATAGCGTTTGAGGTTTGTCAGGTCGAAGAACGAAATACGGTTGAGCGCCGGATTGCGCGGGAACTTGTTGTTTCCGAACTGTGAAATCTCGAGACTCTTTTCGAATTCGCCTTTCAGGAAGTAAACCAGTGCGTAGTCAACGAGCTGATAGTCTTCCATCTTTGATTTGTCAACCTGGTTGTAGTATTGTATGGCCTTGTCGAGATCACCGGCCTTACTGAATATTTCTGCAGAGATAAGTGCGATAGGGTAGTCTGGCACCTGCTGCTTGAGTTCTTCCAGTTTCTGTACTGCGGCAGACGGGTTGGCCTTGCTGTTCACCTGTGCATAGCGACGGTATCCGTTCGGGTTTTTCGGATCGAAGTAGATAGCCTGCTCGAAGAGTGACGATGCTTCACCCCCGTTGTCAAGTATTACCTGGATATCGCCGGCAAGGACGTATGCGTCACCGTAGTTCTTATCGCGTTTGATGGCCATATCTGCATATTTCTGTGCATTCTCGGTATCTTTTATGTCGAGGTATGCACGGCCTATTGCTACAATTACGTCCGGATCTTTCTTGTAGTCTTTGAACAGATCTTTTATCTGATCCTCTTTGTCTGCGGCATCAGATTTAACGACTTTTGTGAGTTGCTCGATAACAGCTTTGTGATCTTCTTCCTGTGCTGTAGATGGAGTGGTGATGCCTATCATCAGCGCTCCGATTAAAAAATATTTTATTACTTTCATATCCAATGTTTATTTATTTTGTCTTTGACTGAATTTTCTGCTTTCGGTTTTGTGGGGCATTTTTTGTATCAAGACTGATTCATTTGTCAGTCGTCGGTAACTCTAACATCGCGTACGGTGATGTTTCCTTGCACAGGCAACAGTCCTGCGTTGAAGATGATCATCTGCCCTTTAGGAGAAGTCAGGAAGTTGAAGAATCCCCAAGGAAGTCCTCGCAGCGGATCGTTGAGCAGAGCCCAGATTGTGCGGGTGAGTGGGTAATTCCCGTTGTATATGTAGTATTGATACGGCTTCCAGCTGTTTGCCGGTGTGGCTTTGTCAATTCTACTTACTGACATTACGCGTATGTTCTTGTTGAATGTCAGGTTTGTTGTGTCACGTTTGTCGTTGAGCCAGTTGCTGCCTATTATGCCGATGGCATTAGGTGTCTTTTCCACATAGTCGATCACGTCGGCTGTCTTTTTCGTGGCTACGACATTCGGACTTGTTATTGGCTTGCCGCCGAGAATGCTGTCTTCGGCAAAATGGACAGTGCTCGACTTTTTGTTGTCGAAGACGACAACGATGTCACCTCGTTTGGAGTTGGGATAAATGTCGCTCCATTTTGTTGACTTGCCGCTAAGTATGTTCGCTATATCTTTTACTGATATGCAAGTGTCGTTGTTTGCGTTGTTTACTATGAGTGCAAGCGCGTCATAAGCGATGGCTGTGGCACGCGGATTGAAGTTGCGGTCGCGCAGATTCTGTCTTTCGTTTTCCTTGAAATCACGTGCTGTGATTGCGAGACAGATTTTGCCTTTCAGAAGCATGTTGATGGCGTCTGACTCATTTGTGTAAATGGGTTTTAGCGTAGCATTTACGTGCGAGCTTTCAAACACTTCGCGCTCTTCTTCTATTATTGGACTAAAACTTTCGTCAGAGGCGAAACTGATCACCCCTGACGAATATGTGTCTGTCCTGCCGTCTTTGCGCTTCTTGTTGCAGGAAACGCAAAGACAGGCTAACAGTGCTAATCCTACGAATATGTAAGATATTTTGTCTTTTCTCATTCTTGTTGTTTTGTTACTGTAATCTGAATGTAACAGGTACCTGGTACTTAACACGTACGGCAGATCCGTTCTGCTTACCTGGAATCCAGCGTGGCATGCTCTTCACAACGCGTGCTGCTTCGCGGTCAAGTGATGGATCCTGAGACTTGATGACTGTTACATCTGTAATAGAACCGTCCTTCTCAACAACGAATCCAACAACAACACGACCTTGTACGCCGTTCTCTGCTGCAATCGTCGGATAGTGTGTGTTCTCCTGCAGATATTTCATCAACGCTGCATCGCCACCAGGGAATGACGGCATCTGCTCAACCACCTCGAAGACTTTGTTCTCTTCTTCCTTCGGTGGCTCAGGCTGTGCAATTACTTCCTTAGCTTTGAGCACCTCTCCGTTGGCATCGTCGTTACCTATTACATTGAACGTACCGATGGCAACTTTCGTGTTCATAAGTTCATCCTGTGTCTTGAGCTCTTCCTCAGGTTTTACTTCCTCATCCTTCTTGATGACAGGAGCAGTAAACTTGATAGAACTCTTTACACGTTCAACAACTTTTTCAGGCTGCTTGATCTCGATTTTCTTCTGCTTAACCTCAGCCTTTTTCTTTGGCTGGTTAAGAGCTGAAAGCTCAGTTACCTGCGTTACTGCTACTTTGGCGCGCTGCTCATCAACAATATTCTTTACAGTCAGTATGATGAAACATGCGAGAACCAAAATCAAAACTGAGATGACTGCAATTATATTGCGCTTGGTCGTACTTCTACGGAGTCTGTAGGCTCCATATGATTTGTTACGTCCTTCGAATACTAAATCAACCCAGTCGTTTGAAATCAAATCTATTTTTGACATAGTCTTTTTCGTTTTAATTGTTCAACATTCAACGACTATTTCACTCCTGCTTTGTCGAGAAGCTTCTGGTCGTCCGGGTTAATCTTATCGATCACGTATTTACCAATGCTGCAAATTTGCATTTCATCGAGCGCTCTGATCAGATTCTTGTAAGCAGATTTGTCTGTGGCTTTGATAATGACAGTCAATGTTGATATCTTCTGACCATTTATCTCACCTGACTTGATCTTTGACAGCTCTTTGTTGTAAAGAGAATCCGGATAATTTGGATTAGCCAGTTTCTTTTCATCAAGTTTTGCCTTTGCAAGCATTACCTGCTGAACCGGCTGTGTTCCGTCTTCTGTAACATGAGAAATCAGAACTTTACGGATACCGTCTTTACCCCAAGTAGTTTTCTTCAGACATGTAGGATCGTCGTATTTCGGCAGTCCTGCTATGTAGTAAATCTGATCGTTGGATCCTACATAAATTGTGATTGTGTAAGATGCCTTTGTTACTGATTTATCTTCCTCAGTCTGGTTCTTATCGTTACTTGGCATACTCAACTCCATTGTCTGTGGCTTTGCCAGTGAGGTACAGAGCATGAAGAATGTGATAAGAAGCATCATCATATCCACCATAGGCGTAAAGTCTACGCGGACATTCATCTTTTTCTGCTTGCTTGCTTTCTGTTTTGCCATTCTTTAGTCCTCCTCTGCTTTTAATGAAGTTATGAGATAGTAACGGTTCTCACTCATATCCTGAAGTTCTGACATAACAGTCTTGATAGCACTGTAAGGAGTGTCCTGGTCGGCCTTGATGGCAATCTTGATATCGCTGTTTACGTTGCGTGCTTCAGTTACCCAAAGCTGGAACTCGCTTTTATCTTTCTTGCCTGTGCCGTCGTCAATACTGTCTGTCGGAATACCTTCTTTCTGTATGGCGTCTGCCATCTGATCCTCAGGAAGACTGAGATATGCAGTCAGCTTTTCCATACCTACACCGAGCATAGAGTGCTTCTTGAGAGTCTCCAGCTGTGCTCCGGTGAGAGTGATTCCGAATTTTCCTGTCATCGCATCCACTATTGACACCAAATCATTGGTGTTGTCAATAGTAATGAACACTTTGCCATCTTTGGCAACATGTACGTTCAAGACATCTTTTTCCGGGACTTTGATCTCCGATACCGAACCTGGGGTGACGACTTTTACAGGATCATTCTTTACGAATGTTGATGTCAACATGAAGAATGTCAGCAAAAGCACCATCACGTCGGACATTGGAGTCATGTCTATCCAGATGTCACTTTTCTTAATTTTTACTTTACCCATAGTGATAAAAGTTTAAAGGGTTAGCAAAAATTAAGCCTCTTCTCCGTGGTTGGCTTCGTATGTCTGTGCGATAGTGTAACCAACTTCATCGAGAGCGTATGTCAGCTTGTCGATTTTGTTTGTAAAGAAGTTATAAATAACTACAGCGAACCAAGATGTCAAAATACCTGATGCTGTATTAACCAGCGCCTCAGAAATACCAGTAGAAAGAGCCTGAGAGTCTGCACCACCACCGGCTGCCAAAGCTGCGAATGAACGGATCATACCGACAACGGTTCCGAACAGAGCGGTAAGAGTACCCAGTGTAACGATTGTAGCGACAATCGGAAGGTTCATCTGGAGAGTAGGCATTTCAAGCTGAGTTGCTTCCTCGTGAGCCTGCTGTATCTTAGCGATCTTCTGGCTCTTCTTGATACCTGTTGTCTTCTCCATTTCCTCGTATGTGTTGAGAGAAGCGTTAACAACGTTTGCAACAGAACCTCTCATCTTGTCGCAAAGCTGGTGTGCAGTAGCGAAATCACCACCTTTAACGGCAGCTTTGATCTGTGCTGTAAATTTAGCCAAAGGCATTTTACCGAATGCATTGCGGAGAGCCAGATAACGCTCTACACCAAGTGCGATTACAGTGAAAAGCAAAGTGAAGATAACCGGAACGACGATACCTCCTTTGTAGATTGTACCGAGAAGGTTGGCTGGTTCACCGCTGTTGTCTCCACCACGGAAGTTTGACGGGCCACCGAGGAAGAATTCATAAAAGCAGAATG
>OIWT01004083.1_pt1 | contig 12344 bp, 9 predicted proteins | sample 1587701 | NCBI WGS metagenome assembly OIWT01 (sample SAMEA3888904, study PRJEB22519) | human gut metagenome | biome: human gut; feature: human-associated habitat; material: faeces | place: Denmark | collected 2009 | reverse complement strand
ACCTTTGCTGGAGTTATGTGAAAAAAGGTGGGTATTTGCGTCTCAAGATCATACAAAGTGTGTATCTTGATTCCTCCTTTCCTCTTTCTGAACAGAGCCCATTCAAAGGTGCTCAGACATAAGTCAACTGTCGTAGAATCAAAGGCATAGACGTTTCCATTCAATTTGAAGATGTCAACAATTCGGCATCGTTGAGCCTCCGAGATGACTTTGTAGGCAAACTCCTCGAAAATGTGGTAATCCCGCTTCGTGTTGGCATCTGCAAGAGTACTCTTGGCAGCATGCTTGCCAAATCCAAGGTGATAAGCTTTGGATGCATGGGCCTGGGTTGCCAGAACAACATCTCGAAGACTTTCACGGTTGGATAGCTGACCGAACATCAATACGCAAAGTTGGTTATAGCAGGTGAACTGCTTGACATATTTGTCACCACCATATTTCCTTGCGAGATAGTTGAAATCGTTGCGATCGAGGAAGTCTAGGAGCTGAGAGAACACGTATTTTCCTTTATTCATATGCCATTCTACGTTAGTCTGGCAAAGATAAATTCAAATCGGTTGACTCGAAAAACCTCTATAACTACCTAACTTTCAATATTTTCAAAGAACTTTTATGATTTTTTACCGGACACTAATGAAAATTTATGACAAATAAATCCAAAACAACTTCTAAATGAAATCAGTTGAGTCCTCGCTGTTGGCTATTGCTCTGCTTTGTGTTTCAGCTTGCCAAAGCAGAAATGTTGTTCATGAGGTAGACGCAGTTGAGTTGGCCCATATAACAGCCCTTCCGGATTCCTCATTCTTCTCGGATCTCAGGCACCTGAATGTCTCTGGTGAAAGGATATATGCACTTGACGTAGATAGACGCCAAGTATTGTCACTTGACAAGAAATTCGAAGATTTATGGTTATTCGGCAGTGGTGGCCGGGGGCCGGCAGAACTGCTTGCTCCCTTCTCTTTCACACTGCATGGTGGTGATGTTTTTATCCATGATTCGCCGTCGCAGGCAGTAAAGATATATAGCAAGGAGGGATTTCAAGACAGAAGGGAATTGGATTTTGTCCCTTACGACTATCGATGGTATGAACGGGACGGGGAATTCTGGATGCCGTTGCGGAATTCTGACTGCCTTATTGTGAAGAGCTCGCCGGAAGGGGATGTTTTTTTCGGAAAGCCACGCCGCATTGGCTCCGATAAAAAGACCTCAATAATGAACGGCTGTTGCGTTCTCGACAATGATGGAGAGCCACTCGCTGTATACATGATGCTGCCGTATGCCAGACAGTATTCTTCGGCCGGTGTGCTGGAGAGAGAAATCGATCTGTCGGGGGCTGAATTCTACGGACAGAACATGGCATATATTGCATCCAGGCCCACCAAGGAAAACTCGGCATACATTCTGCACCAGGATGCGGTGATTTCTGGTGCAAGGCTTTTTCTTCTCTGCCCGCGTTATGGGGAGCAATATCGTGTGGACAGGATTCTTGAGGTAGACATACCGTCCGGTCGACCAGTACGAGTCATTCGCCTGCCGGAAGGAGTCTATGGTAGCATAGCGCTTGATAAGGATATTGTGTATGCTTTTAATTCTGGGCGCGGTTCTTTGGACATGTTAAAAGTGTCAGATCAGTAAGCCGCAGGGGTTCGGGGATATGCTCGGCAGAAAGACATCGCCGAATGGCTTGACTGGAGAGTCCGCATCAGCGGACCGGCGCGCCGGAGTAGTTACCAAGAAACATTTTTTTGGACAAATGCTAATGCTGTGTGCGTGAATTCGCTTTAGATTTCGAAAGAAAGTATAAAATAGTTATGCGTAAATACCAGAAGGCCCGTCACAACAATCCTCCAAGATTGTTTTTCGGAAAAATTTCAATCTTTCAAGATTTTTTTGTATGTTTGCTTAGACGTTAAAGCATCTATTATGGAACTCAATCCTGACGTACTGTATAGAAACTCACATAGATTGGTCTCCCAGATAAGCCTCGATTTCAAGCGCGAGATCTACGACCGGATCAATTGGACGCCCCGGATCATTGGCATCAAGGGCCCAAAGGGCGTGGGAAAGTCCACATTGCTGAAGCAGCATATCCGGGAGGCCTTCCCCGATGACAGCAAAGTACTGTATGCCTCGCTGGACCATATCTGGTTCAACGGCAACAGCTTGGACGACCTGGTGGAGTATCACTACATCCACGGAGGGACACACCTATTCCTGGACGAGGTCCACAAATACAAAAATTGGCAGTGGGGCATCAAAAACATCTATGACAACTATCCTTCCATGAATGTCGTGTTCACGGGCAGTTCGATGCTTCAGATTGACGAAGGGAATGCAGACCTGTCACGCCGGGCAACAATGAATATAATCAACGGGATGTCCTTCCGGGAGTATCTTGCATTCGAGGGTATCCTATCCTGGGACAAGGTCAGTTTAGACGATATCCTCTCCCGGCACATGGAAATCGCTACGGAAATCACAAACAACGTCCACGTGCTCGATTATTTCGATGACTATCTGCATCAGGGTTACTATCCTTTCTACAAAGAGGACCCGGAAGGGTTCGATGAACGGTTGGCAGAGGTGTGCAAACAGGTTATCGAGCAGGACATCCCGGCCGTTACGGAAGTGGAGTACGCAACTGTGCAGAAACTGAAGAAGCTTCTGTATATCGTCGCGGCACAGGTCCCCTTCATTCCAAAGATGGAAGATATCTACACCCAGTTGGAGGTCAACCGCGAACAGGGGCTCAAACTCTTGGATTTGCTGGAAAGGGCGGCCTTGATAGGACAGCTCAAAACCAACGTCAAGGCCGTCAAGAAGATGTCGTCACCCGACAAATTGTTCCTGGATAACCCCAACTTGATGTATGCCCTGTCCAGTGCTCCCGAAATCGGGACAATCAGGGAAACCTTTTTCTACAACCAGTTAAGCCGCGTGTGCAAGGTCAATTATCCGGACAGAGGTGATTTCCTCGTAGATGACCGCTATCTGTTCGAGGTGGGTGGTCCCAAAAAGAGTTTCAATCAGATTAAGGATATCGAGAGCAGTTTCCTGGCTATTGATGGTGTCGAGTTCGGTCGCGGTAACAAGATCCCTCTCTGGCTTTTCGGATTCCTGTATTAACCGCCAAGTGGCAAGTGGGTTTCAAGACAAGAAGGAATCGTCAATAACCCCTTGACGATTCCTCTCTTTCAATTCATCAGCAAGTTGCTAATGATTTTGCCTTCTATGTAAACTTCGCCTTCGTCCTCGCGGGACTTTGCTCTGCAAAGTCGGAAAGAGACTCCCGGAGGGGGCCGCACAAGCGGCGCGGCGGAGCGTCAGCGAGATGTCGCAGACATCGAAGCAGCGGAGACGCCCGGCGGAGGCTTGCCGAGCCGGCATGCCCCTGAAAGGGGCTGTCACGAAGTGACTGGGGTTGAGAAAGCGCGCTTGCGCAGCAAGCGCAGGGGTTCGGGGATATGCCCCGTAAATATAGTGCCTCGGATGAGACTCGAACTCACACGGACATTGCTGCCCAAGGGATTTTAAGTCCCTCGTGTCTACCATTCCACCACCAAGGCATTCCCTCGTATTTGCGCCGGACTCCACGCGGCGAGGTTCGCAGGGACAAAAGTAGTAATTTTATACTAAAAATACTTCTTCTCCTGTCTGTTAAGCGCCAGGAAAATGAATACCATCATCGAGAACGACAGCAGCGACGACCCGCCGTAACTCAGCATAGGCAGCGGAATCCCGATCACAGGCATGAGGCCGATGGTCATCCCGATATTGATGAAAAGGTGCATGAACAGGCAGGACGCCACGCAGTAACCGTAGATTCTGGTGAACGCCTCCCGGCTCTTCTCAGCGTCAGCCACCAGCCTGTATATCAGGAAAACATACAGCAGAATCAGTCCCAGACACCCCAGGAAACCCCACTCTTCGCCGATTGTGCAGAAGATGAAGTCCGTGCTCTGCTCCGGCACGAACCCGTATGTCGTCTGGGTGCCGTTGAGGAAACCCTTGCCGGTCAGTCCGCCGGAGCCGATGGCAATCATCGACTGCCGCACATTATATCCTACTCCTGACGGGTCTTCCTTCATCCCCAGCAACACCTCGATCCTCTTTCGCTGATGGTCCTGAAGCACATTGTCGAAGAGAAAGTCCGTGGCGAATATCAACATGACTCCGGCGGCGAGCACGGCGAGAGTCTTGAGGATACTGTCCATCCTGACTCCCCGGCCTTTGCGGAAGCCTGAGCCGAAGAAAAAGAATGCGGTGCACAGCAGGGCGAGGAAAATGGCCGCAGCCCACCACGGAGCCGTCAACGTCAGGATGAACAGCACGACGGCGGAGCCGAGGAATATGAACCACCACCCGGAAAATCCTTCGCGGTACAACACGAACAGATACCCGACATATACGAGGGCGGAGCCGGTCTCGCTCTCCCCGAGAATGGCCAGCATCGGGAGCCCGATTATCAGGGCCACGGACAGGAAACCCTTCCTTGAGGCCAGGCGGAACCCTTGCCGGCTCATCACCATGGCCAGCATGAGCGAGGTGGTGATCTTCGACACTTCGGCCGGCTGGAACTTCACCGGCCCGAACTCAAACCATGAGTGCGAGCCCTTTACGTCCTTGCTGACGAAAATCACCAGCACAAGCAGACAGAACACTACCAGATACGCTACAGGAGTGATGACTTCCCAGAGCCGCGGGTTGATGGCGAACAAGATAAGCGCGTCGAACAGGAGCGCCACGACTATCCAGACAAACTGCTTCCCGCTTCTGCATCCGGGGTCGAATATGGACGAGGGCTCCGTGGAGTGTACGGAGGCGTATATGCTCACCCAACCGATGAGCACGATGGCTATATAGCACAGCACAAGTTTCCAGTCGACGGTCTGCCGAAGGTTTCTCTCAAATTGGCGGCTGCCTGTGTTGAATATTCCCATGCCTAGAAGAATCTTGTCGTGAGCAGTCTGTCCTCCAGATATTTGCGCTGAGGCGAGATTTCTCCTTTGAGATACATCTCAAGCATCAGCGAGGCTACCGGCAACGCCCAGGTGGCGCCGAATCCGGCATTCTCAACATATGCGGCCACAGCAATCTTCGGGTTGTCCTTGGGGGCGAAGCACAGAAACACGGAATTGTCCTTGCCGTGCGGATTCTGCGCCGTACCTGTCTTGCCGCACACATCCAGCCCCGGTATGGCTGCGGCGCGGGCTGTCATGCCGGCCGAGCCGCCTCCGTTCACCGCCATATACATCCCCTCTACGGCGACTTGGAAGTATGATGTGTCCACTTTGGTGTACTGTTTCTCGTGGAAGCGCCCGTCGATTCTCACCCCGTCCGAGTCCTTCACGATATGCGGGATGTAGTAGAAGCCCCTGTTGGCCATGATGGCTGCCAGGTTCGCTATCTGCAGAGGCGTCGCCCCGATTTCTCCCTGTCCGATGGACAGCGAGACCACGGTCTGGAATCTCCATCGGCCAGCTCCGTAGATGCGGTCGTAGTATTTCGCGGTAGGGATGTTGCCGCCGAGCTCAGACGGGAAGTCGCTCCCGAGCTTGTGGCCGAAGCCGAAGCTGAGCACGTAGTCCCGCCATGCGTCGAGCGCCTCGGCCGTGCTGCCGTAAGCCTTGTTCTCCAGGATGTTGCGCAGCACATAGCAGAAGTAGCCGTTGCATGAGGTGGCGATCGCGTCCCGGAATTGGAGCGGGGAGGCGTGGGCGTGGCAGCCGAGCTTATGGTTGCCGCTATAGTAGTAGCCCTTGTAGCACGGATAGGAATATGACGGCTGGAGCACCCCCTCCTGGAGTCCGATCAGGCCGTTGATCAGCTTGAACACCGACCCCGGCGGATATGAAGCCATCACGGTCCTGTTGAACATTGGCTTGCGTGGGTTGCGCGCGATCTCGCCGTAGTGGCGCCCTATGTCCGAGAGCACATCGACGTCGATGCCGGGACTTGACACCATCGCGAGAATCTCCCCGGTGGAGGGCTCTATCGCCACGACGGAACCGACCTTGCCCTCCATCAGCCTCTGTCCATACTGCTGCAGGTGGGCGTCTATCGTGGAGACGATGTCCTTGCCCGGGACGGCGGGCTTGTCCTCGCGGCCGTCCTCATAGGCGTCCTGGAGCCGGTTGCGGGAGTCCCTGAGGAATATGTGGTAACCCTTGACCCCTCTCAGGCTGTCCTCCATCGCGGCCTCCAGCCCGGTGCGTCCCACATAGTCCCCGGGTTTGTATTCCGGATGCTTCCGGATGTAGTCGGCGTCCACCTCGGAGATGTAGCCGAGCAGATTGCCTCCGGCGTTGAACGGGTACTCGCGTATGCTTCTCATCTGCGCCCTGAAACCCGGGAACAAGTACTCCTGCTCGGCGAATTTCTGGTAAGTCGCGGGCGGCACCTGCTTGAGAAAGGTCTGCGTCTGGTATCCTATCTTGCTCCGGTATGTCCGGTAGTAGTTCATCTTGCTGCGCACATAAGCCACGCTCGTGTCGAGGGCGGATGCGAGCGCCAGCGTGTCCAGATGTGTCACGTCCCGCGGGGTGACGAGTATGTCGTAGCATACGGCGTTGCCCACCAGAATCTCCCCGTTGCGGTCGTAGACCACTCCGCGCGGCGGGTAGATGGTGGCGTAGACCATGGAGTTGTTGGAGGCGTCTTTCTTGTATTCGTCGTTGATGATCTGGATATAGAAGAGCCGGGCCAGCAGTATGACGGCGGCTGCGGCCAGTCCCAGGAGGAGTTTGTTCTTGCGGTTTATCTCCATCTCGCCTCGGTGTCAGGGCAGAGCAGGTCTGCTATCGGTAGTGAGATCGCTGAACTCAGGGCGAGGGAGGCGGCGAACTTCACGGCCATGGCCCAGAGCGGGCTGGTCCCGGCGCTGTCGGCCGTTATGTAGATCAGCAGGAACAGGGCGGTGGACAGGGTGATGGCGATGAGCATCTTGGTCCTGCCGAGCCTCCTTGAGGACACCTCGTCTCCGCGCGCAAGAAGCTCGCTGCCGAACACCATGGACAATAGCGGGCGGCGCAGGAACGCCACCGGCACGAGCGCGAGTATGGTGAGGCCGGTGGGACCGGCCACAAGGAAATCCGCCGCGAACCCCGAGGCGAACGCGATGACGAGCGATATGCTCACGCTGCATCCCAGCGGGAGACAGAGGATCATGACTGGGAGTATTGTCACCGTCAGCAGAGGCGTGAAATTGAAATAATTCCACACCAGCACCTGTGCCGCGAGCAGCAGGAGGTATTTGACGGATAAATTCCAGTGTCTCATTTGTTATTGTCCTTGGATTCGAGTGCCATTATCTCGTCTTTGTCGTCATTGTCGGTCACGGTCACATATCTCAGGCTGCTGAAATCCTGGAGCAGACGGACATCGGCCTGTTGCGACGAGCCGTCTATGAGCCGTGTCCCTCCCGTGATGCCTACGGGGATGTCGGCAGGGAATATCGCGGAGTATCCGCTTGTCCTGACCGTGTCTCCCGGGTTTATCTGATAGTGAGGCGGAATATCTCCCACCACGGCTCCGCCGCGGCTTTTGCCATCCCACTTGAGCGGCGCCGTGACCCCGTCCGCCCCGCCACCTATGCGGACGCTGACGCTGAGGTTCGCGTTGATGAGCGTAAGCCCGTAGGAGAAGTGCTTGTCCACAGCACTCACGACCCCGACTATGCCCTTGTCCGTGATGATGCCCGATTGCGGGCGGATGCCGTCTTCGGAACCCTTGTCGAGAATGATGTAGTTGTGGGCGGTGCCGCGTCCCACCTTCACGACCGTCGCCGGAATGTAGCGGAATCCGTCCCTGTGCCGCACGGCTGCGGTTTCGCTCCCGGCCCGGTTGTCCTCAAGCGTCCGGAGCCTGTCCTTGAGCCTGGCGTTTTCCGCCGCGAGCTCGTCATTGAGCTTGCGGGCGCTGAAGTAGCTTCTCACATTCTCGCCGACGCCCCAGAGGGCCGCCGCCGTGCGGTGCGAGATGCGGTTGAGCCAGATGTTCTGAATCGTGGAGCTGCTTCTCAACATAGCAACAGCAGCAACCTCCATCATGATGAAGATTGCCGCGTTGATTAAAATCGTCGAGACTTTGCCGCCCTTTGACATCTACCTCATCAGGAATGAATAGGTGTCGGTGTGCTTGAGAGCCTCGCAGGTGCCTCTGGCAACCGCATGCAGCGGGTCTTCGGCCACGTGGAAGTCGATATTGACCTTGTCCTTGAATCTCTTGGCCAGACCCCTGAGGAGAGCTCCGCCTCCGGAGAGATAGATGCCGTTCTCCACTATGTCGGCGTAGAGTTCCGGCGGTGTGTTCTCCAGCACATGGAGGATTGAGGCTTCGAGTTTCGCGATGGATTTGTCGAGGCAGTGGGCGATCTCGTGGTGCGTTATGGTCGCTTCCACAGGATGCGCCGTCATGAGATTCGGTCCGCGTACTATGAACGGTTCCGGCTCTTCCTCGTCCAGATCCGGGATCACGGCGCCGACCGCGAACTTGATCTTCTCGGCGGTGGTGTCGCCGACCTTGATGTTGTGCTGTTGGCGCAGGTAGTACTGGATGTCGCTGGTGAACACGTCACCTGCCACCCGGATGCTTTCCTGCTGTACCAGGCCGCCGAGCGAGATGACGGCGATCTCCGTGGTGCCGCCGCCTATGTCAACGACCATGTTGCCCTGCGGGGCCTCCACATCCAGCCCGATTCCGAGGGCTGCCGCCATAGGCTCGAATATCAGGTACACATCCCTGCCCCCGGCATGCTCCGTGGAGTCGCGCACCGCCCTTATCTCCACTTCCGTGGAGCCTGACGGGATGCCGACCACGACCTTGAGGTTTGGGGTGAAGAGACTGCGGTGCTTGCTGCCCACCTGCTTGATGAACCCGCGGATCATCAGTTCCGCCGCGTGGAAGTCCGCGATGACCCCGTCTCTGAGAGGACGGATGGTGCGTATGCCCGGGTTGACCTTGCCGTCCATCAGCTTGGCCTGCTGTCCCAGTGCGATGCACTTGCCTGTATTGTTGTCGACCGCGATCATGCTCGGCTCGTCCAGTACAATCTGCCCGTTCTGGTAGATGACCGTGTTGGCCGTTCCGAGGTCTATCGCAAGTTCTTGATTCAAAAATGCCATTTTTATGCTTCGTTTGTCAAAACACAAAAATAAGAAATAAGTTCGGCATTTTTCATACTTTTGTCTTGAAAACAGATACGAAAGAGAAAAATGGACAGGCAGGTTTATGTCATACTCGTCGCAGGAGGGAGCGGGACCCGCATGGGCGGGAGCGTCCCGAAGCAGTTCCTCCGCATAGGGGGCAAGAGCGTGCTTCAGCGCACAATAGAGAGGTTCACGGACGCCGTGCCGGGGATAAAGGTCGTCGTGGTGCTTCCCGCGCAGCATTTCAGGACATGGAAAGACATCTGCCTCGAAGACTCGTTCAACTCCCCCCAGCTGCTCGTAGAAGGCGGGATTACCCGTTTCCAGTCTGTGCGCAATGCCTTGGCGAAAGTGCCGGACGGTGCCGTGGTGATGATACATGACGGTGTGCGGCCTTTTGTGAGCAAGGAACTCATAAGGCGGATGCTCTCGATGATGGGGGAGAAGTGCCGCGCCCTGATCCCTGTGCTGCCGGTCACGGACACATTGAGGTCCATCGACCCTTCCGTCCCGGCGCCCGACAGGAGCCGGACCGTGTCTGTGCAGACTCCGCAGGTCTTCCTCTCCGAGGACATAAGGAAAGCCTACCGCAGGCCATATGAGCTCGGTTTTACCGACGACGCTTCAGTGGCGGAGCGGGACGGGGTGGAAGTATGTATGACTGAGGGGGAGAAGTTCAACATCAAGATCACGACTCCCGACGATCTGGTGACGGGCGGCGCTATTCTTTCGCACCAAGGGTCTTGAAGCTCGTCCCCTTGTTGTCCTTGACCCAGATCTCGCGCTCGAAAGACTGGTCGAGCGAAATCATCGTGTCAGTGGACTGGACATAAGGTATCCTCTGGATGGTGTTGATGAGGATATCCAGAAGATGCTCGTTGTCAAAGCAATAGACTTTAAGGAAAAGGGCCGCCTTGCCGGTGATGAAGTGGCATTCCACGATTTCCGGCACGTGCTTGAGGGCGGCGACCACGTCCGGGTACTTGTTGTCTTCCGAGAGACAGACGCTGATGAACGCGCACACGTTGAGGCCTATGGCCCCCGGTTTGATGACCATGCGGGAACCCGAGATTATCCCGTTGCTCTCCATTTTCTTGACCCTCTGGTGAACCGCGGCCCCCGAGATGTTGCACTCGCGGGCGATTTCCAGAAAAGGCATTCTCGCATTGTTGACCAGGTAGGAGAGGATCCTCCTGTCGATTTCGTCGATGTGATAGTTAGCCATATAGTTTATTTTTTGAATCGTCTTGTACGGGAGGATGATGTCGGTGAACCTTCCGCGATGATGCGCTTGCAGTCGTCTTCCGTGAGGGCGGCGGCATCCGTCCCCTTCGGAATCTTGTAGTTGCTTCCTGCGTGCTTGATGTATGGGCCGTAACGGCCGTTGAGCACGCTGATGTCGGAGTCCTTGAATTCACTGATGACCGGGCTTGCGGTCGCGGCCGCGTTGCGGATGACGGCCTCGCAATCCGCGAGGGAGACGCTCATCGGGTCTGCGCCGCGCGGCAGGGAGATGTTCTTGTCGCCGAATTTGAGATATGGCCCGAACCGGCCTTTAAGTACGGTCACGGTCTGTCCGTCCACTTCGCCCACGACACGCGGCAGCTTGAAGAGCGACAGGGCTTCCTCCAGCGTGATGTTCTCGATGAGCTGGCCCTTGGAGAGGCTTGCGCATTGCCTTCCCTCGCCCTCGCCTTTCTGTACATACGGCCCGAACTGTCCATATTTCGCTATTACCGGTTTGCCGTCCGACGGGTCTGTGCCCAGTTCCCGCTCGACGCGGCTGTACTGCCCGTCGTGCAGTGTCTCCTCGACCTTTTTGTGGAACCCGCCGTAGAAGCCGGCGATAACTGAATTCCAGACCAGTTTGCCCTCCGCTATCTCATCGAACTCCTTCTCCACGTTGGCCGTGAAGTCGTAGTTCATTATATCAGGGAAGTTCTCTGTGAGCCAGTCGCTCACTATCATCCCGATCTCCTGAGGCATGAGTTTGCCCTTTTCGGCCCCGATGCTCTCCTCCCTTGCGGTCTCGGTGATTTTGCCGCCCTTGAGGCTGAGGTCGTTGACCCTGACTTTCCTGCCTTCCTTGTCGCCCTTGACTATGTATCCGCGCCCCGTGGTGAGGGTGCTGATGGTCGGGGCGTAAGTTGACGGCCTGCCGATGCCCAGCTCTTCGAGTTTCTTGACCAGAGTGGCTTCCGAGTACCGGTATGGCGGCTGGGAGAACTTGCACTCTGCCGAGATGCTCTTCACCTTGATGACGTCCCCGACATTGAGCGACGGGAGTATGGTGTTGTCTTCGTCTTCGGCCTCATCGTCCCTGCTCTCCATGTAGAGCTTGAGGAATCCGTCGAACAGGATTTCGGCGGCCTGCATGACGAACTGCTCGCGGCGTTTGTCGGAGTTGACTTTTATGTTGGTGTTGAGTACTTTGGCGTCTTCCATCTGGGAGGCGAGGGTGCGTTTCCAGATGAGGTTGTAGAGTTTCTTCTCCTGCGGCGTGCCCTCGATGTCCGTATTTGCAATGTATGTCGGACGTATGGCCTCGTGTGCTTCCTGGGCGCCCTTGGTGCGCGTCTTGTACTGGCGCGGATGAGAGTAGCCGGCCCCGAAAGTGTCGGTGATATAGGCCTTGGACGCGTTGAGCGCGAGGGAGGACAGGTTTGTGGAGTCGGTACGCATATAGGTTATCAGACCTTTTTCGTACAGGCTCTGGGCTATCCTCATGGTAAGGCTTACCGGGAAGCGAAGTTTGCGGGACGCTTCCTGCTGGAGAGTCGATGTGGTGAACGGTGCCGCCGGGTGACGGACAGCCTCTTTCTTGTCGATGGAGCCTACGGTGTATTCTGCCCCGAGGCTGTCCTCGAGGAAGGCCCTCGCCTCCGCGATGGAGTTGAACCGGGTGTCCAGCGTGCCCTTGGCATTCACTCCTGCGGCCTCGAAGAGTCCGTCGACCTTGTAGTAGGGGGTGCTCTGGAACGCCATTATCTCTTTCTCCCTGTCGACCACGAGCCGCAGGGCTACGGACTGTACGCGTCCGGCGGAGAGGCCCCGCTGGATTTTTCTCCACAGGATGGGGGAGAGCTCGAATCCCACCAGGCGGTCAAGCACGCGGCGTGCCTGCTGCGCGTTGACGAGGTCGGTGTTGATGTCGCGGGGGTTCTTTATCGCCTTGAGTATCGCGTCTTTGGTAATCTC
>OIWT01004081.1_pt1 | contig 12352 bp, 26 predicted proteins | sample 1587701 | NCBI WGS metagenome assembly OIWT01 (sample SAMEA3888904, study PRJEB22519) | human gut metagenome | biome: human gut; feature: human-associated habitat; material: faeces | place: Denmark | collected 2009 | reverse complement strand
CTGTTCAACAAGATCAAGCGGTCCAGCGTCGAAATCCCCCCCAATCTGAGTCCCGAAACGGCGGACATTCTGCAGAAGGTGTGCGCGGCGAGCGGGCTTGAGCGTAGCTGCTGCAGAAGGACCCGAAGCAGCGTCTGGGTGGCGGGCCGGACGACGCGGCGTCGGTGAAGGCGCACCCGTTCTTCAAGTCGATCGACTGGGACAAGCTGTACCGCAAGGAGCTGCCCGTGCCGTACCTGCCCGAGGTCAAGGACAAGCTCGACACGTCGATGTTCTCGGCGGAGTTCACCAACCTGCCGATCGTCAGTCCGTCGTCCTACAACCGGCCCTGCACGGAGGAGATCGCGTTCCCGGTGGGCGTTGTGGCGGGGCGTGAGGCGTAGGGGTTCTCGTACGTGGGGTCGTACGCGCACGAGCTGCAGGAGGAGAAGGACAACGCGGAGATGGAGCAGGAGGACGCGGAGGAGATGGATGGCGACGGACAGTCGTACGCGAGCGCGTCGGTGAGCGAGTACTCGGACGTGGATATGTGCGAGGACTACTACGAGTGATGTCTTTTATTTGTTTCAGCTGTCAGCGTTTGTCGTTGTTTGTTATTGCTTAACTGAGTGATGTACTGCTTGATAGGTGAGTGGTGTGTTGTTTCACGAGTGAAGAAGTGATATTCTTCGTTGCTCAGAAAGGGTTTGACTTATCAAAAGAGGAAAAGGGAAAGAAACAACAAACACAACACGGATTGGCAACGAGACACACACGCACCTCCGCCACACTCGACGCGATAAAGTTGGTCATGCCCACCACGTTGAACGGCATGTCGCGGAACCCGAACTCCACGCTCACCACCGGCTGCAGCCCCGGCGACACGATCAGCTCGCCACACGCGCCGCTGCCGCACACCTCCTCGCCACTGCTGTTCCGTAGCCGCGCCGTGAGGTTGCCCCTGCCATAGTAGAACAATTGCAGACCGATGATGGGTTTGCCGCTGTCGCTGCACCACCGCCCGCTCGTGGCGAAGTCGGAGTAGTGGTAGGAGCCGGGTGCGTCGGCCATGCGCGTGATCACGCGGTAGATGAGGACGGGCGGCTGCGTGGGCGGGAGGAGCGAGGCCAGGGAAAAGTTGGGGTAGCCCCCATCGATGAGAGAAATGCTGTGTTGCTGGCAGAACTCGTTGAAGCAGAGCGCCACGGACTGGTTGATGTAATTGACTAGAAGTGAGCAGGCGAAGAGGAGGGCACAGCTGAGGTCGATGGTACGGAGCTCCGGACACATGCCACCCTCGATGATCTCGGAGAGGGTGGAGAGGGAGACGTCGGTGAGGAGGTTTTCTGGAAATCAGGGGAAGAGTGGAATACCACCGTCGAGATCCATCGTCGTTAAGTGGGGGTAGAAGCCGAAGGAAATGTAGGTGCAGATCATCTTCAATCCCTGGTCGGTGAGCAGCTTTTCTATATGTGAATACGACAAAGAGGAGGTACTCGACAACGATAGCGATGTGACTGTTTCATTGGAAGGACGGGAGTAGTCGCAAATCGAGAGCGCGTAATCCAACCCCACCTTGTTGACTTTGTTCAGACTGTAGATATTTGGCACTTCGGAGGAGGAGGGGGCATTCTAGGCAGTCAAAGGCGGAACACGGAAAACGACTCGCTTGCTCTGCGAGGTGGAGGGTCTGGAAAAGGGCTATGCATGAAGCGAGGGAAACGGCACGGACATCATTGTTCTCGATCTTCTTGAGAACGGCTTCCTTCCGCTGACCCATCTTCATCTGCGCTCTCTCCTTGGCTAACTGGATGCTGTTCATGATCGAATCGGAGGGAGAATGTCCTTCCCCTTCCCATCCCTCTCCCCAGCTCCCATCCACAATGAGAGCGGAAAGGGGACGTCATTCAGTTCTTCCTTCATGGATCCTCTTGTATCGAGTCGACAGTTTTTGAAGATAATCCTGATCGGGGAATCGGGGTTGGTGATCGGTTGGTGCCGCTGATGCGTAGTTCGGGGAAGACTGCGTTTTTGCGCCGGTTTATCACAAATACCTTTGGCAACGATTATCACAACACGATCGGTGCGACCTATATTTCGAAAACGATCGATTACAAGGATTCCAGCATCGAGCTGCAAGTTTGCTCTTCTGACATCGTATAATGGCTAGTTTTGGGATACGGCGGGACAAGAGAAGTTCCAGAGCTTGGGGAGCAGTTTCTACCGCGGAGCGGATGCGTGCATTCTGGTGTACGACACGACGAGCGCGCTCTCTCTCAGCAATCTGGCCATGTGGAAGAGCGAGTTCCTCTTGCAGATCGACTTTAACTACCGCGAGGACCTTCCCTTCGTGGTCGTGGGAACGAAAGCGGATCTGACGCAGTCCAGGGCCGTGCCGACGGAGTCGGCGAAGGAGTGGTGCAACAACAACAGCATTCCGGACCGGGTTGTTGTGCGAGGCGCGTTTTACTCGGTAGCTGCGATTCGAAACGAGCGCAAAGACGGGAGAGGGTGTGGAGGAGGCGGTGATGGCCGCGGTGGACGTGGGTCTGCGCCACTCGTTTAGGAAAGTCGTGTAGGCTTTAATTCAAGTATACAAAGTAGATACGCTCCCGGAGTCATCGACATCAAGGACTTTCACGAGAAGAAGTCGTTTTGCTGCTGTTAGTTGCGCGTGTTTCCTCCAACAAACAGTGCAAACAGCTATCTGCTCCTTGTTCAGCAGGGACTCTCTCTCCTTCTCCCTGCGAATCGCCATCACATGGTAGAAAATGAACATCAGCAGCGCGATGGCAGCACAAGGCACGGCGGCCCAGTAGGCGTACTGCGGTCCGTAGCGCTCGTTGATGACGCCCAGCGCGCTCTGGATCAGGGCGCCGATGCCGCACTGAATGGGCAGGATGCAGGCCACGGGAATGGCGCAGTCGTCACCCCAGTAGCGCGAGGTGCTGACGATGAAGGTGGGGAAGTACAGCGAGACGAAGATGCCCACCAGCGGCAACACGTACACACCCTTGGCGCCCATGGCGAAGCCGATGACGTACACCACGATTCCCGCGGGGATGATGATGTACTCCATGAGGAAGGGACCCAGCCAGTCGGTGACGAAGCCGCCGAGGAACCGCGCGACCATAAAGCAGAAGTAGAAGCGGGAGTTGAGCAGCGCGCCGTCGTCCTCCGTGAGGTGGAGCACCTCCTTCACGTAGACGCTGCCCCAGAAGAGGGTGCTACGCTCGGCGGTGGCCATCATGATGAGCATCAGACCGCAGTACCAGATCATCGGCGACTTGACGCACTGCCACACGGACATGTGCTCCTTCTGCGCGTCCTCCTTCTTGCGGGGGTGGTTGATCGCGAAGGGGATGAAGGCGAGGAACAGCAGCACCAGCAGGATGGGGATGTTCATCGACACGTAGATTCCGCGGTACGTGTACTTGGGAAAGGTGTCCATGATCCACTTCGCCCACAGGGGACCCACGAACGCGCCAAGGCCGTAGATGCCCGACATGATGCAGAAGAGAGCGCCAGAATGCTTGGTGAACACGATCACCGCGAGTGAGGTGGGGCAGTCGTCGAGAACGCCCAGCAGGGAAGTGGCGAAGAACTGGGAGCCCAGAATGAGCAGGTAGTTCTTGGAGGTGATGGTGAGCAGGTTCCCGACGATCGAGGCGATGATGGAGATCACGAACGTCAGCTTGTAGCCCATCGAGTCCAGCACCGAAGCGGCAGCGAAGGCCCAAATCACGTAGGAAAAGAGGCCCAGGCTCTGGAGACCGCCGTACTGGGAGTAGGAGAGCGGAACCTCGTCCTTCATCATGGAATAGGTGACGGAGCGAATGGAATCGCAAAATCCATTGGTCCAGTTGCAGAGGAAGAGGCCGATTGTGAGCAGCCAGAATGAGGTCTTCGATATTGTCTCCATTTTGTGTTTTCAAATCCGAGCAATCGCGGGAATGTCGCAATTCTCTGGGACATCCTCTTTCCCAGTCGCGGGGTCTCTGTATCTACGCCATTCGTGCTTCTTTTTGTTGAGAGGGTGATTTACAGTGTAATGCAGGAAGAACAGCCAATTCAGTTGCGATACTCACAGGCATTGGTTTCACGATACTCAAGGGAATTCAATTCAAATGACACACAGAAACAAGAAAAATACGTCGTTCTCGCGGATTTGGCTTCCCACGCAAGGGCGTTTCAACCGTCCAATCATTCATCCTATTCAATCTTTGTGCTTCTCACACGGATTTGAATTTGCATTGAGGGGACAGGTTATTTGTGCGAACGGAACATGCACCCCAGCTCTTCAACGATGAATTCGATCCTCCAGCAGCAATTGCAGGGTGCCGGTAATACAGCGGGTAGGGCGTGAGAATCGGGGTTCGCCCCGCGTTTTGGAAGGGCTAACGGGGCTGTAGAGCACGTGGTCGTTATGCCTGATCAAATGCCGTTTATGAGTGGGACGCTTGCTGGGGAGACGCTGATGTGAGTAGTGCCGCCGTCGCTGCCGATCGGCATGAACAACAACATGAGCTCCAGCCGCAGCAATGTGGTCGCGGTGCAAACGCAGTCGACGCCTATGAACATCCTCTCCTACCCGGACAGCAACGTGTCGCAGGGCATGGGGGGCGAGGGCGGGATGAACAGCGCGGTGGTGACCTACTCGTATATAGCCGTGCGCTCTCACTGTGCCGATGAAGCGTAGAACGATTCCCTGCCCTACCACCAGACGGACATGCAGATGGGCATGCTTGTTGTTTCTCCGCGGCGTTGTGATCCATAGCCCATGGACAACATACAGGAGAACCAGGAGTACATAAACCCGCAGGAATACGGAAGCGTACCGCTCAACACACAGAACTTCAGCCTGAAGCCGCCGAAGCGACTCATGAGCGCTTACGCGTGCTTCAGCCGCAAAGTGTCGCCTTTCCTCCCTCCATTGACTCGCAGGTTTAATGACGTGAAGGCGACGATGCCGCCGCAGTCGAAGCAGAGCGACATTTTCCGGGAGATTGCGAAGAAGTGGAAGGGCATGTCGCCGGAGGAGAAGCAGCCCTACGTGAATGAGGTGCGATTGGCGCCCTCTTGTGAGCGTAGGCGAACGAGGACAAGAAGCGGAAGAAGGACGAGGAGCAGCAGTACAACCGGTTTCGGCGCGACATCGAGAAGGGCTACGAGATTGGCGGGAACTCGCTGCTGCGGCTGACGGGCAGCCAGGGCGGGAACCACACGCTGCAGACGCTGTTCGCGGAGCACGACGCGAAGCAGATGGCGCTGTTCTTCCTGAACCTGAACGAGTGCGACCTGAAGGGCACGATCGACGTGGTGCGCGAGACCATCAATCTGATCAGCACCACCGACCTGTCTGTGGGACTGTGCTGAGAGCGTGAGGCGTAGCAGCTGTACGACAAGAACGACCCGGCGCTGCTGGTGCCGGACACCTACCCCCTGTCCTCCGACGCCATCATCTCCTCCCACGGGTGCGGGCGCCGCTGAGAACTGACGCGTAGCACGCCGCAGTACAAGTGCACCTACCCCGGCTGCAACAAGTGCGCGCGGCGCGGGCGCGTGAGGCGTAGAGTGTTCAACTGGAAGAGCAACCTGAACGTGCACATGCGCACGCACGAGGTGAACCGCCCGCGCGACTTCGTGTGCCCCGAGCCGAACTGCGGCAAGAAGTTCTACGACCAGCAACACCTCAAGCAGCACCTGCAGATCCACAAGCGCACGCCCAACGTGGGGGCCATATGGAGTGGTGAGGCGTAGTCGCACGTGTGCCCGTACCCCGGCTGCACGAAGAAGTACTCCACGCCCGGCGGATTGAAGCTGCACATCAAGAGCCACCATCAGGTGAGAGCTGAGTAGCGGGTCGAGCGCAGATCGACAAGAAGTACAAGTGCGACGTGCCGGGCTGCGACAAGGCCTTCGTGCGGCGGACGGACCTGAAGATCCACAAACTGCGGGTGCACTCCGATAGCAAGCCCTTCGTCTGTCACTTCTCCAATTGCGACAAGGTGGGGAAGGGCACGGGGCGTGATGCGTAGAGTTATGTTTCTCAGTCGGAGCTCAACCGCCATATGCAGACCCACAAGTACAATGACCACACGGTGCCTTCTATTGTGGCATAGAGATCGTTTTCCCCTGTTTGTTCGATTCCCCTTTCTGGAAATCGGCGTTCGCCGTTCTCCCATCGCGTAGGGCCCTTGGAACTCTCTTTTCTCTTCTGATTTCTCTTTCTCACCCCGTTTCTCTCGCTGCCTTGTGAGAAACATGATCAATGCCCTCGTCCCATTGGCTGAACCAGTTTTTGGATGAAACGGCTAGATGGTATGGCTCTGAAGAATGACCATTCTGCCTTTGCATCCTGAGTGATTCCGCGAGGAATGGATTACGACTCAAAGGTACGTAAATGTAGTTCATGCAAATTGGCTCTTCCGTCCCATCTCTTCAAAAGCGAACAATCGTCTTTCTTTTATAAGACGTGCCTTCCATGCCGATACAAGAAGAGATTGAAATACTACTGTGGGGCTTCCCCCTCCGTTTCACGCATAGCGACTCTTTCCAACGTTCCTTTATCTAAACGGGAAAAGAGCGACAAGAGCATTGACCAGGGAGAGAGAAAAGTCATTAGCGCGCTGATTTCTTCGAATAATCCCAATCTTCCAAACCAGCCACCGCAACCCTTCGGAAATTGCATTTCGGAGGACTTATTGGTTCTGATTCCCCAAGCTAAATGGTTGTCTTGCGTTTCTGAACAGTCAGACCACATGTTTATTGCTTCTGCAGTACTAACTCCATTGTCCCTTGATCGCTATACCGGAAGCTCGAGAAAGTACTCTGTCATCAACTGATCTTCAGTTTCGTATCCAATGCAAGAAGTCTTACTTTCCTTAAGGTATCTTCTTCTACCGTGTTTCCTCCACATGCCTTTTCAACAAACAGTCTCTACTTGGCCGAAACGAGCTTGTAACTGACATCGTCGCCCGTCTTAAAAGACACCATCTACGCATTACCAAGAGTCTCCGGTCGCACCTTGCCGCTCTTCACCGCCTGCTGGAGGAGCATCTCCATCAGGTCGTCGGGCATGCCATAGAACGCTACGACTGATGCGGCTTGGAAGTCCGAACCATCTCCCGCGTAGTCGACGTCCTCCACCAGCTCGTGGGACTGAACCGGATTCGTCATCGCCTTCTCTCTCAACTACCCTTGACGCCACCGTGATAACGGGTTACACTGTTCACAATCGTATCCACCCAAGTGTTAACGGAATCGCGCAGGATGTACGCCTGTAGCCGTTGGGACGACCCGATCCACAGCGCTCTGCCTATCGATCACAGCAACGACCGTAGCAGACCGTGATCCTTCATGTATTCGATGATCTCTTTGCGCAACTCCATTGGAGCATCGCCTATGCTCAATACATTAGAAAAATCAAACGGTTGATTTGCGGACGAGAAAAGAGGGGGAAGGCTTGAAGCGAAATGGACCACATCTTCTTACTCTTCGTGTATGCAATGATCAGATCGGTCCACACGCGGTACTGCGCCTCCTTGTTCTCCTTTGCCTGAAGTCTACGCATCACACTGCTTTCCCGCCTCTACGAATAGAGTGGAGGATAATCGACCAGGCTGACGGCGGATGTAGGATTCTGCCAGGAACTCATCGTGGATTCTTGTCTTTCACTGTGTGTCGAAGAATCGCGGGAATTCTCAGAATCGCGAAGTGTGCGAGAATGGGTCGGCGGCACGGCACTTTGTGGATACTGGTGTTGCTGCTCGTCGTTGTCCTGTCTGTGCTGATGAATCCGTTCATGAGTAGATGCGATGAGACGCGAATCCCCTTCTGGGAGCAGCGAGCGAACACGATTACCCGTCTCGTGAACAACCGCTACTTGACAAACGTGCTGCTTCTTCCGTGAACTGAATACTAGCTGCTTCTTGGATTTGATGGCATTTACAACTACAACGCAAACGCCTATTCGACTTTCCTCTGCGTTTTGAACGGAAACAACCCCGTTCGCGCCAACCCCTTCTTTCAGCGTAGACTGGTTGCCTGTTTAATCAGTTTTCCCTGTACACCATGATGGGCTGCATCACTTTCGTGGTGCTGGTGGCCTGTTACACTCGGTTGTTTTTTGGAGGATCCATATTCGTAAGATGTTTTAACTGACTGTAAACGGTAGGGGAGCACCTACACGAATCGCCGCAAGTCCATCACCGGCTACAGTGATTGTGAGAAGCTGCCTCTGCTCCTGCTTGGTCTTTTCTCCGGCATCCTGATGCTGGTTTCGTTCACCGCCACCAGTGGCTATCTCCTCATATCCGTCATTCCGTGAACAGAGTGGTGCCTTCATCGCAGGGCATGAAGCACATTGTCAACACAGAGGCAGCAAGAACAAGCAAATCCTTGTCCTCCCTCCAGTCCCTGTTGATGCGTATCTACGCTCTGGAAGAAGAGCAGCTGCATTCCACGCTCGAGGCCTCTTCCTGCATTTCGTATTTGCTGTTGGCGAAGTGCACAGTAGCGATCACATCTCCGAATCAGAATTGTCCGTGTACCACGCTATGCTATCCAACGTGCTTCTGCAAATCGGGTATAACACGCAGTTGGAAACCGCATGGCACGAGTTCACGCCGTTCTACACTTCGTCCGACTTCCTCGGGTGAATTCCCTCCCTTTCGCTCACCCCCAGGGACTACTATCCCCAACCGCTTAATTGTTCCTTCTGCCCGGAGTTGCACCAACAACTCGAGGTCATCGAGGCGGACATGTTTCCCACACTCACCACCGTGCATCGGGGAGTGGGATCCCCCGATTTCGATAACCCGCAGGTTTCCCTTTTGCTCGACTATCGTGCTCTGAACGTCACGCAGCTGCAGGAGGCGCTCCAGTCGCTGCGGTGACTCCCGCGCCGCCCGCTAAGGCGTAGGTCTGCCAACGCCACGCTGTCGAGACTGCAGGAGCTGCTGAAGGACTTTTCCGCGCCGTCGGTGCAGTGAGTGTCGGCGTGAGCGTCCCATCGTAGCTATATGGCGCGTCGCACACTGCCGCTGGTGGACACCTCTCTGGACGTGCTGTTCGTGCTGCTGCCCTTTGCGCTGCTCGCTGCCACGGTGGGTGTCCTCTTCGTCACATCGGTCGTCCGCTTGAAAAATGGGGGGCGTGGGGGGCGTGTGCGAGTGGCGGTGGCTCCGGCGGTGGTGGCATCCGTCGTGTGCTGCGGCACACTGGCGTTCATCGTGCCGCTGTACAAGTTCAGTCTGTCTCGTGAGTGCCGTGGGTGTGTGTGAGGCGCAGTGTGTTCCGGCTTACACTCCGTGCCGGCTCGCTGCATGCCAGCTGCAGAAAGCGTGGACGAGAGGGTTGAATGGTGGAGGGACAACGGTGTTGAGAGTGCCTTCACTCCCTCCCATGAGAATGCCTTCAATCATACCCATGAGAATGCCTTCAATCATACCCATGAGAATGCCTCCACCACCAACACCACACATTCCTTCTCCTCCGATGCTGTCACCACACACGTCGACCCGCACATCGTGGGCCAGGCCATCCACCAAGATTCCTTTCTCCTCTCTGTTCCTCTCTACGCTCACACCGACGCGCACTTTGCCGCCTGGCCGCCAGCCCGCTCTCCGGAGCAGATTCCGCAAGAACTGTTTGATCGGCTTGATGGTTGGGCAGAGGTAACAGGAGTGGAGAGGGATGAGGACTAGGAGGAAAGCCATGCTATGAGGATTCTGCAAGCAGACACCATGCAGCTGAGGAACAATCTGAAGCACAAGTTCGAGACCCTGCTGAAGCAGTCGCCTTATCTGCACGACTGTGGGGGATCCCACCTTTTCTGATGCGTAGTCCCAAAGGACCCGTACTGCATTAACAACGGTAGGGCCGTGCCGGTGGAGGAGGTGGAGGCGGTGCTGCGCAACGCGTCGTTTCCGTTGAACGAGGAGCTGAAGCTGCAATGGTCGGTGTACTGTCGGCAGGATGAAAGAATGGAGCGGCTGTTTACGTGGCTGAATAATGTGGGAAACGCCGTCGATTCTGTGGTTACTTCCCTTACAGTATTGCAGGGTGAAATGGGAAGAGTGGTGGTAAAGGCGGAGGAGGGAGACGATCTGTAGGCTGCCGTCGACTCGCTGACGGATACGTGCCTAAATAACACGGCGCAGAGACTTCACCAAGCGGTGGAAGAAGACCGCTCGCAGAAGCGGTCTGCGGAGATTATGGACTTGCTCTCCCGTCTGGAAGTGATGAGCTGTTCTGGAATTGCCAGCAATGTTGATGTTGCACGAGAGAGCTGAGGACTAGAGCCTTCTGCTAACGATCCTGTCCTCCCTCAGCGTGGTGTCTTCCATGTTGTTTGTGGTGTGCTTCTATCTGCTGCTGAAGCGGATGTCCCTCAGTCGCATTGACGAGGAAATGAGAAGACGCGCGAAGGAGATGATGGAGGAATGCAGTTTGCATCGGATTGTCGGGTCAGCAATAGAGTCAAAGGAGGACTAGGAATCGTTGCCTTTTGTTATTTTGGTTTGAAATGGGCTGTTTGATCACACACTTGTCAACGAGTAAGTAGTGCATCCAATCATGTTCGTGATCTGTGATGCGGGTGAAACGCCCGCCATGGAAGAGTCCGAGATCTCGAAATAGAAATCAATTCGTGACTAGAGAAGACTCAATTCTTATTTGTCTCCAGTTCTATATCTCAAGTAGCCGATATTGGATTCAAAAGAGTTTGTTCTTCTTGTGTTTGCTCCCTCTGTTACGTTCTTTGATGCGAATTAAGTATTTGATGCTATACTCATTCTTTTTTCCCTTGATGTAATGCGATGCTCCGTCCAGTAAGACGTAGATGTGTATTAGTAATCTGTGTGGATACTCCTTCTCTCGATGTTGACGAATTGCTCACAAATGTTGGGCGTGCCGTTGAGCCTATGATTTCTAGAGAACCATCACTGCTTTCGAATTGTACGAAAAGGGAAAGTACTCGAAGGCCGAAGAGGTGCTGAACTCTGTCTTCACATATACAAAAGTCGCGCACACTCCTATTGCAAGCGTAGGACGTGAGAGTGTGTCGTTACTCGTAGTCCTTCTTTTCGAGCATACGATGGTCATCGTGGTATCACCTGATGTCGGCGATCCACCTCAAGCGCGGAAATATCACGGCAGCCACGAGCGATTTGGATAGTGCGTGCAAGTTGCTCGAGACCATTCCTTCCGTCAACGTTCGTGTTTCTGTCTCGCCTTTACGCTAGATCAACATGGTGGTGACCTGTCGCTACGAGCTCGTGTCGATGCTCGCTTCGTACGGCGATTTGGACGGCGCGCTGCGGATGAAGTCGCATCTATTTGAGCTGCCCATTTTTGGTAGCGATTCGTGGGAGTATGCGAACAAGCGATAGTAGTTGCTACTTTCCTCTGTCATTGTAGTTCTCGTATCCCCGGGAGCGAATTGGCCTACCTGAGCAAGAACGTGGATCGATTGCTCAGCGTGATTTCCCTGTACCTCTCGCGCCCTGACGAGGTCTCGACGCAGCTGGCGCACCTGATGACCTCCTGCAACTCCACCTCCTTCTACTGCAACCTGTGCGCATTTGCGATGAACATCACGACATCGTGCGAAGAGTGAGTGTTCATTCCTCCCCTCATCCCAGGAGCGTTGCCTGCTTCAACGAGACGCGGAACTCTCTCCTCACCCTCCTGCCCAACTCCCACTTTTCCCTCCAACGCGAGCTTCTGTACAAAATCGACATTCTTTCTGCCATTCTCACGCCCACCGCGCGCGCCGCCAGCCTGGATGGCGGGAAGAAGGGAGTTTCATCGTCCGTTTCCCTCCTTCGGTTTGCCATCGCGAATTTGGAGACGATCGAGGTGGTTGGGTTCACCTTGTGGGCGTGGGGCGTGGGCGTGAGCGTTAGAATTATTGGGGTGTTTTGTGGCGTGATCGTGTGGAACTGGGAGTTGGTGCGGTCGCTGTGGCGCTCGGAGGCGAAGCCTGTTGCGGGGAGGTCTGTTGAGGCGAGGTCTGTTGCAGCGAAGGCGGAAAGGAAGCGAGTGGAGAGGCGAGTGGAGAGGGTGGCTGAGAAGGCAGGGGCGAAGCCTACCGGGAAGGGCGGGAAGAAGGAGGCGAAGAAGGCGGGGAAGAAGGCGGCGACGCCTGAGGCGAAGCCTATTGAGGTGAAGAAGCCTATTGAGGCGAAGCCTGCAGTTGAGGAGAAGAAGCCTATTGAGGTGAAGAAGCCTGTAGTGGAGGAGAAGAAGCCTGCAGTTGAAGAGAAGAAGCCTGCAGTGGAGGAGAAGAAGCCTGCAGTGGAGGAGAAGAAGCCTGCTGAGGTGAAGCCTGCTGAGGAAGTGAAGCCTGCTGAGGAAGTGAAGAAGGAGG
>OIWT01004077.1_pt1 | contig 12362 bp, 15 predicted proteins | sample 1587701 | NCBI WGS metagenome assembly OIWT01 (sample SAMEA3888904, study PRJEB22519) | human gut metagenome | biome: human gut; feature: human-associated habitat; material: faeces | place: Denmark | collected 2009 | reverse complement strand
TATGTGTCTATTTTTATTTCAAAGTGCGTCACTTAATTTTACCATTTATAAAATTTCCTAAAAATAAATAAAAGTATTGAATAATTTAGTAATTAAATTTATAATGGGTAAGTACAATTATAAAAGATGGCAATTAAGGAGTGAGTTAATGGAAAAAGAAGAAAAAAAAGGTAAAGTAAAAAAAGAAAGTTTTATGCAAGGAGTATTAACACTTATATTTTCACAAGTGTTAATAAAAATTTTAGGCTTAGTATATACATTATATTTAACAAATAGAGAAGGTTTTGGAGATAAAGGAAATGGTATTTGTGCTAGTGGATACCAAATATATGCTATGTTACTTACAATTTCCTCAATTGGAGTGCCAAGTGCAATATCAAAGTTAGTTTCAGAAAGAGTTGCTGTGGGAGATCATAAAGGTGCACATAGAATATTTAAAATTGCATTTGCTACATTTGCTGTAATAGGATTAGTTGGAAGTTTACTATTGTTTTTGGGAGCAAATATAATTGCAAATGACTGGTTACAAATCCCAGAAGCAGAGATGACTTTAGTAGCACTTTCACCAGCAATATTTTTTGTAGCAGTTGCATCTGTAATGAGAGGATACTTTAATGGTAGACAATGCTTAAAAATAGGGGCAAGATCTCAAACGCTTGAACAAATATTTAAAACATTATTAACAATTATTGTTGTGGAAATAGTTGCAATATTATCAAATGTTTCTACTCAATGGATGGCTGCTGGAGCTAATTTAGCTACGACTTTAGCTACATTTTTAGGATTTGCATATTTAATGTTATATTATAGAACTAGAAGAAAGGAAATTGCACTAGAAATAAAGGCAACAGTTAATTATAAATATGAAAGAGTTTTAACTATAATAAAAAGAATTCTTATTGTATCTATTCCAATTGCATTAACAGCAATTATGTCTTCAATAAACAAAAATATAGATTCATTTACAGTAGTAAGAAGTTTAAAACAATTTTTGCCAGAGGATATAGCAACCGCACAATATGGTATTTTAGGAGGAAAAGTAGATACTTTAACAAGTTTACCATTATCAATAAATGTAGCTTTTGCAACAGCATTAGTTCCAGCAATTTCAGCTGCAAAAGCAAAAAAAGATAGTGAAACAATAACAAAAAGAACATCATTTTCTTTATTATTATCTATGTTAATAGGCTTGCCATGTACAGTAGGGATGTTTATTTTTTCAGGTGAAATATTAAATTTGTTATTTCCAAAAGCAAGCGATGGAGCTGTTATTTTGCAAATAAGTTCTCTTACAATAATATTTACAATATTAGATCAAACAATAAATGGAGCGTTGCAGGGATATGGAAAGTTAACTATTCCAACAATATCATTAGGGTGTCGGGGTAGTAGCTAAACTTATATTAAATTTAATTTTAGTACCGATACCATCTATAGGAGTTAATGGTGCAGCTATTGCTTCTGTAGTTTGTCATATAATAGCATTTACAATAGCATTTACAGCATTAAGAAAAAACATAAAGTTAAATCTTGGCTTTTCTAAATTAATATTAAAACCTATAATAGCTGTTACAATAATGGGCATTTGTTCATATTTTGTATTTAATGTATTAAATGGAATAATAATTGAAAAAATGGCTACAATAATAGCAATAATAATAGCTGTTATTATATATTTATTAGCAGTTATTGCATTAAAAATATTTTCAAAAGAAGATATTTTAATGATACCATATGGAACAAAAATATATAAAATCTTAGAAAAACTAAAAATATATTAAAAAAGTAAGCAAAAAAGAAGGATTTTATCAAAATTTGGCGAATATTTTTAAGTGAGAGTACAAATATTGCTGCACACAAAGTAATATTTATACATACACATTAAATCTTATAGGAGGTAATTTAAATGAACAAAGCTGAATTAATCGCAGCAATAGCTGCACAAACAGGTGACACAAAAAAAGCAGCTGAAGCATCAGTTAACGCTTTTGTTGATGTTGTAACAAAATCTTTAGTAAAAGGTGATAAAGTTCAATTAGTTGGATTTGGATCTTTTGAAGTAAGAAAAAGAGCAGCTAGAAAAGGAAGAAACCCACAAACTAAAGAAGAAATCAAAATACCTGCATCAAAAGCTCCAGTATTTAAAGCTGGTAAAGCATTAAAAGATTTAGTAAACAAAAAATAAGAATTTTATATAAATAATATAAATATATGAATTCATATAAAGAGATTTCGGTTGAAATCTCTTTTAATATTGACTAATTTTATTATATTGTATATACTAATATAGTAAAAAATTAATAGACACTAGGAGGTTAAAAATGAAAAAGACATCACAAAAATTTGCTAAGCGGACAGTTAAGGAGATACAAGAACTCCTAATAGGTTTTTTTCAAGAAACAAATCATGAAAGATTGGGAATTCAATATGGAAAAAGAAAATGGAAAAAAATAAAAAATAATTTTGAAGAAATTCAAAATTATGCTATGCTTAATAATATTAATATTGAGCTTGCAAAAGATGGAACAGATTGTATTTTTGCTTATTTTATTCACAACAATCAGTAAGTGTCAACAAAAAAACTGGCTATTGCCAGTTTTTTATTTATCTTTTATATCTAAAGTTATATGAACATCACGCAATTGTTCTCTTTTTACATTGCTTGGAGAACCCATCATTAAATCTTGTGCTTTACTATTTAATGGGAATGCAATAACTTCTCTTATTGAATCTGAATCTGTAAGAAGCATAAGCATTCTATCAAATCCTGGAGCAACACCTGCATGAGGTGGGGCACCAAATTGGAATGCTGTATATAAAGCACCAAATTTTGTTTTAACTTCTTCTTCAGTGTAACCAGCCATTTCAAATGCTTTTAGCATTATATTAATATCATGATTTCTAACAGCACCTGAAGATAATTCTATACCATTACATACAATATCATACTGATATGCAAGGATATCTAATGGGTTTTGTTTTTCTAAAGCTTCTAATCCGCCTTGTGGCATAGAAAATGGATTATGACTAAATGCAATTTTTCCTTGATCATCTAATTCGAACATAGGAAAATCAACTATCCAGCAAAATTGAAATACATCTTTATCAATTAAATTTAATCTATTTCCAAGTTCAGTTCTTATTTGACCTGCAAGTTCTGTAGCTCTTTTTTCATTATCTGCTATAAAGAAAATTGTATCTTCTTTTTCTAAACTAGCAAGTTCTAGTAATTCTTTTTTATATTCTTCTGGAATAAATTTATCAATAGGACCTTTAAAACTTAAATCTTCTTGAACTTCTAAATAGCCAAGACCTCCCATACCAATACTTGTTGCATATGCAAGCATTTTTTCATGGAATCCTTTAGATAGATGTCCTTTAACTTTTATTGCTCTTACAGTTCTATCTATAAATGGCTTAAAAGTACATTTTTTAAAGAAGTCTGATAAGTCTATAATATACAATGGGTTTCTTAAATCTGGTTTATCTGTACCATATCTAACCATAGCTTCTTTATATGCTATTCTAGGGAATGGGTATTTCGCAATTTTTTTAGTAGAAAATGTTTTAAAAGTATTGTACATTATTGGTTCAATTGCTTCAAAAACATCTTCTTGAGTTGCATAACTCATTTCCATATCTAATTGATAAAATTCTCCTGGGGCTCTATCTGCTCTTGCGTCTTCATCTCTAAAGCATGGGGCAATTTGAAAATATTTATCAATACCAGAAACCATTAATAATTGTTTAAATTGTTGTGGTGCTTGAGGCAATGCATAAAATTTCCCAGGATGTAATCTACTTGGCACTAAGTAGTCTCTTGCACCTTCTGGTGAAGAGTTAGCAAGTATAGGTGTTTGAACCTCTAAAAAGCCTTGTTCAATCATTTGACTTCTTAAATATTGTAAAACTTTAGCACGTAAAATTAAGTTATTTTTTAGTCTGTCATTTCTTAAGTCTAAAAATCTATATTGAAGTCTTAAATCTTCTCTAATATCTTGATTTGAATTTACTTCAAATGGCAAATCTTTTGTTCTTTTTCCTAAAACTTTAATTTCTTCTATTTTAATTTCAACTAAACCTGTTTTGATTTTTGGGTTTACTGTTTCTTCATCTCTTTTTCTAACAGTACCTAGAACAGTAACTGAAGATTCAATTGGAATATGTGATGCAAAATCAACGTCTGAAGCCTCCGCAGAAGTAACAACTTGAGTTACTCCATACATATCTCTAATATCTAAAAATACAAGACCACCAAGGTCACGAATTGTTTGAACAAAACCAGCTATTCTTACTTTTTTTCCAACATCGTCTAAGCTAATTTCGTTACAATTATGAGTTCTGTACTCATTTTCTTTCATAAAAATACCTCCTTAAAATTTAGGCACAAAAAAACGCCCAATGCATAATGCAGGGACGAAATGATTTCCGCGGTGCCACCCAGCTTGAAAATACTTATGTATTTTCCACTTTATTAAAATTGCTTCAATATGTTTCACAAATTAGGTTGACCTAAAAGGGTTTTCAGCCTAGGACCCTTATTCTCTTTATAGTAACTTCTAAATGCTTTGTATTGTAATAACGCAACAATTATTTTTTTTATGTATATAATTTTACAAACTATTAGTTAGTTTGTCAAGTAAATAGCAAAAATATGTATGAAATATTATAAAATGCTAAAATTGGTTAACAATAGTAAAATAAGAAGGGAGGAATTATGGAACTAATAAAAGTTGTTTTTCTTTCTATAGGTTCTGCAGTAGTGCTTTTTATATTAACTAAAATAATGGGGAATAAGGAAATTTCTCAACTTTCAATGTTTGATTACATTATAGGAATAACAATTGGATCTATTGCAGCAGAGATGTCAACAGCCTTAGAAAGTGATTTTATGCAGCCATTGGTTGCAATGATAATATATGCTGTTGTGGCAATTATAATATCATTTTTAAATAATAAATCTTTGAAGATAAGAAGATTTTTATATGGAAAAACGATAATGTTGTTAGATAATGGCATACTATATAGAAAAAATTTTAAGAAAGCTAAATTAGATTTGAATGAGTTTTTAGCACAATGTAGGACAAATGGATATTTTAATATAAATGATATACAAACAGCTATGATGGAAGCCAATGGAAAAATAAGTTTTTTGCCTAAAAGCGGAAAAAGACCAGCAACTCCAGACGACTTAAATATAAAGGTGGATTTTGAAAAATTAACTATAAACGTAATATTAGATGGTGTACTTTTAAAAGAAAACTTATATGCAACAAATCATGATGAAATATGGTTGCAAAAACAATTAACATCACAGGGAATTCAAAATATAAAGGACATATTTTTGGGAATATGTGATAGTAGTGGGAATTTAAGTTTATACCCAAAAGAAGATATTCAAAATTCGCATGATTGGTTTGAATAAGCAAATTCAAAAGAAAACAAGGAAATAATACTTGTTTTTTTTTATATTACAGTATATAATAGTAAACAAATTGATAATAGGAGATGATAACATGCAAGAAGTAAGCAAAGAAGAAATATTGCACATAGCAAATTTAGCGCGTTTAAATTTAGGAGAAGACGAAATTGAAAAATATCGTGAAAATTTACAAGATATATTAAATTTTGCAAATGTTGTAAATAATGCTCCAGTAGATGGACTTGAGGTAACAATAGGAGCTAACGAAGCAAAAAATGTATTTAGAAAAGATGAAATAAAGGTATTTGAAGATACAAAAAGTTTATTACAAAATGCTCCATCACAAGAGCAAAATATGTTTAAATTACCTAAAGTTATTCAATAAGGAGGAATTATAATGGACATTACTAAATTAACAGTACATGAGTTACAAGAAAAATTAAAAAATAAAGAATTAACTGTAACACAAATAACTAAAGCATATGTTGATAGAATTAATGAAAAAGAAAAAGATGTACAAGCATTTGTAACAACTTTAACAGATGAAGCTTTAGAAAAAGCACAAAATATACAAACAAAAATTGAAAATGGAGAAATAACAGGCGAGTTTGCAGGTATTCCAATAGGAATAAAAGACAACATGTGTACAAAAGGTGTAAAAACAACATGTTCATCACGTATGTTAGAAAACTTTGTATCACCATATGATGCAACAGTTATAGAAAAATTAAATAATGAAAATATGATAGATTTAGGAAAATTAAATATGGATGAATTTGCAATGGGAGGTTCAACAGAATATTCATATTTTAAGAAAACAAGAAATCCTTGGAATCTAAATAAAGTCCCAGGGGGATCATCAGGAGGTTCTGCAGCAGCAGTTGCAGCAGACATGGTACCATGGGCTTTAGGATCAGACACAGGAGGATCAATTCGTCAACCATCAAGTTTTTGTGGTGTAGTTGGATTAAAACCAACATATGGTTTAGTTTCAAGATATGGTTTAGTTGCATTTGCTTCGTCACTTGACCAAATAGGACCTATAACCAAAGATGTAAAAGATAGTGCAATATTATTAAATTTAATTGCAGGTCATGATGAAAAAGATACAACATCAGCAAACATTGAAAAGAAAGATTATACAAAATGTTTACAAAATGATGTAAAAGGATTAAAAATTGCTGTTCCAAAAGAGTTCTTTGGAGAAGGAATAAATGAGGAAGTAAAGAAAAATTTAGAAGAAGCAATAGAAAAATATAAAGAATTAGGAGCAGTAGTTGAAGAGGTTTCATTAGATATTGCCAAATATTCATTAGCTGCATATTACATTATAGGTTGTGCTGAAGCTAGTTCAAACTTAGGTAGATTTGATGGAATTCGTTATGGATATAGAACAAAAGAATTTAAAAATTTAAGAGAAATATACAAAAAATCTAGAAGTGAAGGATTTGGAGCAGAAGTAAAAAGAAGAATTATACTTGGTACATATGTATTATCTTCAGGTTATTATGATGCTTACTATAAAAAAGCACAACAAGTGCGTACATTAGTTGTAAATAAATTTAATGAAGTGTTTGCAAATTATGATGTAATATTAACCCCAACATCGCCAACAGTAGCGTTTGATATTGGTTCAAAATCAACAAATCCATTAGAAATGTATTTAGCAGATATATGTACTGTGTCTGTAAATATTGCAGGACTTCCAGGAATTTCAATTCCATGTGGAGTAGATAAAGAGGGTATGCCAATTGGAATGCAATTAATAGGAAATAAATTCCAAGAAGAAACAATATTAAATGCAGCATATACATTTGAACAAGCAATAGATTTTAGAAATAAATATAAACCAGAATTTAAAGGAGGTGCCCAATAATGTCAAGAGAAGATTATGAGGTAGTAATAGGATTAGAAGTTCATGCAGAGCTTTCTACAAAAACAAAAATATTTTGTTCATGTCCAACAGCATTTGGTGCGGCTCCAAATACACATACATGTCCAATATGTATGGCAATGCCAGGAACATTACCAGTATTAAATGAAAAGGTAGTAGAATATGCTGTAAAAGCAGGACTTGCTACAAATTGCGAAATTTCAAGAAATAGTAAAAATGATAGAAAAAATTATTTTTATCCAGACTTACCAAAAGCATACCAAATATCACAATTTGATAAACCACTTTGTGAACATGGATATGTTGAAATAGACACAAAAGAAGGAAAGAAAAAAATAAGAATAACAAGAATACATATAGAAGAAGATGCAGGAAAATTAAATCACGACGAATTTGGAGGAGGCTCTTTAGTTGATTTAAACAGAGCTGGAGTTCCTTTAATAGAAACAGTTTCTGAACCAGACATTAGAAGTGCTGAAGAAGCTGAAAGTTATCTTAGAAAATTAAAATCAATATTTGAATATATTGAAGTATCAGATTGCAAAATGCAAGAAGGTTCATTAAGAGCAGATGTTAACGTTTCTGTAAAGAAAAAAACAGATACAAAATTAGGTACACGTACAGAAATGAAAAATATGAACTCATTTAGAAGCATAGTAAGAGCTATAGAATATGAAGTTGATAGACAAATAGATATACTAGAAGATGGAGGAACAATTACACAAGAGACATTAAGATGGGATGATGTATCAGGAAAAACATTTCCAATGAGAGACAAAGAAGATGCACAAGATTATAGATATTTTCCAGATCCAGACCTAGTTGCAATAAAATTATCAGAAGAATATATACAAAACATAAAAGATAATTTACCAGAACTTCCAGAAAGCAGAAAACAAAGATATTTAGAAGAATATAATTTATCTGAAAAAGATGCAAAATTTTTAACATCTTCAAAATATTTATCAGATTTATTTGAAGGAGCAGTTAAAATATGCAATAATCCAAAAGCAGTAAATAACTGGATTATATCTGATATATCTAGAATTTTAAATGAAACAGAAACAGAACCAATATCAATTCCTTTTGATAGTAACCAATTAGGAAAATTAGTTATATTAATTGATAAAGGAACAATTAGTTCAAGTATTGGTAAAAAAGTATTAGTAGAATTATTTGAAAATCCAAGAGATCCAGAAGAAATTATTAAAGAAAAAGGATGGATTCAAATTTCTGACGAAGGTGCAATTAAAGAAGTGGTTATGAAAATATTAGAAGCAAATCCACAATCAATTGCAGACTATAAAGCAGGAAAAGATAAAGCATTAGGATTTTTGGTTGGACAAGCAATGAAGGAAACAAAAGGAAAAGCAAATCCACAAATGCTAAATAAAATGTTTATAGAAGAATTAAAAAAATAAAAAAACCCATAATTTGGGTTTTTATTTTTTTAAGTATTTAATTTGCACATAAAGTTTATTTACAAAAGATTGAACTACATTTTTTAAAATATATTGTTCTTCTGACAAAACTTCATCAGAATAGTAAACTGTACCATTAAAGGTAGAATTTAAACAGTCATTTAAAACATTACAAAATTTATTATAGCTAATATCTGCTGGAGAAGTTTTTAGTGCTAGAGTAATTAAATTTTTTATATCATTAATGCTGTATACTTGTTTTAAAATACAAATAACAATTAATTCAGCAATACATAATTTGTTGTATTTTTTCTTAGTAGGGGCATTTATAACACCGTTTTTAACATAATTGTTTACCATAGTTTTAGTTATTAAATTTTCGTCTTTTACGTATGAAGAAAGTGTGGTGTATATATATGTTAAAACTTGATCCATATATAAATCAATATTTGGTAATTCTTCCCAAAGTGGAATATGAAAATTAGAAATATTAAAACAATTATTACACATAGTACCTTCCTCCAAAATAATAATAACATAATAGGAATATAAAGTCAATTGTTGACATAGAATTATATATATGATAATATAGTTTTGAAAACTACATAAGGAGGAAAAATGAAAAGAACAAAATTAAAAGATAGAATATTACCTAATTATACTAAAGGTGAAGAGATATTTAATATGGTTTCACATATTGTAGGAGGAGTTATTGGAATAGTAGCAATTGTACTATGTGTAGTGCAAGCTGTAAAACATAATAACGGGTATGGAATTGCTTCTGGAATTGTATTTGGCATAACTTTAGTTATATTATATACAATGTCTAGTATATATCATGGATTAAGTCCAAAATTAAAAGCTAAAAAGGTTTTTCAAGTAATAGATCATTGCTCAATATTTTTATTAATAGCTGGTTCGTATACGCCATTTTGTTTATGTACTTTAAGACAAGCAGATCCAGTAGTTGGATGGACAATATTTGGAATAGTTTGGGGAATTGCTGTGCTTGGAATAGTGCTAAATGCAATAGATATAAAAATGTTTAAAAAATTTTCAATGATTTGTTATTTAGTAATGGGATGGTGTATAATAGTAAAAATTAATCTATTAATAGAAAAGTTAGGAAACATTGGATTTGGATTACTGTTGGCAGGTGGAATTTCTTATACTGTAGGAGCTGTTTTATATGGATTAGGAAAAAAGAAAAAATGGATGCATTCTATTTTTCATTTACTATGTGTAGTTTCAACAATACTACATTTACTATGTATTTTAATATATGTAATTTAAATAGATTGTTATCAATCTATTTTTTTCGTAATATTGATATTTTTTTATTAATATAGTAAAATATAAGAAGTTAAAAATATGGAGGAAAAAATGTCACTAAAAGATATTTCGATTTTTGGAAATAAAATAAAAGTATATGCATTTGTTGGACCATCTGGGACAGGAAAAAGTTATAGAGCACAAATGGTAGCAAGTGAAAAAAATATTGAATACATAATAGATGATGGACTATTAATTAGTAATAATAAAGTAATTGCTGGAGAATCTGCTAAAAAAGCACCAACAAAAATAGAAACTGTAAAACATGCATTATTCTATACAGAAAACGAGAAAAGAGAAATAATAACAGCATTAAAAAAATATAAGCCACAAAGTATTTTAATTTTAGGAACATCAGATGGTATGGTACAAAAAATAGCAGCTAATTTAGAATTACCAGAAATATCAGAAACAATATATATAACAGACGTTGCAACACAACAAGAGATGGAAACAGCAAGAAGAATAAGAGTTACTGAAGGAAAGCATGTAATACCAGTACCAACATTTGAAATAAAAAAAGATTTTTCAGGTTTTTTGTTAGACCCACTTCAAATTTTTAAATCTAAAGGAAAAGGTCAAAAACCATATGTATCTGAAAAATCTATAATAAGGCCAACATTCAGTTATATGGGGAATTTTACTATTTCAGATACAGTATTTAGACAAATTGTAGAGTATATATCAAGTAAAACACCAGCAATATATAAAGTTTTAAAAACTAGAGTTGATAATGTGGGAGAAGGTACAAGTATTTATATGGAAGTAACAATAGTATATGGATTTAATGTTGTTCAGGGATTAAAAGATTTTAAAGAAAAAGCTAAGAAAGAAATTGAAAAGTTAACTGCTATGACAGTCGTAGAAATAGATGTAGTAGCAAAAAGTATATTTATACCAAAAGAGGAGGAAAAATAAATGTCATTTATAGTAGCTATAGATGGACCAGCAGGTTCTGGAAAAGGAACTGTAACAAAATTAGTTGCAGATAAATTAGGATTAGTAACAGTAGATACTGGAGCAATGTATAGGTGTGTTGCTTTAAAAGCTTTAAGAAATAATGTAAATGAGACGCAGATAGAAAAATTAGAAAAGATTTTAGAAGATATTTCTATAGATTTAAAAAAACAAGGAGAAGAACAATTAGTATTTTTAGATGGAGAAGATGTGTCTAAAGAAATAAGAACAACTAAAATAGATGAGTGTGTTGCAAAATATGCTGCAGTAGAATGTGTAAGAAATAAAGTTACGCCATTACAAAGAAAAATGGGAGAAAACAATGAAATTATAATGGAAGGAAGAGACATTGGAACAACAGTTTTTCCAAATGCAGATGTAAAAATATACTTAGATGCGTCATTCGAAGAAAGGGCTAAAAGGAGATATAAGCAAGATATGGAAATGGGGCTAAAAGTAACATATGAAGAAGTGCTTGAGGGAATAAAACAAAGACATATATTAGAAACACAAAGAAAAATATCACCGTTAAGAAAGGCAGAAGATGCAATATATGTGGATTCAAGCAAATTAACAATTGAGGAAGTTGTTAATAAAATTATAGAAATAGTAAACAGCAAAAAGAAAATTAAAGGGGTGTAGACATAATTGAAAGAGTTATTAAAAAAAATAATTAGAGGAATTGTAAAAGGCGCAATATATATATATTGTAAAATAGTATATAGAGTTAGAGTTGTAGGAAAAGAAAATATACCTAAAACAGGACAAGTAATAATATGTGGAAATCATAAAAGTTTTTTAGATCCACCATTAATAGAAGTAACATGTGGAAGGTATACGAGATTTTTAGCAAAAGAGGAATTAACTAAAAACAAGTTTTTAGCATTTTTAGGTCATGTATTTGATGCAATACTTGTAAAAAGAGATTCAAAAGAAATTGTGGCATTAAAAGAGTCATTGTCAACTTTAAAAAAAGGAGATTGTTTAGCATTATTTCCAGAAGGAACTAGAAATGGAATTGCCAAAGGAGAAAAAGTAAAAGATGGAGCTGCATTTTTTGCTGTAAGAAGCGGGGCACCAGTAGTGCCTTGTGGAATAAAAGGTGGAGAAAAGGGAAATTGGAGAGTTACTATTACATATGGTAAACCATTAGACTTTAGTGAGTATAAAGGCTCAAAAGATAAAGAAGTTTTGGATAAAGTAACAGAGGAAATAATGAGTAATATCTTGGAACTTACAAAGTAAGAGTTAAAAAACTTTTAATGACAATATTATCAGATTAATTTTATAAATGGTAAAATTAAGTGACGCACTTTGAAATAAAAATAGACACATA
>OIWT01004074.1_pt1 | contig 12364 bp, 23 predicted proteins | sample 1587701 | NCBI WGS metagenome assembly OIWT01 (sample SAMEA3888904, study PRJEB22519) | human gut metagenome | biome: human gut; feature: human-associated habitat; material: faeces | place: Denmark | collected 2009 | reverse complement strand
GCCTGGAACACAGCACCCTTAGCACCCTTTCTCTGACCTACACGCTCGGTGAGAACCGTTCATGCCAACGGCAACAGCAAATCGCTTCTCCTCGCTCCCACTGCATCCACAAACGTACCTCTAATAACACGACCCATGAATGAATCTGCTAGTGTGGGGAAACTGAAAAGCCAACAACCACAAAGGCAAGGGAACAATCGGGACGGGTTGGGAGAAAACTGTCCCGAATCAGAAAACGCTCCTCCTTTCCGTAATGGCGCCTTGTCGTGCGATTTGGATTATGCAGACGTGTGTGGTACAAACAAACACATCGCATTAGTGGTAGGCCATCAAGTCCTTCGGGATGGAGTTGAGTCGCGGGAAGGAGCGCGTGCGCTTGACCTCCGTCGCTGTTCCCTCCAGCGAGCGCACTTCCCACACGTACTGGCAGTACTTTGCAATGCTACGAATTGAGCGCATAGGTCTCTCCCATACGCAGTGTCGGAGCTGAACTTGCCCATGCCCGCGACCGTTTCGATGCTTCGGCGCGTCCATTCCGTCTGGTCCCTCCACAACTCCTGCATCTCCTCCTGCGCGCGAACGTAGTCGTCGAAGTCGGCGCACACGCGGAAGTAGTCCCCGCTTTGGAGCGGGTGGATGATAAACTTGGCTTCCTCGGGAGAGATGATGTTGCCCTCCAGCAGCACTCGGAACACCTCCTGCAGGGCCGCCGGAATGGGCTTCGGCGCGATTCCCTCCTGCTGCTCTTCGTACGAGGGTCCGAAGGCGAATCTGCGTTCTACGCCCCAAGCGACGCCTACACGTTCTGCAGCCCGACCTCGTTTGCGATCTCGATGCTGCTGCCGTCCATGGTGCACAGCAGGAGGGCTCCGTTCAGCGAGAACTTCATGTTGCTACGCCTCACGGCCCTCTCGTGCCTCCACCTGGTCCCGCTGGCCTCCTTCCCCACGGTGCTGATGTGCTCGCTGACGTCGCTGGCGGGGATGATCAGCTCTGCCATAGACACGTTGTAGTTGGGGACGAACACCACCTTCAGCTTGTTCTGGATGGACGCGTCGCCGTTGATCACCTCGCCCGCCTTCACGATCAGGTGGATGATGGCCTTGGCCATGCTGTACGCGGGCGCCGCCTTGCCCGCGAAGATCTTCACCACCTCCACCTGCCGCTCCAGCTCCGCGCGGCCCATGCGCTTCAGCTGCAGGTAGCGGTGGATGCAGCTACCCATCACGCCATCATCGCACGCCGACTAGAGGATGTTCAGCAGCTGGCGCTTGTACTCGTGGATGCGCTTGACCTGCGCGTCGAACACCGCCGTGCAGGGCACCGCCACGCCCAGCTGCGTCTCCATGTACCGCGCGAGCCGCCGCTTGTTCTGCAGCTTGCTCTCGCGCCAGCGCTGCTGGAAGCCGGGGTCCTCGGCGAACTCGCGGATGGCGGCAATGAGCTCCAGGTTGCAGAGGAAGTCCTCGTCGATCGTCTCGCGCAGCAGCTGCGTCAGCGAGGGGTTGCACAGCGCCAGCCACCTACCGCTCAGCGCCGCTCAGCGCCCTCACCGCCGCGGCGTGATGCCGTTGGTGATGTTGACGAACTTCTCGGGGAAGAGGCGGTGGAAGTCGCGGAAGACGCTCGTCGTCAGGATCGCCGTGTGCAACTCCGCCACGCCGTTCACGCGGTGGCAGAAGGCCACGCACAGGTTCGCCATCCGGATGCGCTTCGGCGAGGTCTCCTCGAAGACGCTCAGCACGCTGCACATGCGCCCGTCGCCCGGGTAGTGCTTCTGCACCTCCTTCATCAGCCGGTCGTTCAGCGCGTAGATGATCTGCAGGTGCCGCGGCAGCAGCCGCCCGAACAGCTCCACGTCCCACGTCTCCAGCGCCTCGGGCAGCACCGTGTGGTTGGTGTAGTTCATGCAGCGCGAGGTGATCTCGATCGCGTCCCCCAGCGTCAGGTGCTCGCGGTCCACCAGCAGCCGGATCAGCTCCGGAATGGCCACTGCGGGGTGCGTGTCGTTCAGCTGGAACGTGTGCTTCGCCTCACTCCTCGCCGCTCCGCCTACGTACTCGGGGAACTGCTCCCAGGGCAGGCACTGCTCCTTGAAGTCGGCGAGCACGTCCTGGATGGTGGCGGAAACGAAGAAGTACTGCTGCTTGAGGCGCAGCTCCTTCCCGTTGTAGGTGCTGTCGTTCGGGTAGAGGATGCTGCTGATGCTGATCGCGTTCTCGCGGTTGTTCAGCGCCGAGATGTAGTCGCCCTCGTTGAAGGAGGACAGGTTGAACTCCTACGCCTCACCCTCGCTGCTCGCGCGCACGGAGAAGGGGTTCGCCTTCCACAGCCGCAGGTTGATCGTCGTGTTCGTGTTGTAGCCGTTGATTGGCGTGTCGAACGCCACGGCCACCACCTTCTGCGTGTCGCACCACTCCATCTACGCTCACACGCGCGTTCCACCCCCACGACGGTGTTCCCATAGGCGTCCTTGCTCTCCTTGACGTGCCCGTAGAACTGGATCTCGTAGCGCACGTCCTCCCGCTCGATCTCCCAGGGAGAGCCGAAGGTGAGCCAGTACTCCGGGTGCTCCACCTGGTAGCCCTCCTTGCTGATCTCCTGCTGGAAGATGCCGTAGTTGTAGCGGATGCCGTAGCCCGTCGCGGGGATGTTCTGCGTGGCGAGCGAGTCCAGGTAGCACGCCGCGAGTCTCCCCAGTCCGCCGTTGCCCAGGGCAGCGTCCTTCTCCTACCGCTTACCCCACTTTTCATCCATCACTTCTCCGAAGATGTCCTCCATGGCATACCCGAGATCGAGCAGCGCCTCTTGGTACCTGTCCTCGATTCCCAGGTTGATCAGCGAGTTCTGCAGCGATCTTCCCATCAGGAACTCCAGCGATAGATAGTGACTACGGATCGTGGAGAGGAGAGTCGGCTACACTCGCTTGCACCGGCAGTCCTCGATCGCCACGTTCGTGTCGTTGAAGCGCTCGATGAGTCTATCGCGAACACTGCTGCTCACCCTTTCCAGCTACGCAAACCTGTGGCTGGTCGCTAGATAGGCTTTTGTGTCGTCAAAGTCAAAGCGCGTCGATGCGAGCGTGTACTCCACGTGGTTGACAATGCTCCGCTCGATCGTGTCGATGTCTACCCAAATCACCGGATTCCACGACTCCCACCTTGTCCCAGATAGGAGGACATCAGGTCGTACAGGAGCTTGTGCGTTTTCTCGAACTCCTCCCCCTTCTGCTGTTTGCTCGTGCACTGCTGCATTTGGAGAGTTTGCTGTTGCCTCGGCTTCGCCCTTGACAAGATGTCAGTTGTCAAGCTGTGTCAAGCAGTGTCAAAGAGAGGAGAAAAAAGTAGTGGTTGTCAAGCAAATAGCAGTGAACACAAGGTGGCTGCCAAAGAGAACGGCAACTATAGGCGATTATCAAACAAACAGAACAGCAAATATAAGTAACAGAAGATATGGCGGATACAACACCATCAATGCGTTTGCTGTCGACGCCGGAGGGCTTCAACTCCACGCACTGCTCCACGAACTCCAAAAAGAACCCCTTCATCTTGTTGTCCGTCGTCGACTTGAGGGATGGCACGAGCAGCTGCACGAGGTCCAGCAGATCGTCCACCACAGCCTTCGGGTAGGGCATGGCGACCGTCTGGATGACGTTGTACACGAAGTCCAGCACCACCGCAGTGGTCAGCGCCGCCTGCTTCGCCTTGTAGGTCTTCACCACGTACGCCAGATACCTACTCCTCACTCTCGCACTGCAGTGTCACCCGTCCTTCACCATCTGCATCACGAACAGCGAGGACTCGCGGCTGATCGTCTCGATCGCTCCGTACACCTCCTGCTACGCCTCACTCCCCTCCTATGGTCTTACGTCGTATACCAGGCAGGGCAGCACCATCATGATCTCCAGCACGCGCTCGCGGTACGCCTCGTTCGTCCCCAGCGTCTTCAGCAGCTCCACCAGGAACAGCACCGTCTCCTTCGAGAACTGCGTGATGTTCTTCTCCTTCAGCGACTACCGCTCATCGCCCCCGCACGCCCCCACATCTCGAATCCACGCCACGCAGTACTCCCGATAGAACCACCCGAACGGCGCCTCAGAGCCCTCCGGTCCGCACATGCACAGCAGCACCGCCCGCACCTCCTCGCTGCGGAACCTCACGCAGTCGCGCGTGGTGCACACCTGCAGCACGCCCAGCAGGCGCTTCTCCTCCTCCTGCGCCGCGGCGGACTTGGTCTCGCCCATCAGCAGCCACACGAGCAGGCGCGTGGTGATCTGCAGGAAGCGGCCGCCCGGGAACTGCATGGAGGCGAGGTGGGAGAAGAGAAAGGAGCACAGCAGACCGCAGAGCGGCGAGTCGCGGAAGGCGCGCTGCGCGTCGGGCGCGAGGCCGTCGAGCTGGCCGAAGAGCGGGATGGTGTGGGCGAAGTCGCCGTTGAGCAGGCCCTGCAGGTCGGGCAGCAGCGCGTTGAAGGCGGAGGACTGGGCGTACAGACTGAGCAGCAGCTAGCGGTGAGAAGGCGGGGACAGGCGAACGATGGATGTGGAGTGCGATTTGTAGGCCTGCTCCAGCACGCGCTCTTGCAGGTACTGAAGAACCGAAGTGATGTTCGGATTGGTACATGCGCTCTGCACGCAGGTAATGTAGTTGAAGACGATGCAGTACTCTTCCGGAGAGGCGAACTGCAGGTTGGGAACGAGCGTTTGGATGCGGGAAAGGCAATCCTCGTAGGATGGGGAGGAGGCGACTTGCTTGAGGATGGCATCGATGTACAGAATCAGCGTCGACAGCGAGCACGTCGTGAAGTCCACGTTTCTCATGTCGCCGAACTCTCCAGAGCCATTCACGAGCTGGGAGGAAACGAAGAAATCCAGCAGTCCGTTGTACCCGGAGGAGTGCAGCCGATCGCGCAAATAGCGATCGCGCAGGATGAACAGGAAAACGGCCTTCCCCATAGGGCTCGCGCACAGCTGGATGAGCCACTCCGGAGGACTCTCCATCGACATCACGAATTCATTTGCTTTGGGAGAAAGAATCGCCTCCGAGAACTAATGCGTCATGCATAGCTACTGCGACCACAATTTTGCAGATTTCGTCTTCGATAGTTTTGCTAATGTCGTTGCGCAGCTCGTCGCCGTTCTGAACTACCCATGAGCGGAAAGCGCGCAGAAACGACTATCGGACGCAACTAGCATGATCATCTTCTTGATGAAGAGGGCCTCCGCCGACTGGTCGCTACGGCTAAGGAAGGAGGCATGCGCTTCCTACTCACGCATCTTCTCCACCGGGAAGTTGCTCCACAGGGCGGTGGACTTTCGGTTCAGCAATCTGGGTCATCAGAGCAAAAGCGCACCATCCTACGGCTGTTGCGGCAGAGCAGACTCCATTCCAGCGGGCGCGTAGCAGCAGCAAAGGATCTGGCTTTGCAGCAAAAGAGAATGAGATATAGCTCGAAAAAGAAAAAAGCGCCGAGAAGGTGGATCGAACACCTGACCTTATGATCTTCAGTCATACGCTCTCCCAACTGAGCTATCTTGGCTTCTGGCATCAGTTCTCCACTACGCTACATCAGCGCCGGCGATGGAAAAGGAGTTCTGAGTCAATTGATCGCAGAGGAGTCAAAAAGAAATAATGCAGTGCGTCCGCCGTCTCGTTCCTTCTGTTGTGAAGTACTCTACTCGCATGTACAACCCTGCCAGATTCTTTGGCGGTGCGGGTCTCGTTCTGCCATCATGTCGTAGTGGAGATGACCTTCAAGGCCAATGGCGAGGATGTTGAGGTGGAGTGCGATGCCGGTGAGAACCTCTTCGAGGTCGCCGTGGGCAACGATGTTGAGGTGAAGAGTGCGATTCACTGCGTTTCCCTCATGGGTAGACAGCTGCAACGGTGGTGGCACCTGCGGTGAGTGCTGGATGGTGTTCCCCAAGGATGTCTTTGACAAGCTCCCTAAGGCTGGCGAGACTGAGCAGGGTCTCCTGAAGAAGATGGGCGCCCCCGCTCTGTGAGGATTGCGCGCTGCGCCTGACGCGTAGGGCTAGACTCTCTTGCCAGGTCAAGACCTGCGAGTGCATGTCCGGCAAGACCATCGAGGTCCCTCTTCCCAAGTAAGGTGTTGAGCGCGTGTTTGTGCCAAACAGTCTCATCGAAGAGAGAAGAAAACAGTCCAATGAAAAAACGATCACTTCCTCTTGCAGTAGCACAGAATCAGGGCGGCCAGCAGCACGATCACTGCCACAACGCAAATCACCACAATCGTCACAATCGTTCCCGTGCAGCCTACGTCTTAGACTCTCACATTGGAATCACCCGCAATTCCAGATTGCTTTGCGGTAAGACCTAAAAACTGGATCCGCTTGTCTACGGGTGAATGGCCCGAAGAGGCACTACCCGAGGATTGGATCCGCACGCCTTGGATGGTCGTTCCAATAGAATCCGTGTACACCCGGGTATACGGCAGTCCGGCTTGTGTACACTCATTATTGCTGTGGGTCACTTCTTTCTGCCAACATCACCTGAGAGAGAAACTCGAGCCCTGGCGCACGCGTTTCTTGCAGGCAAAGCCGAGAGACGCAAAGGTGTTCGTATCCTTCACCGTCATTTTCACCGATTTGTAGGTCATGTCATAATAGTCATAGGAGGGAGATGTGGATGAGCGTATTTTCATGCGCAAACTAGGAGTCATGATCCCTCCCTTCCCAAACTCCGTGTCAAAAACGAGGTAGGGCGTTCTTCTGCATCCATTGTCCGTGTACTGGGACTCCTCCATCTGAATCTGCTTGGCGTGTCCCTGCTTGTCGGTGCTCACCACGAATGCGTGCTGAACGACTATTTGTCAACGTTTTGCTTTAGGAGCAACAAATGGGTCCCGCCGCTCGGCAATCGGTCGTATACTCGCCACAGTCTACGCTAACACAACCCACACGACGGCTACCTAACGCCAATGCAATTCCCAGAAGGAACACCACAAATGTCACGAAATCCATCGGAAAATGAAGAAAAACGGACTGGGGGTTTTGAGAACCAAAATTGGGCCTTTTTTGGTCTGGCATCAGAAACGGCAATGCAATGGACCATGATGCGTTTGCAAAGCAGGTTCATGAGGTAGTCTACGATACCTATCGCCGCATCAAGAACGGAGGGAAACCGCAGTCCCACGAATGGACCGTGCTGGCGTCCATTCTGGCGGAGAAGGAAGGGAAAGTGGAAGTGATTGCGTTGGCAACGGGGACGAAATGCGTTGGGGAAACCCAGATGTCGGAGAAGGGTTTGGTTGTGAACGACTGTCATGCGGAGGTGCTGTGCAGGAGAGCCTTTTTGCTCTTTCTGATGAGGGAAATGGCGCAGTTTCGCTCCACCGGAAAGAGCGCCTATCTGGAGGAAACGGATGATTCGGACAAACTGCAGATGAAGGAGAGCATTCGGTTCCATCTCTATGTCAGTCAGACGCCGTGCGGTTTCGCATCGGAGTATGCGAAGAAGGACGGCAAGCGGGAGGCTGTCGAGCGCTTTGCTGTGAAGCAGCGCAAGTCCAAGCGCGTGCGTTTGGAGGCGGCAGTCGAGGATACGGGAGATTTCTGTGAGGATCATGCTGAAGAAGACATGCACTTGTCGGGAGCCAAGTTCGTGGATGACAATGTGCGGCTGTCCACGAAGCCGGGCCGAGGTGAGCCCTCCCGCAGCTACAGCTGCAGCGACAAGATCTGCCTGTGGAGCCTGCTGGGTCTGCAGGGCGCCGCGCTGTCGCTGCTCCTCCGCCCCGTGTACCTCGCCTCCATCGTCATTGGCGGGGAGATGGACGAGGCCGTCGCCACCCGCGCTCTCTCTAGTCGCGTGGTTATTCCTGTGATGGTTGCCTCTGTTGTTCAAGGTGTTCAAGGTGTTCAGACTGTTCAGACTGCTCAGACTGCTCAAACTACTCAATCCTCTCAAGACATGCAAGACATTCAAACCACGCAGGAACGGCAAATCACTCAGAAACGGCAAACCACTCAGAAACGGCAAATCACGCAAGAACAACAATCATCCCCCTTCACGCACCACCACCCAATCATCATCCACGACACACTCCCCTCTCCACTCTGCGAGCGGGAGGTGATGAAGACGCTGGAGGGGAAGCGGCTGGCGGCGAGCGGCGCGGCGGTGGTGTGGGTGAAGCCGGACGTGCAGGAGGCGCTGATCGCTCGGAGCGGTGTGAAGCTGGGGACCAACGTGAAGAAGGGCGTGACGGAGAAGAACATGAGCGTGGTGAGTCCGCTGGCTCTCTTCAGACAGTTCAAGGCGCTGTGTGCGTTGGGAGGGAGCTGCGGCGTTGCGAGTGACGATGACTACGACACGGTGAAGCGAAGGGCGGTGGAGTATTGCAGGGCGAAGGAGCAGGCGATGGATCCTGCTCTGCCCTGCTCGCTGAAGGCGTGGCGAAGGAAGGACAGGCGGTTCTACCACTTCCAGTGCTCTGTTTGTAACAAACACGCGATTCGTCGTTCATAATCTCGGACATGATGTTCGAGGCAACCAGTTTACAACACTTAAAAGCTACGCCTTACTTTTAGAGCTCACCACCCACATACCACCTGCGAGTCGATGATAATCACCTCCAAGCAGGACTTGAACTGCTCGTAGAGAACTACCCTTCACGCCCCCGCTCTCTCCCACTCTCCTGCTTGATGATCGTCAGCACCGAGGTCTTCCGCACCAGCATGTCGATCAGCGACACGGTTCCCTGCAGCAGCTGCGCGATCTACCCTCCACGCCAACACCCAGTCCTACGGTGTTCCGCTGCTCCTCCTTCACGTCGTACTTCCCCACGAAGTGCTCGTCGTACAGAATGTTGTACAGGCAGATCGCCAGCGTCAGCAGGTTGTTGATGTTCGACGACTTCTACGCCTCACGCGCGCCCCTCGCCGCCACCAGCGCGTTGCGCAGCACCAGACTCAGCTTGGGGTTGTTGCTGCTGTTGTACAGGAGCACGTGGATCAGCAGGCGCAGCAGGCGCAGCGACTGCGAGATCAGCGGGCTGTTCTCGCACACCTCCGCGATGTTGTTGTTCTCGTTGCTGTTGATGTTGGGGATGCGGATGCGCTCGAACAGCCGCAGCAGCAGCGCCTGCACCGCCTCCGGCTCCACCGACAGCACCAGCGCCTCGTCCGACACCGCCAGGAAGAAGTCGAGACACGACAGCACCAGCGCCTTCAGCGTCGCGTTGTCGAAGACGGAGGCGGTCAGCAGCCACACCGGTCGGAACAGCTCCCCCTGCAGGAAGAGGGCGTACGCTACGGTTCACGCGACGAGGGCATCATCACAGCTGATCAGGAGTTGGTGTACAAGCAGCATCGTGGCGATCTCGCTGCACTCCCACTGCTGCAGGCTCTCCTCCAGCGTGTGCAGCAGGTCCTTCAGCAGGCAGGGCGCCTCGCCGTCGTAGCGCGCGAGGGATGGCGGTGTGAGGGCGTTGCCTCCGTCGAGGCTCCAACGGGACTGTGTGGGAGAGGGGAGAAGGAGGGAAGGGGGAAGGAGGTCGTCACGCACGGTGGGGCAGGACACGATGAGCGTGTTGAGGATGGAGAGAATGAGGTTCTACGGTGGAGGCGGGGTGCGAGAGCGACGCCACTGGCACTGCGGATGTGATGGATGAGGTAATCGAGAAGGGGGTGCAGCGACGAGCGCGACGACTGAATGCCTGCAAGAATGGACTGAAGCTACTGGAAAGGGGAAGCGATGGACGCACTTCGAAAATGATGCTGGATCCCATCGTGTTTGTCGTTCTATAGTGAAGAGAGAATAGCGGGAATTACACTGCGCGATTGTCCTGGCTTTCAGGTGCCGGGGTAATCGAATCTACGGGGAAGAGGCGCAGCAGGCTTGTACCACGCCAAATGTCTGTCAGCAGCGTGGATGTAAACTCCCTGTCCTGCTCATAGAGTTGCTCCTGCTTCGCGTTCTGGGCAATCATCGCTCTTTGCTTTTCCTCCCTCGCTTTCTTCTCCTGCAGCGTGCTCTGCTCGATTTCGAATATCTCCAGCTGCATCTCTGCATCATTCAGCTGTTTCCGCAGCTGCTCGTTTTCTTCCGAAAGCTGCTTCTGCTTCTCCATCAGTTCCTCTCTACGATTTTAGGGAGACAAACGAAGAAGCACAACTGCCGTGACAGGCTGTTTTCCGAGTTGCTGCGCTGAAATGCATTCCCTCCACTTCTACACATCAACTCATCATTCAGAAGGACGTACGCACTCGTAGAACGCTGGAGCGAATTGACGCTCCGTTGTCGCAATAGAGAGGACTCCGAGCTATTGTTCCATCTCTTCATCCTCTAAAAGCAGCTCGCTTTCAAAACAAACGCGTCGAGAACAGGATAAATAGACACTACTCTTCTTCCACCACTTCCGCCACCTCCTCCTCATCGTCGTCACAATAGTTCGCATCTTCCTCATCGTCATCTCCATACACATCCAAGTAGGAGTGGGTTTGCTTCACATTCAGGTTATGCACCACAAACTCATCCTCTCCGTTCTCGTACTCATCGCTGTCTGTCGGCGGAAGCTACTCCTCACACCCCTCCTTCTTCCTCACATCGATGCTCTTCTCAATCGACCGTGCCTGTTCCACCTTCTCCATGTACTCGTTCTGGAACGCAATGACCTCCGCACCCGACTTGGCACTGGCGTATCCCTCCAGTAGTTCCTAAAAATAAAAGGGGTTTGCGACGCAGACATAATTCAAGGCGATGAACTGACATCCCCACTTGAACGGCTTCATGATGGTCAGCGCGTCCTCCTTGAGTCCCACAATGTACAGTGTGGCCGCTATGGCTTCTGCGCAGGTGAGTTTGGAGGGCTTGCCGTAATTCACGGGGTTGGCAGCGACCAAGAAGGGCAGGATGCGATGGACACCGTTCTTCAGCTTTGCCATCGGGATCTCGTCGATGCGCGCCCACGAACAATCGATGGCGGACGTGCCGTACTGCTTCACCACGTCCTACCGATGAGTCGAGGGAGTGGAACACACGAGATCTTCTACGGACACGGCCTTCGTTCCATAGGGTGAGAGAACGAGTCCGTGGTAGGGCTGGTTCACGCGAATGGTGCCTACAGGGTGAAAGTGCCGAGGGATGACTACGCAAATACCCGAGGCGCTCGAGCTTTCTTCCCGTGCACTTCTTTGCATCGCACTGCTCGAAATCCCACATGTAGACGCCGACACTGGTTTTGAATGGAGTAGTCTATTGTTTAGGATATGGATGTGTGGAATACTTCTTTGTAGCCACGAACGTGCGTTTCCTTTTGATCATTGTACTTCCGTTTTGGCTTTTTCACGGGGCGGGGTCTGTAGTCATCCTCGTAATTGCCCTTTCCCTTTTTGCCCATTTGAAGGTGAATTGTGGGTTTTGGAAGGGTTGGGGAAATAGGGGGTGTTTTGGGAGTGCGGTAAATAGCGTTGATAGGAGGATTTGCTTGTGATGACGAGATAATGTGGATTGAGTGGGATGCAAATGGAGGTAGTGTGTGGAAAGAAGGAGATCATTCAAGACACTTAGAAAGGCGGCGAGTGATGTCTAGGAATGAAAGAGAGGAGGGAGAGGAACTCTTCGTGTGAACGGTATTTCTGCGTTTAAATGCATTAGGGAGAGTGACAGTGGTGAGAGAGGGCATGTCTGTTGGTGAGGATAGAGTGATAGGAAATACCCTCCAGAGTGATGGAACGAGGATAGTAGAATGTAAAACTGCAATGCCCTTCAGCAGTGAGGGTTGCGAGTTTAGGCAAGTCTATCCATTAGTTCATTTCGCAATACTCACTTCGCATTATCAATTCACTTGATTCATCATTAGACTTGAAACGAAATGCATTAGTACCAAGTCGAATGGAAGTCAATTCAGGCAAGTCTAGTCATCATTCTCTCTCCAAGTCATTCACTCTCAAACACTGCACGAGAACATTCATCAAATGCACGCCAACCAAAGAGAAGTGATTTCAAACTGGGCAAGTCTATTCATCATTTCATTCTTTCAGAATCACTCTTCAGTTCCAAGGAAGCATAACTGAAATTGTAACTCTCTTCATTCATTCTTCCCATTTCAATCACCTCCAAAGAAGGCACACTCTCAATCTCACACACATAATAATCATTGAAGGAATAACGACCCATCTTCAATTCTCTCACTCTCTCACAATTCTTCAAATAGAAATGACGATCTGGGTTAATGGATCTAGGATAATCATTCTTCTCCTTTGTGAAGCTATTCATTCCAATCACCACACTCTCCAACTGATTCAATCCAATCAACTTCACTTCATTCACATTCTCAAAACACTCATCACCAATCTCAATGCTCTTCAACCACTTCAATTCACTCACATCAAACACACTCCATT
>OIWT01004073.1_pt1 | contig 12368 bp, 16 predicted proteins | sample 1587701 | NCBI WGS metagenome assembly OIWT01 (sample SAMEA3888904, study PRJEB22519) | human gut metagenome | biome: human gut; feature: human-associated habitat; material: faeces | place: Denmark | collected 2009 | reverse complement strand
TTGTAGAAAGTGTGATGCCAGATCTTCTCCATATCGTCCCAGTTGGTGACGATGCCGTGCTCGATGGGGTACTTCAGGTTCAGCACGCCTCTCTTGGACTCAGCCTCATCACCGACGAAGTGGTCCTTGTTCTCCATACCGACCATGTAAACGGGGTGCTTGGGGCGGCCCACGATGGAGGGGAACACAGCGCGAGGAGCATCATCTCCAGCAAAACCGGCCTTGCACATACCGGATCCGTTATCAATCACCACACTCTGGACTTCAGCCATTTTATATGTTCAAGATTAAGCGATACAAAAAGAATATGAAAGATAGCTCCCGTTTAGTGTGGTTCCAGTGAGCCATTTCCTTGGTTATCAAGAAACGGTTTACAACCACTCTGTCATCTTCAGAGTCATCGATTCTCGCGCTTTCGGCACTCACGTCCGTGAAATTGCAGCGTTTTGAGATGTGCTGTGCGGACCCTTCCCTCTGGTGGCCTCTCAGTCCTGAGAGTGATGGATGGATTCCATGTGGCGATAGAAAAGAGACGAATAGTCAGAAATTTGAATAGTGTAGTGAAGGGGTTGACAAACGGTCATTGTTTCGGAGTCAATAGGTGAATGGAGTAGTTTGACATGAGAGGGATACGCCCATTCCATAGGCCACAGATCTTCTCCTCTTCATACAAATTGTAAGGAAATACCTAGGTCACTCCTTCTATTAGAAGTGGTCATTTCTTCAGATGGGATTGCAATCATGCTTCTACCCTTTCCGCTTGCTTTTGTCACACACACTGAGTAGTCAGTGACGGTCTATTTCCGATTCCATCTATGGATAGTTCCATTCTTCCATACAGCTAAGAATCCACGAATCGATTGGCACTGTGTTAGCGTGCTTCCAGTGGCGTGATTGAGGAGTGAATCCATCTTCTCCTTTCGTCTTCACAACACAGTCTCTTGGTGTATTCCTTATGTGTTTTGTTGTTCATGGCGACACTTGGATGGAAGTATGGGTACTGTTAGGATTGATAGTGTCGAGAAGCTTCCCGGAAATTTCCGGATCCTAACACTGCGCGTTTGAAGAGCAGCTCATTCTTTTTTATTATGCTGCAAATCGACTCTTCTGTGAAACTGAACTCTGGATACATGATGCCTCTCCTCGGCCTTGGGTTTTCAACGCACTCTTCTATTTCATCCATAGAACCTTCCTTTCGCCCGAGGAGGACTGTGAGCACGCTGTCTATGCTGCTATCAAGGATGGCTATCGCCTCATCGATACGGCTATTGCCTACGCGAATCAGAAGGCTGTTGGCAGAGCGATCAAGAGATGCATTGAGGAGGGAATCGTGAAGAGAGAGGACATCTTCATTACCACGAAGCTGTGGATCACCGAATGGAAGCCTGAGGACGTTGAAAGATCGGTGAAAATCAGCCTGGAGGAGCTGCAGGTGGACTACATCGACCTGTTTTTGATCCATCAAAGTGGCTTCATCAACCTCCCTAAGGAGATGGACGAGAAGAGAAGACAGGGGTACTTCTTCGACCGCCCTCTCTTCGTCCAGGAGGAGAACTGCCGTCTTGGTTACTCGATTGAGAATGTGAAGCAAACGTGGGGCAAGATGGAGGAGCTGTGCCGCGCTGGGTATCTCCGCTCCATTGGTATTTCCAACTTCTCCGGAAAGCGTATTCGCGACGTTCTTTCCTTCTGTACTATCAAGCCCGCCGTGAACCAGATTGAGCTTCACCCGTATCTCCAGCAGTGGGAGACGAAGAAGATCTGCGACGAGAATGGCATGTACCTGATGGCTTACTTCCCTCTTGGTGGTGCTTCGAACGCTCGCTCTGTAACGACGCCTGGTCCTATGGAGGATCCGGTGATCAAGGGCATTGCCGACAAGTATCACAAGACTCCTGCGCAGATCATGATTCGTTGGGCTGTGCAGCGTGGCACCATTTGCATTCCCAAGTCCATCCATGAGAACCGCATTCTTGAGAACTGCAGCATTTATGATTTCGAATTGAGCGAGGAGGATATGAGTGCGATCAAGGCTCTCGACAAGGGTTATCGTTACGCGAGACCCACGTTCCTGTTCCCTGAGGGAACGGATTGGAAGGATGTGTGGGATCATGAGTATGTGAGTGATTTGACTGTTTGTTTTGAACCCACAAACCCCAACAATTTCGATACACGTTGTGTCTGAGTCAGCTCGCCAATTGCTTTCAGTATCAATCCCTATTGATGTGATTCGACCATCTCTATGCTTGACGAGTAGATTGCACTAATGAGTTCGTTGACATATCGCATTGGGAGCAATCAAGTGGAAGCGGAAAAGAAGTGCCAGTTCCGCGACCTCAACACCCAAAGCGACATTTCCTGCATGGAAGCGACAAGCACCGTTGTCGCGTTTGTGAAAGAGGAGAAGAACATGTTCATCTCCTTCCCCACCTTTCAGCTCACATATATCAGTGAAGAGTCAATCAAATCGCTGAATGTCTCTTCCCAGTACATCATCTCCATCAGGGGAGATGCTTCGGTTGAAATTCTGCGTTTCAACCTGGAAAGTGAGAATGTGATAGTCATTTCCTCGATTGATGAGGTAGATTGAGCGCTGTCTTCTCATCAACTCCAGTGATGGCTTCTGTCCTCGGTCCGCAGTGTTTTCTGTGTCTTCGCCGAGTATTGCTGCCATTGTGTACCAAAGCAAGGTCGTTGTTCTCCTGCTCGACTGCTTTTCCGGAATGGCGCTGCAGACGGACGAAATGGACGATCAGACGGGCGTGACTGTATATGACTACGGTGCACTGTGCGAGAACAACCCGATCGTTGGCATTGTTCTCGATGAGAGAGAGTTGGAGTACGTTGCAACGGAACATGCTGTAACTACTTCTCCTTTCCTCAACCCTAGCTGTTCAAGGGTCAGACTGTCGTCAAGACGCAGACCGAGGGAATTGTGCATTCCTTCCTTTCTCCCGACGGCAAGTCCACCTTCCTGTTGTGCTACGCCTCCGACGACGACGCGGAGCACCTCGAGACGGTGCATGTCACGCATGGCGCTCTGAGCAGCGAAGAGCCCTCCACCCGCGTCGCCGTGAAGCTGTCGTCTCCCTGCGCCGCACGGGACCTCCGCCTGGTGGCGACTGGCGCGAGCATGTGCTGTCTGTGGTGCGTGCACGAGCGGTTCCTGGTGCTGCTGTCCTTCGCGGGGCGGGCGGCGGAGGCGGTGGACGTGGCGCTGCCGATGGCGTGCGACTGCCTGTCGATGGTGAAGCGCAAGGAGAAGAGTGGGCGCGGCGCGGCGGCGTGAGGCGTAGTGACGGTGCAGCTGTCGCAGAAGGCGTGGGTGCGCGTGCTAACGCTGGACCTGGCGGAGCCGGGACTGTTGCGCGACGTGGCGGAGGACGCGCGCAGCGAGGGCAAGACCACGGAGAACCCGGACAGCGCGTCGCTGCTGACGGACTCGCTGCTGCCGCAGGCGTCGCTGCGCACGGACTACGCGGGCAGCCTGCTGGACGAGGACCTGGACTACAACGAGCTGGACTCCATCTCCGAGGCCGTGCATGATGAGAGCGACTTCCCCGCGGGAGATTCCGATCAGGGCTCTGTGGAGAGTTCTGTGGGTGATTCGATGGATGGTGCGATGGACGGCTCTGGAGCAGAGTCCCTCGGGGAGGGCGACACAGAAACCATCACTCCCTCCAGCGACGAATCCAGTGATGACTCAGCCAATGACTCAGCCAATGACTCAGCCAATGACTCCACCAATGACTCCACCAATGACTCCACCAATGACTCAGCCAATGACTCCACCAATGACTCCGTGAACGACTCCGACACGGACTTCTCGTCATCGACGGAGGAGGCGCCCCAGCCGGTGCGCATGTACAAACCGCACCGCTCGCGCTCGCCGCCGCGCAACATGCACCCCGAGGAGAGAAGCCCGCCCGAGCCCGTCAAGTACGTGCCCGCCAGCGTGCTGCGCCTCGCCTCGCAGAGGAGAGAAGCGAAGGTGTCGATCCCTGTGGGGGCCCACGTTATCGACATCACGGGCAAGACGAGCGAGGAGGTGGGCCGGCTGCTCGACAAGGGCAGGAAGAAGGACCCCGTGCTGCGCAACGATCTCCGCATCGACCTGCCGCCCGAGCTCACCGCCACGCCCAAGTCCGACGAGCCCGTGCCCACCGTCATCGACCTCTTGAATTCGGGGGATGCCCCGACGCAGATCGAGAACCAGCCGGTGTCCTCCGCGTCGGACCTGTTCGCGGGCATCTGCGGCGTGGCGCCGGCCACGCAGGCGGTGGACGACCAGATGCCGGGACTGCTGCGCGTGCAGCCGCGCGTGCTGCGACCGGTGGAGGTGCCGGGCGGGCTGGACGCGCTGCCGACGACGCCCGTGCAGTTCCCGGGGCTGGCGAAGAAGGAGCCCGTTCCCGAGCCGAAGGCGAAGCCGGCCGCTCCCGTGAAGGTGCCGGTAAACCCCGCCAAGACGCCCAAGGCGGCGGCGAAGACCGCCAAAACAGAGAGGGTGGTGGTGAAGCCCGCCAAGCCGCTGAAGCCCGCCAAGACGGTTGTCAAGACAGCTGTCAAGACAGCTGTCAAGACAGTGAAACCGACAGTGAAACCGACAGTGAAACCTGCAGCGAAGAAGACGAAGAAGGCGAAGCCGGTGGTGCCGGTGGTGCCGGTGAAGACGGTGCGGGCGAACGAGGTGCAGCCGGTGGCGAGCGTGAAGGTGGCGTACACGCCGGTGCAGGAGGTGCCGGCGCTGGCGACGGCGACGGAGAAGGAGCTGTTCGGTCTGATGACGGTGAGCCACGAGGTGGTGCTGGCGCGGCTGCAAAGCATGCTGCAGCAGTACTGCACGCTCTGCTACAACGGCAAGGCCACGCTGATCGTCGCGCTTGCCATTCCTTTTCACCCGTAGAAGGAGATGCGTTCCGCACAGCTCATGACCGAAGCTGCTGTCCGGTCCACGCCCAAGGCCCTCGCGCGGCAACTCGCCAGCCTCACGGCCGAGGTCCAGACCTACGCCGCGCGCGCCGGCGCCGCCGCGGAGACGCCGCTGACGAAGGAGCTGGCGGCGCAGCTGCTGACGACGGTGGCGGCGTGCATGATCAACAACGTGGCCCCCACGGTGGAGGAGGCGATCAACGAGGTGGACCGCGTGGCGCGCACCGCCACGGCCGACGCGCTGGGACCGCTGCGCAGCGCCGTGGCCAGTCTGACGGAGCAGGTGGCGGCCGTGAGGGCGCTGGCGGAGAGCGCGTCGCTGGGCAGCGGCACGGCGGCGGTGGAGAAGGCGATCGCGGAGGAGGCATACGCAGAGGCGCTGGAGTTGGTGAGTGTGGTGAGGTGTGGTGAGGGTTAGTTGCTGGCAAGCCCGAGCGAGGCTGTGTGGGGTGTGGTGGACGCCTGCTACGACCCGCGCTGGCTGGAGGGCGTGAACAACGACCTGCTGATGCGCTTTGCGGTGCTCGTGGGGGAGAGGTGGCGGTGTGAGAGGTAGATTGCGAGAAGATTGGAGGTCAATGCGGAGAGGTACCTGGAGGTGCTGCTGGACGTGGTGTTCGAGTTCAAGCGTGGGGAAGAGAGTTCTGCGGTGAGAGCGAACGCAAAGAAGGTGGTGGAGGCGCTACAGAAATGGAGAGAGAGTGCGGAGCTCTCCGAGGAGGAAGCAGAGACCGCTGATGACGTGTATGCTTTTTATAGTCGTGTATAATGGTTCTGTTTGTTGTCGTCATTGTCGCTTCTGATCACTCCGAAGCATGGCCTTTTTGCGGTGGAATGCGGACAAATCCTCCGTGTCCGACGAGGAACGCGACGTCCAGAGTCTCCTCGCAGAGCTAGAGGGATCGACGTATCTTGCGGATAAACGAGCTGCTTCGAAAGAACTAGTGGTGGCAATTCGTTGCGTTTGTCAAGTATAGGAAGCTGTCAAGCAGGACCCGATTTCGAGCTCCGCGCTGTGCTTTCCCGCGATCGTCACCTATCTGAGCGAGCATTCCCAAGATGAGGAAATGGTCCAAAATCTGCTCGATATACTCGTGGTTCTAGTGAACAAGGGATTCTTCAAGGGACATGACGAGATCATCGCCAAAAACGTGTCGGAGATCTTCAGCTCCAAAGAAGCCGTCCACGTCCTGTTCGAACAGCTGGGAGGCAGCGATATGTACTCAAAACTCTGCGTGATGGAGCTGCTGAGAGACTGTCTGGATATCAATCGAGTGGATGCAAATAGCAAAAGTGATGCTGTAGACGCTCGTGGGAGATTGCGTGAATCAGAGCCCGATTGCGCTGCAGAAGCTGGTGGACTCTCTGAACGACAATCGCGAAGAGATCCAAAACGATCTGCTGGTGGTCCTTGGCTTGCTGGTGGAGGACTATCCGGACATTGCCAACTTCATTGCTTTCCAAGTCCGGTTGAATGGATTGTATCAGAACTAGGACGGATTCGACATGCTCTTCCGCATCATCCAGAAGGAGAGCGGGGTTGTGCTTCGCGACTGCATTCGCGTCGTCTACTCCATCATGCACAACAACGTTGTGACGATGAAGCTGCTTTCGCAGGGTGGTCGTCGAGAACGTGCCTAACGCATAGCGACCTATGTGAATCAGATCATCTCGCTGATCAATGCGGCGCACCTCGTGAACCCCAAGCAAAACGCCGTGAACATGATCGATCTGAGCATGTACGCCTGCATCCTGGCCAAGGAGAAGGAGCTGGAGCAGAAGAACAGCGAATTGCAGATTCAGCTCGATATTCTGCAATACGCAATGCTCGTTCGTTTTTGGTCCACGTTTCATTCGCAGATTATCGACGAGCTGACAGATCTCGCGCAAATCCACACCACCGTCACAGACACCTCGATTGTCGCCATTGTCAAGAACAACATCAAGATGGCGGGAAATGTTTCTCCGTTTCCCCAATGTAACGCCTAGGCGCCAACCTTCGCCCACTCCCTGCTGTCCTATGCTCTCTATCCCGTCTTCGCAGAGGTCCGCAAAACGCCTCTTGATGATCACTCACCACTGAACGCGCATCTGATGACCAACGCGAAGCGGGCACAGGCCATCCTTCTCCGCTCGCTGCGAGGCAGGATTCGACGCATCGTCTAAGGCATAGTGGTCCCCAACTTTTCGAGTCTCCAGGCCATCGAGATTCTGAACGACGACACGACCATCCATTTCGTGGACTATTTCGTGCAATCCACCTTCTTGTATCCCGACTGCGCCTCCTTCTTCTCCTTCCTGGACGCACTGCTCAACTGCAACGCCGCGATCTGCGACGGCGTCGTGAACAACGACTCCACCTCGGGCAAGTATCTCATTCAAACCTTCCACAAGGCGCTGTTCCTGCCGCCGGGCGAGCAGGGCGTGGCACGCAGCTTCGTGGTGGCCTCCTCCTTCTATCTGACCTGCTGTCGTGTTTGCCTGCCTTTCCTTCTTCACTCTAGTTCGACCCGTCTTGCTTCGAGTCCCTCATCATGAACAAAAAACGCATGGTGTTCGCCCTCCTCGACGAAATCGCCTCGCACTTCGCCCAGCTGCAGGACGCGGTGTTCGTACGGCCCATCGCAGCGCTGAAGGATAGTGTCGCCTCGTCCATCTTCTTCTCCTGGTGTTCGGCAGTGACCCCTCCGCGGTTCTGCAGTGCCAGCAAAACCTCCCGCTCCTCATCTCGCTGATGGAGCTGGCTCATGACCAGGGTGGGTCTGAGGAGGTCAAGTCACCCGCAGAAGCCAGTGTGAAGCACTCGGCGTTGTGCATCCTCCTGGCGAGTCTATTGGTGCACAACCCAGACCCGTCGTTCGACGTTCTTCTGCTGCTCGAGCGTAACGTGGGTCTGGGCGTTCTGACCTCCTCCATCTTGCAGTTCACCACGTCCATTCCGCATTCGACGCAGGCCAAGAACGAGGCGGAGAAGATCATGTGAAGGAGAGGTGCAGAAATCAGGACTAGTTTTGACATCGAGTACGTAGATGAGTGTAACTCCCTGTTCTCCGCCTTCAAGGACGCGGTGACGGCGTATTATCTGTCACTGCCGCCGCGCGAGGACGAGGAGGCGAGCGTGGGTGATGTGTGGTGACTGAAGGATAGTTGATGCGGGGTCTGAAGGAGGTGTTGCGAAGCCAGGACCAGGAGCTGAAGCAACTGCGTATGCAGGTGTCACTGGGAGGGAGCGTGAAGAAGGCGAGGGTGTGTGAGGAGTAGAAGGAGAGCGTGGACGTGTCATATCAGCTGGAGGAGAAGGAGAAGGAGATCCAGGCGCTGCAGATGCAGGTGGACGACGCGATGCTGCAGAAGAAGGAGCTGGAGAAGCAGGTGGAGGAGGACAAGACGAGGGTGGCGGCGCTGGAGGAGGCGCTGGCGGAGAAGGAGAAGGAGAGCGTTGTAGTGCCCAGTGGGAGTGATGGCGTTACGGAGGAGGAGAAGGAGAGGAGGAGTCGCGGTGAGAGAGAGAGTGAGGTGTGATGGGAAGAGAGAGAGGAGTGGCGAGAGAAGGAGAAGCGGTTGGAGGAGCTGCAGAGGAAGCTGCACGCCATGGAGGAGGAGCAGAAGAGTGTGGCGTGGGTGTGAGGGTGAGGCATAGAGATGAAGAGTGAGGCGGAGCGCGTGCAGCGGGAACTCGACGCCGCCAAGGACGACGTGGTGCGGCTGGAGATCGACTTGAGCGACGCCCACTCCCAGCAGGAGAAGCTGAAGGGCGAGTGCGACACGTGTGCGTATGAGCTGAACCAGGTGATGCTGTGTCTGCAGCAGAGCTACGTGGAGGCGGAGATCCTGCGGAAGGGGGTGATGCAGCTGGGCGGGGAGGAGGTGCTGAACAAGCTGACGGCTTCTAGTAAAGAAGCGGCAGAGAAGCTATTCGCGACCAAGCCGGAGTAGTCGTGTTTGTTCCACAAACAGAGCATTGATGGAAGAGCCTCCGCAACTCCCTCATCTTCTGCTGCTCATCCATCAGCAAGCACTCCTTCATCACGCGGGAGTACAGCGCCATCAGCTCGTCGTAGCTCGCCTGGGGGCAGCTCTTCACCAAACCCTCCACTACGCGCATCGCCTCCGCCGTTGCCTCCGGGTCCTCTTCCTCTGTGCTCTTCTCATCCTGTGTCTTTGTCTCTTCCTGCCTTTGTGTCTCCACCTCCTGCTCTTGCTTCTCTGTCACCTCCTTCACCTCCGGCTTCACCTCCTCAACCGCCAGCGTGTTAGTCAGCTCATTGCAGGGCTCGCTGGCCTCCTTGGCCTCCTCCGCGCGCCGCCGGGCGATCTCCTCGCAGCGCAGCAGGAGCTCGCGCCCGCCGCGCTTCTTCAGCCGGTGCACGTCCTCCTCCACCTCGTCCACCATGGATGCGGCGGCGCGCACGATGCGCTTGCCGGAGGAGGTGGAGGGGTTGTACTCGCGCGCGTTGGCCTGGATCAGGCGGATGTCGTCGAGGAAGGGCTGGAGCGTGGGGTACTCGCCGTTGTCCACCTTGGCGAACATGTCGTCGAAGCACATGGGGTGGGTGATGATCTCGTAGTAGTCCGGCACGTCCTCCTCCTTCACCGGCTCGTTGAAGCAACGATACCGCGAGTTGCGACTCAGTTGATACAGCACCTCGCGGCAGAAGTCGCGCAGCTCGCGCAAATAGTGGCTCTCCTTCTCCTCCAGCAGCTCCTTCTCCTCCGCCGTCAGCACCACCTTCTTCGGCTCCTCCGGCACCACCTCCAGCGCCGGCAGCGCCGTCGACGGCGTCGGCACGTTCTCCTTCAGGATAACCGGGACCAACTGCTCCAAAAAGGCCCGATTGTCCCAATTCGCGTCCGCCACGCGGAGTTGCTTCACGGCGGCGGGCGGCGCCAGCAGCGGCGCGAAGGCGTCGTTTTGCGTCAGGTCCTCGGTGCTGGAGAGCATCAGCAATAGGGGGCATTCCGGCGAGAGGGACCGGATTGTGTGGACCAGCAGCGGGATGAGCTCCGGCGCGAGGGTCCGCCACGCCTGCACCTGGGGAATGAAGAGGATGGAGGGCGTGTGCGTGAAGGCCTCGCGCACGGCGGCGAGCAGCGTCTCGGCGAAGGAGCCCTCCTTGAGGCCGGCGAGCGGGCTGAACTGCACGAGGTGGCAGCCGTCGATCGCGTGCAGCACGGCGCGGGCCAGCGCGTCGAGGAGGGCGAGCGAGGGCGCGGAGAGCAGGAAGAGTGGGAAGGAGGCCAGCGGCTGTGCGGCGGGCAGGCGCGGCGCGCGCTTCAGCAGGTGGTTCTGGTCGGTGAAGAAGGGGAAGACGGAGTAGACGTCGGCCACTGCGGCGCGCAGGTGGGGCAGCAGCAGCGGACGGAGGTGCGCGGGCAGCGACTGTGCGTTCACGGGGTTGCTGCGGTAGGAGCAGGGCGTGATGCGCGCCAGTGCCGCCTCGAAGTCGCGCCGCTCCACGCGCACGGCGGCCGCGTCGATGCGCAGCTTCTGCTCACTGCCGTAGATCTGCGGGTAGGTGCGGTGCAGCGCGCGCAGCGCCGCCTCCGTGCAGAGCGCCTTCAGGTCCGCGCCCGCGTAGCCGTTGGTGCGCTCGGCCAGCTCCTGGCGCATGGTGTCGCTCAGCGGCGGGCTCCAGGCGCGCGTGTGGATGGAGAGGATGGCCTCGCGCGCGGCGACGTCGGGCAGGTCGAAGAGCAGCTCGCGATCGAAGCGGCCGGGCCGGCGCAGCGCGGGGTCAATGGCGTCCACGCGGTTGGTGGCGCCGATGACGACGACCTGCCCGCGGCTGTCGAGTCCGTCCATGAGCGCGAGCAGCGTGGAGACGATGGAGCTGTGGATCTGGTCCTGCTTGGAGGAGCGCACGGGCGTGAGGCCGTCGATCTCGTCGAAGAAGATCACGGAGGGCTGGTAGGCGCGCGCCTGCTCGAACAGGAGGCGCAGCTGCTTCTCCGCCTCGCCCACCCACTTGGACAGGCAGTCTGCACCCTTGCGCATGAAGAACGAGATGCGCTTGCCGCCCTACGCCTCACGCTTGCCGCCCGCGCCCACCACCGAGCAGCTGTTGCACAGCGCGCGCGCCACGAGCGTCTTGCCGGTGCCCGGCGGGCCCACGAAGAGCACGCCGCGCGGCGGCTGGATGTTGAGGCGCGCGAAGGCCTCGGGGTAGAGCATGGGCAGCATGACCATCTCCTTCAGCGCCGTCACGTGCTGCTGCAGCCCGCCCACCGAGTCCCAGCTCACCGACGCGTCCACTCCCACGGGCGCCGCGTCCGCGCGCAGGGCGTCCTTGGCGCTGGCGGCGTGCGGGTCGTTGATGGGCCGGATGGAGCCGAGGGAGAGGCGACGGCGCTTCTTCGAGCCGCGGTAGGAGGAGTCCGAGTCGGAGGAGGAGGAAGAGGACGTGGAGTAGCCGGAGGAGGAGGAGTGGTGGTGGCGCCGCGCTACGGGGAAGGGGAGGCGGCAGGACCCACTGCGCTTGCGGTCGCGGGTGCGGCCGGCGAGCGAGCGCGTCTTGGAGAACTGGAAGGGGCGGTGCTTCTACGCGTGAGGCCGCGAGGCGGGGAGCACGGTGCGGTTGCGGCGGATCGGGTAGCGGCTGGGGTTGGACTGCGCGGAGGGCGCGTCGGAGGCGTCGGAGGCGTCGGAGGCGTCGGAGGCGTCAGAGCCCGGGCCGGACTGCAGCGCGTCGCTCTGCACGTGAGGAAGAGAAGGGGGAAGCACCTTCGCTTTGTTGCGCAGAGGGTAGCGGTGATGTGCGGGCAAGGAGTCGCTGGTGGTGTTGGCGGGGCTGGGACCCTCCGAGGTGCTCGACGACTCGGAATCGACGGGCGTGGATTCGGAACTGTCCGATGAACTCGAGGCCTCCTCACTTTCTGCTGGCTTTCTATGTTTCCGTGTGCTGGTGGGCTTCTTCGTGCGCTGCCGCGAATTAGCGGACTTCTTTGTGGATGAAGCTGAGGAGGCTTCCCTTTTGGAAGACGCCTTGGAGGATGCGTGAACCGCACGCCGCTTGATGGGAGACTGGCCAAAGTACGAGAAGCTGGGCGGATGCTTGATTGCCTATAGATGACGGAAGTGGAGAGGGAAAGACGCGCAGGGGATAGCGGGAGAAGTTCTGAAGGGAAGACTCATCCTCGGAGTCTACGAATCACCAGCCCACTGAAGAATCACCGGATTGACTCTCCTCGTCGTCCGCTCCACTCGCCCTTTCGTCCTCACTGTCGCTCGCGTTCGACTCCACGTCGGAAGCAGGGCTGAAGCATTAGCTTGGAGGCAAGAATGAAAACTACCTAGATTCATTATTGGAGGTCTCTTCTTTCTGCGACTCCTCTTCCTCCGAAGAGGACGAAGCAATGACCTACTTCGTAAGGGAGGGCTCTTTCTGGAGAATTACTCTTTTGGATTTGCGTTTTGTCATTCTCTAGCACAAAAGAAA
>OIWT01004072.1_pt1 | contig 12379 bp, 8 predicted proteins | sample 1587701 | NCBI WGS metagenome assembly OIWT01 (sample SAMEA3888904, study PRJEB22519) | human gut metagenome | biome: human gut; feature: human-associated habitat; material: faeces | place: Denmark | collected 2009 | reverse complement strand
CTCCAGGCATATCCGGCTCCTGCAGGGTGGCCTCGATGTCGGAGTCTGTCCCGGCCGGTTCTTTGGATTTCTTCTTGGACTTCTTCTTTCCGCTTCCAAGGGTGGAGAGCCATCTGCTGAATTTTTTCGAAGACAGGACAAGAAAGATTGCAATGAGAACCGCTATTACAAGTCCTGTCACAATGACACCGAGCGTGCGGGTCATCCATGTTATGCAGAATGCTCCGCAACGTCCGCCCAGCCCTCCGTCAAAAGCCGTTTCCATGCCAAGCAGGCTCCCGATATATGATAGAGCCAGCGATGCCATGAACGCTCCGAAAAGAGTGATTATTCCGGTTCTGGCGAGAGAACTCTGCCATTTGCCTGACAACAGCCTGACAGATATGGCCAAGAGAATTATGAGAAGAGCCAGACTTCCGATGCCGAAGAGCTCGCTTACCAGAAAATGTCCGGTCCTGAATCCGAGACTGCCCGCAGCATTGGTCGCATTTTCCATGATACTACCTCCCGAAAGCAGGCTTGCGTCCTGCTTCCAACTGAAAAGATACGACACTATGGATATGAAAACGAATATGGCTGCTACAAGAAAGAAAGCTCCCGTCAGCTTGACGGCAACCGCCTTCTCTTCTTCGTCCCAGTTCTTCCAGATTCTCATTTTACGTTATTATTTCTTCTTGTTTCTCTGCTTGTTGTTTTTCCTGTGATTCTTTCCTGACGGCTGTCCTACATTGATGCCAAGTCCTGGCTTTGCGTAACTGATGCTGTTGGAAATCTTGTCGAGAGAAAGTCCTTCCGGAATGGTAATCTCGTGCTCCGAGAGCTTCTCTATATCATGGAAAATCGTCTCGTCGGCCACGCTGTCCTTGTTCCATATCAGGTACTGCTGGCGCATATAGGTGGCCAATCCTCTGAGCATCTCAGTCTTGACTTCTCCGTCCGGCTCGGTCTTGAGAAGATTTATGATTTTCTCAATGTTTCTTCCGTAATGAGCCGCTTTTATCCTGCTGTCTTTCATAGGCAGTGAGACAGGGCTTTTAGAGAAGACTTCAGCCTGAGGGCAAGGATAAGGTGAGTCAATGTCAAGGTCGAATCCGGCGATTATGTACAGTTGGTCCCAAAGTCGGTGCTCGTAATCTTCCTGCTGATGCACCTGAGGGTTGAGGATTTCCATTACCTTGATGATGGCACGTGCCTGTTCGCTGCGTTTGGCCTTGTCTTCAATCAGACGCAGGCTCTCCACCATTCTCAATACGTTGCGGCCATATTCCGGCATTGCCATTTTTCTCTTGACGTATTGTAGTCAAGTCCTATGTTGTTGTCTGTCATGTTCAATGATAATAATAAACTACAAATATAGTTAAAGTTTGATTCCTTCACAAGGCAGTTATTCGAGATTGAATCCGTCAGATTTCCATGTGCCGTCTGAGCAAATCAGAAATGCTTCCACGCCGTCAAGGGACTCGATCAGGCTTCTGGCATCCTCCGCGCCGAGGACCATGCATGCCGTGGCAAGGGCGTCCGCTTCGGCCGCGGTGGGGGCGACCACGGTGGCGCTGAGCAGATTGTGCTGTACGGGATATCCTGTACGCGGGTCAATCGTGTGGGCGTATTTTTTCCCGTCCTTGATATAGAACTTGCGGTAGTTGCCGGATGTGACAATCCCGCATCCGAAACCGTCGGAATGCCAGATACCTTTGAGGTCCTTTCCCGGGGAGTTGTTCCCGTCGACAGGATTGTCGACACCTATGGTCCATCCTTTCCCGGAAGGATTGAGCCCCTCGCAGTATATTTCTCCTATATCAACGAGCATGTCCTTCACGCCTATTGAATGGAGATAGCCGGCTATCACATCGCAGCTGTACCCCTGGGCGATGGCGTTGAAATTCAGGACTTTCCCGTCGCGGCAGTCCTGCATGGCCTTCTGTATCGCATCGTCGGACGGAAGACTGTCAGAGGTGAATCCGAATCCCCATATATCGAAAAGCGGTCCGCTGCAAACGTCAAAAGCTCCGCCCGAGAGCTCTTTGTATTTCTCTGAAAGCTCCATAAGCTCGGAGAAGTACCTGTCCGGGGAGATGCCCTCTCCGGCATTGCGCCTGCTCAGAATGGAGCTGCGATTGTATCCCGAGATGCTGAAATCTATCCCCTCCAGCAGCGAGTCTATTGCCGCCGCGATGGTATTGTGGGGGATGCTGACTCCTTCAAGATTGGCTTTGACCTGATATGTGCCGCCTTGGGCGTATCCGGTGAATGTCTCGTATCCTCTGTGGGTGCAACTTACAGCGAGAAGCAGGGCCGTAAGGGATGCAAAAAGAATGTGTCTTGTCATTTTCGGCAAAGTATTTGCACAAAGTTAATGTAATTCGAGCAATTTTGTGCATATTTGTATTTTGTATGAAGAAGAGTTTAATCATATCCATAGCCATTCTGATATTCGGGGGCTTCCTTTTGACCGGCTGCAAAAAGAACAATTCCACTACCAAGGGCACTCTTGACGGTGCCTTGAAGTTGGTGATGCCTTCGTATGTGGAGGTCGGTTTCACCAAGACTTTCAGTTTGGATACCATGACCGTATTGTCACGGCCGGACGGCAAAAAGATAGGTTATTATTTTACGAATCCTTTCAAGCAGAAGAACGATACTGTGATTTCTCCTGACGGCAAGTTCAACGAGAAAGCCTATGTGTTTGAAGTTGAGGATACTCTTGGCGTTGTGTCTCTGGTATTTGGAGCGTCAAGCAGTGACGAGTATTACGGCAAAACCACTACTGCGAACTTTACCGTAGTGAAAAAGGGTCTTGACGGCAAAGGTTCCATCACGGGATTCAGCAGCTATGAAGACGATGTCAGGTTCGTCGATACCCGCGACTGGAAATCTTACCTCGCGACACCTGTCGGAGGAGTGCTTTGGATGAGAAACAACCTTTGCTGGGAAGGGGCCGGGGTTCCGTACCGCGGGTATGCCGTGCTTTCCGATTTGTTCGGACAGTATTACACATGGGAAGAGGCTCAGAGTGCCTGCCCTGACGGATGGAGACTGCCTTCGGAATCGGATTGGGAGGCTCTTGCAGCCAGTTGTGACAGAGAGGTCGGTCCGGATGGCGTCATCAGCGGGATGGCCGGCAAGATTATGGCCGATATCTATTTCAATGGCACGAAGATGTGGGAGTTCTCACGCTATGTCAAGGTGACCGATCAGACGCATCTGTCTGTGCTGCCTGCCGGATATGCGTCTTTGATGGACGGTCAGAATTCGTTCAACTCCATGTATAAGTATGCAGCCTTCTGGACATCGGACCAGAAAGACGGTAAGGGCGTACTCAGGTACATATACAGGGATAACGACAGCGTCTATTCAGGTACTTTCGACAAGAATTCCATGGCCGCATCGGTAAGATGCGTCAAGTCAGAGTAGGGCGATTACATGAATGCAATATAAGAGAGCCTGGCCTGCTTCGGAGGTCAGGCTCTTCAGTATCTCCGGGCACACCCCAAGTGTGTCCAAAATGACGCAGCCTATGCACGAGCAGATAAACAGCTCGCACAGGGGAAGGGATATTATATTGGTAATAAGGAAATTTATAGGGAAGGAGCGGAAGTGAAGCCACGCGGCCGGTGCCGTTGTTATCTGGCAGGAGATACTAAGTGCGGCGCATTTCCATATCCTGCCTGCAATCCATGAACTCTTCTCTTCCGGCAGCCATCCATTTATCCGTGGGAATATGACATAGATGCCCAGCATGGCTAGGTACGAAAGCTGAAATCCGGGGGAAATGATTGACTCCGGAGTAAACATGAGCTGGATCATAAGGGCGCAGAAATAGCAGTTGAGGGGCAGGTTCGCCCTTTCCGGTGAAAGTTTGGCAATTTCGTGGAAGGTGATAAAAAGGAATGCCCTGACTACGGAAGGGGAGGCTCCGGTCATCATGCCGTAGAAAAGGCACGATATTATCAGAATGATGCTTCTGATACGATAACCGGCCGGACTGTTGCCCATAAAAGCCAGCAGTTTGCTTATTACGGCGCTGATGAGTCCGAGGTGAAGGCCGGAAAGGGCAAGTATGTGTGATGCTCCGGCAGTGCGGAAGTCCGATATGGTCTGTGCTGACAGAAGTTTGCGATCCCCAGTCAGCAGTGCCGTTGCCAGTGCTTCGGTCTGCTCCCCGGAAAGATTCAGCCGGGAAATGGCCTCCTGAAAAGAACCGAGTGCCGTCTTGACGATATGGTTTTGGGATATGGTGCCAAAACAAGCGCCGAAGCCGGAACACAGGTACGAGTTGATCCCGAGAAGGAACAGGACGATATAAGGTATAATGCGGGAAGCGTGCACCCGTTTTGAGTAGTAGAGGGTGGCGGCCAGAGACGAATACACAACTGCTGCCGACGCAAGAAGGGGGTGCGGCGGAGGGAAAAGAACTGCAATTGCGACACCTGCGGTGAACGACAGGCTCAGGGTTTTGAAGTCGTGAGACATTTCATAGTAAGTTTCTCCAAAAATACACAAATTATTAGTAAATTTGTGGACTATTTCAAATATTATGATAATACTGGTAATCAATTGCGGAAGCTCATCTATCAAATATCAGCTTCTTGATATGAAGGGCGATGACGTGTTCGACCTTCTTGCTAAAGGAATTGTAGAGAAAATCGGTCTGCCTGACGGATGCCTGACACATAAGCCAAGCGGAAAGGAACCATTTGTATTGACACAGCCCATTCCTGATCATAAGGTGGGAATGAAACTGGTGTTGGATGCTCTTGTGGACGCGTCTCACGGGGTGCTTCGCAGTTTCGATGACATTGAAGCGGTAGGACATCGTATCGTGCAGGGTGCGGATTTCTTCTCAGGAAGTACTCTTGTCAACGACGATGTGCTTCACAAGATAGAGATATGCTGCGATTTTGCACCGCTGCACAATCCTGCGCACCTTCTCGGCATCCATGCCGTGTCCAATGTCCTTCCGGATGTGCCGCAGGTGGTGACGTTCGATACCGCGTTCCACCAGACCATGGCGCCGTATGCTTATATGTATGCACTTCCGTATGAGTACTATGTAAAATATCGCGTGCGTCGCTACGGTGCACACGGAACATCGCATCAGTATGTTTCCCGCAGGGGAGCAGCGCTTGCCGGTCTCGAGTTGGGCAATTCCAAGATTATCACATGCCATCTTGGCAACGGAAGCTCGATTACCGCCGTGAAGGACGGAAAGTGCATGGATACGTCCATGGGATTTACGCCTCTCGAGGGTATGATCATGGGTACGCGCTGCGGTAATATCGATGCCAACATCGTTCCTTATATCATGAAAAAAGAGGGACTTACCCCGGATCAGATGACGGAAGTGATGAACAAGAAGAGCGGATTCCTCGGATTGTCAGGCAAAAGCTCCGATATGAGGGATCTCGATCAGCTTGCATCGGAGGGTGACCAGAGGGCTAAAATTGCTCTTAAAAAGCTTACTTACGACACTATAAAGAATGTCGGAGCATACATAGCCGAGATGAACGGAGTGGACCTTATCGTATTTACGGCCGGCATCGGTGAGAATAATCCGCGCCTTCGTCGTCACATTTGCGACAATCTCTCGTTTATGGGCGTGAAGATTGATGTGGAGGCCAATGAGAACGCAAAGGGGGAAACCATTATTTCCGCCCCGGATTCCTCTGTGAAGGTGGCGTTGATTCCGACCAACGAGGAGCTCGTGATTGCAAGGGACACGATGCATATTGTGTCTGAAATGGAGAATTAAGCAATATTAGATATGGCAAATTTTGTAATTGAGACTTCTGCGAGACACGTACATGTGACTCGTGAAGCATTGGATATCCTTTTTGGAAAGGGTTTTGAACTTGAGGTTAAAAAGCCTCTCTCCCAGCCGGGCCAGTATGCATCGGCTCAGAAAGTGGATGTGGTCGGCCCTAAATCTACGTTGAAATGTTCTATCCTCGGACCTGTCCGTCCGGAGAACCAGGTGGAGCTTTCCTTTACGGATGCGCGCACTCTCGGCATCGTAGCTCCTATCAGGGAGAGCGGGGATGTCGCCGGCTCGGCTCCTTGCAAGATTGTAGGACCTTGCGGTGAGATTGAATTGAAGGAAGGCGTCATCATTGCGAGAAGGCATGTGCACATGACTCCATCAGATGCTGCGGCATTCGGAGTGGAGAACGGACAGATTGTAAATGTGGAGGTAGAACAGCCTACAGGAAGAAAACTTGTGTTCGGCGATACCGTTATTCGTGTGTCGGAGAAATATGCTCTCGCAATGCATATCGATACCGATGAGGCGAATGCAGCAGCTTGCAGCGGAGAGATTACCGGACATATCGTGAGATAAGTTTTGGCTGTCTCGCCAAAATATCAATGGGTGGACTGAAATCAGCCCACCCATTGATGTTTCTGCGTTATATCCGTCAAAGGGATGATAGTGTGAAGGGTCTATTCTTTCTTTAATTCTGTCGCCGGGTTGGTCTTTGCGGCCTTGAGCGTCTGCCAGAGGACAGAGCCGAAAGCCATCGCAAATGTGAGGACCACAGCAAGGACGAATACCCACCAATAGTTCTCAATCCTGTATGTGTAGCGGCTCAGATATTTCCCGGCCATCCATACGGATACCGGGATGCCGATGATACAGGCGATTCCCACCAGCACCATATAATCTTTTACCGTCCGCCGGGTCTCACGCAAAACATCGCTGCCGAACACCTTTCGCACCGCTATGCTCTTGGTATTCTCGCCTGAATAGTATGCACTCATGGCCAGCAGGCCCAGTAAGGCAATCAGCACGGACAGGACCATGAACAATTCTACCAACCGCAGCGCCATCTTTACAGGAATCAGCTGCCGATTGAGGACATCCATAATATAACCGTTCTGGCCGGGTTCAACATAGGTGCCGTTCTTCTCCTCGGAATAAGCGGCATAGGCTTCCATAATAGCCTTGTCAGCCGTTCTTTTATCTCCCTCCACCTCAATCATCAGGCCGTTTCCATAGAGGATACTCTGTGCTGGGGCCATTATGATAGCGGAATTAGTGGTCGGGTCGGATGCCGTTGCGTCAGAAGTGGGAATATCCTCAAAAACACCGCCCACATATTCCGTGTTGATTCCGTTAACCTGGAATTTGCCGGCATAATAGGTCATCGTGGTGTCGCTCAGTTCTATCTCGTTGGCCAGAGACTGTGACATCCAGACCGAATTCTCTCTTGGCGTTCCGAAGTCCTTTACCACTTTCAACCCCAGCATCTCAAAATATTCAGGTGTGCAAGCGATGACCTGAGTCTGGTGATGTATGCCATCCGGTGCCTTGAAACCAAGTGCCATATGCATTTGTCCCGGAAAACCCCGGCCGAAGGCTACGCGCTTCACCTCAGGAATACGGTTCAGACGATCTACAAGCGGTTCCACCTCCGAGTAATCCCTTGCGTAGAAACCAAGGAAATACAGGCCCTCGCTACGGGCATTCAGCGGCCGATGCATCATGTGGCCCAGTTGCGCCTCCATCAAGATTGCCATTGCGATAAGTATCACCGAAACAGTATTCTGGAATACGATGAACACCTTGCTGAACACCATCTTACTGCGCCTGCGGAATGTGCCACGCACAATGTCAATAGGAGCAAAACGGGATGCAAACAGCGCCGGAGCAATGCCTGCCAGAGCGCCGATAAGCACAATGGCAAGAGCATAGGCGGCCACCGTGCCTGCCGACAAGCCCAGCGTTACCGGAATATACATCCAGGTATTGCCCGTATCTGTAGTCACGTTCAGCAGCAACTCATTCATAATCGGCAGAAGCGCCCAGGAGAGAAGCAGCGCCAGTGCAAAGCAGACCGCCGTGAACAGGATGGATTCTCCGATGTATTTCCAGATGATGGAACCCTGCGGCGCACCAAGTAGCCGGCGCGTGGCCATCTCCTTCGCCCGTTTGCCGGACAGCGCAAGGCTTAGGTTGACGTAATTGAAAATGGCCGATGCCAGTAGCAGGAGCACTACCACCAGCAGCATCTGCAGAACGCTCTTGTTGCCGCGATGGAAGATCCACTGCTCCGGATTGAAGTACAGTTCCGGAACCGTATAAATCGGTGTTGACTTTACGAAGTTACTGTCATAATGCTCCTTGCAGATATCCTCAACCTTCTTGGCGAGGGCCTCCCTGTCCGTGCCCTCCTTTACTTTGATGAGTGTGACATATTGGCCAATCGTGCTGAAAGGATGTATCCTTCCGGATGAATAAGCGGCATCGTATTCCGGATTGGAAAGGATGTCCGACGGGGGCATCATCGTCCCTGAAAAATCCTTATACACACCGCAGACAGTAAAGGTTTCCTCTCCGGCAAAATAATTCTCCATGGAGAGCTGCTTTCCGATAGGACTGCCCGTAAAGTGCTTCCTGGCAAAGGACTCGGAAATCAGGCAATGCCCCTTCAGACCATACTCTTCCAGATTTCCTTCCAGCAGCTGATAATTCGGAAAAATCTCGAAGAATTCCGGATCCACCTGGGTCATTATGCCTTGGATCTTGGACTCTCCGATGGTGATGACCACTTCTTCCCGGCTGCTGACACGGCAGACCGCCTCCGCCTCGGGAATCTTGGCGTCGAACTCGGCCTTGTCCCACCAGGATAGAGCTACATACTGGTCATTACCCACCGCATACACCCTGTCACCGATGGGATTCTCATGGGCGATGCTGTACTGCTGCCAGACATAGTTTCCAATCAGGATGACAAAGGCGATGGATATCACCAGTCCCACCGCCTCGATGGCGGTGTAGAGTTTGTTGCGGGATAGGAATTTCAGATAACTTTTCATGCTACTCGTTCTTTAATGAATCCACTGGATTGGCCCGGGCAATCTTCAAACAGTTCAGTACCACCACGCTCAGTACAATCAGCAGTGTCAGGGCTGCACCGCCGATGAAATACAACGGATTCAGCGATACCTTCTCGGCAAACTGCTCCAGCCACTTGTGGACTACGAAGAAGGCGGCTGCGCAGGCGATGACGGCCATTACGGCGGACAGTTTCATAATGTCCTTCGCGAATATGCTCAAGATGTTCCGGGTGGTGGCACCGTTGATCTTGCGGACCGCCATTTCCTTGCTGCGGCGCAGGCTTTCGTCTTTGATGAAACCAATCAATCCCAGTAATGCGATCAAAAGCGAAAACACGACTCCCAACGCCATCGTGTTGCGCATTTTCTTGCTGTCAGCGTATGCTGCACGCATTTCCTCGGCGTAAGAAACGATGTTGATTTCCTTGTCGGGCAGCGCTTCGTTCAAAGCGCCGCGCACTTTCTCCAGCGCGTCCGGACGGACCTTGAAGAGAATGTGCGGCATCCAATGTGCCATCGAACCAATCTCGCCATAGAACAGGGCACCAGGACGCTCATCCACATCCTGCAGATTGCCGATAAGAAAACTCTTGTACACGCCGGAAATGGTGAAATAGCCCTTGTCCATCATGCCATTCCCGCCGTGGCCGGTAATGAACACCTGCTTGCCCACGGCGCCGTCGCTCCAGTCCGTAAAACAGGCCATTTTTTGGACAAACTTTTCATCCACGACCACTTCGCTTGAATCTCTGGGTGCACGGCCTTCAACGAACCGTATGTTCAGGAGCTCATAGAATTCCGGCGAGCATTCGTACTGGTCGGCAATATTGAAGAGCTCACGGTCATCTTCCGGCAGATAAACATTGTCTCCATTGGAGCCCGAATACGGCAAGTTGTAGGCAGCCGCGACGCCGCTCACTTCCGGAAGACGCCGGAGCGTTTCCACGGCTCGGACTTGTGCATGACGGTCGCCATCGAACAAATCGAAGTAATACAGGTTCTTGTAGTCATAGCCTGTATCGGCGTTGGATACCTTCTGGTACTGGCTGCCGATGATTAGCATCATCACTACCAGGAACACATTAATAAGCACCTGCACTCCTATCAGGCTGAGTTTCCAACGGCGGGAATTCTCTGTATGGTTCTTGATCGCAGCGAGAACAGGGATTCTCTGATACAATTCTGCCGGAACCACAATGGAAATGACGAGCACGAACAGCAGAACCGCCGCGATGGCTACAATACTCTGCGGTACCAGTAGTGTCTGGAACGGCACGCCCAGCAAGTTCTCCACAATACCACGGCCGGCGAAGATGATTATCGCGGCTATGACTAATGAAAGAGACATATGCAGCAGAGATTCTTTCGTCAACATCCAGTAAATATGCTTGCCCTCAGCGCCATAGCACTTACGCACGCCCACTTCCTTGGAACGCTTGACCATCGAGGAAATGACAATCAGGATATAGTTCAGCAGGCTGATGATAATCAGCAGCGCCGCAATAATCGACAGTAGAATTACCTGCGTCTTGACTTTCGGGGAGGAAGTGTGCATCGTGCTGAACGGACTGAGGAAATACCGCATGCTGATGCCCTGAGCCTCCATCTGCTCCAGCGGCTGGTGCGCCTCCTGCATCTTCCGGATAGCGTCAGAAAGCGTATTTGGATCTATGCCGGGCGCCAATTTCACATAGCCTTTGTAGCGGTCATTGCCCAGCCAGTTGTCCGTGCTCCTCTTACCATAGGTGTCCATGGACAGCAGGATATCGTAGTCCATGGAAGAGAACTGCAGAGCCAGAGCCAGCAGGCCGTCATCCACATTTTCGGGAGCGTCGAAGCGGAAGCTGCGGCTTTCCTGAGCCACATCGTCAGCTGCGATAGCAATGTTGTTGTCGATAAAGATCTGCAGCAGCTTGGGGTTGTCGCAGATGATACCGCTGGTAACAACCTTGGTGCCGTTCCACTTTGCAGCGGGCAGAGCCTTCAGCTCTTCGTTCAGAGCAACCAGCTTTTCGGTGTACTCGTCCTTCAGCATGAAGTAGCTTGCCTTCAGCACGGCAGAACGCTGGATGGGGTTCACCACATCGCAGTGCTCGTTTGCCAGCTTCACGAACTCGCGGCGGGCAGCACGGCTTGCGTTGTAAACCTTGATGGCGTGCAGAATGTCCTTATTGGTCACATCGTGGCCGGCCAGGAATGCCAGCTTGTCCAGCACGCTGCGGTACTGGTCCTTGCAGAACTCAACGCCCCAATCGGCGAAACGGTTCTGGGGATGTGCCAGGAAGATGCAGGGGATCTTAGCACCAACAGCAACACGGAAGTTCTGGCTCATGGGGCGCAGAGTATCGCAGATGGTGGGGGTGATCAGAGCATCCAGCTGATCCATGGTGCCGTCCAGCAGCATTTCCAAAGCCAGCTGTGCAATGTCGCAGTAGAAGGTTGCGCAGTATTCCTTGCTGCGCATAACTTCCTTGTCGTTGCTGCCCCAGATGCCCATGGGCGCCATACCGGCAGCGTAAACCAGCTCTTCGGGAGCGTAGTAGGGCAGAACGCCTACAACCTTTTTGCCCTGAGCCTTAAACTTCTTCAGCTGCTCAGCAGGGTTGATGGCAGCGAATTCCTGAATTCTTGCTTCAATGCTCATCGTATTAGCCCTCCTTATTCTTGGCGTTTTCAGCCATAGCTTCTACCAGGCCCTGAACGCGGGTCTCGTACTGAGCTTCGTTGAAGTTACGGGGGTCAGCCTGGTCACCGTCAAAGCCTGCGCAGGGAACGCCCAGGTCAGCGGTGAAGCGGCGCTGCATTTCGGCCATGTAGCCAGACCAAGGCTTGCAGCTGCGGTTGTAGTGAACCAGAACGCCGTCAACCTTGTTCTCGCGGCAGATGCCTTCACGCCAGTCAACGCCCTGCTCGATGCACACGCTGTTGGGTGCCTTGTAGTAAGCGCGGGCCATTTCGTCCAGGCCGTTGTACACAAAGCCGAATGCAGGTGCATACACAACGGCGGTAACGTTCACGCCGTTCTGCTTCAGGGGCTTGAACAGGTTAGGCAGCTTGGGCCAGCAGGGAATGCCCTCGAACATTACACGGTACTGCTCGGGGAAGGGCAGGGTGCTGGTGCCTTCCTTAATGTTCTTTTCCAGGTCCTGTGCCAGCAGCTCGAAAGCATCACCGGCAGCAGTGCGGGCACGGGCGGTAACCACGTCAGCCATGTGGTTGAACAGGTCAAAGCCGCTCATGGGCGAGGGCTTGTACTGCAGATAGTCACAAACCTTCAGCCAGTTCTGAGCAGTGCGGTTTGCGGAAGCGCAAGCATCCTCAAACTTCTTCTCGTCGAACTTCTTGCCGGTCAGCTCCTCGAGCTGCTCGATGCAATGGTCGAACTGAGCGCGCACATACTTCACGTTGGAGTCATGTACTTCCACGCTGTTGTTGTAGGGGATATCGATCATGATCAGGGGAATATTGCACATACGGGCAATGTTTTCATACCACTTGGTCATGCAGTTGCAGATGTTGTTGCAGCACAGCACGAAGTCGGGCT
>OIWT01004070.1_pt1 | contig 12385 bp, 9 predicted proteins | sample 1587701 | NCBI WGS metagenome assembly OIWT01 (sample SAMEA3888904, study PRJEB22519) | human gut metagenome | biome: human gut; feature: human-associated habitat; material: faeces | place: Denmark | collected 2009 | reverse complement strand
ATTTCCGCATTTTGTAATCCCTATTGGTGTTTCGGGATTGCAAAGATAGGTATAATTTCTGACTCTCCAAATTTTTTTTGAGGTTTTTTTGCAAATTTCTTCAATTTAATTCCAAATTGCGGAATATTTACATAAAACCACTATGGCGAGCCTATGAAAAGACTAAACCTCTACGCAAGAACTGAACTCACGAAGGAAGCGCATGTCATTCTCGAAGTAATGACGGAGGTCATTGACCTGCCACTTCAGCATCGCGATACGCTCAATTCCCATTCCGAAAGCGAAGCCGGAATATTTCTTACTGTCAATGCCGGAAGCCTCGAGCACGTTAGGATCCACCATACCGCAGCCGAGAATCTCGAGCCAGCCTGTTCCTTTACAGATGTTGCATCCCTTTCCGTGACAGATGTTGCAGCTTACATCCACCTCAGCTGAAGGCTCAGTGAACGGGAAGTAAGAAGGACGCATACGGATCTGTGTATCAGGACCGAACATCTCACGCGCGAACAGGAGAATAGCCTGCTTGAGGTCCGCAAATGTCACATGCTCGTCAATGTAAAGTCCCTCAACCTGATGGAAGATGCAGTGGGCACGGGCGGAAATAGCCTCGTTTCTGAACACTCTGCCAGGACAAATCACACGGATAGGGAGTTTCATATTCTCCATCGCACGGACCTGGACACTGGATGTATGGGTACGGAGAAGAAGCGGATCCTCATGACCTACAGACACGAAGAAAGTGTCTTGCATATCTCTCGCCGGATGGTTCGGAGGGAAGTTCAATGCCTCGAAAACGTGGTAGTCATCCTCGATTTCCGGTCCTTCGGCAACATCGTAACCGAATTTGCGGAAGATATTCACGATCTGCTGTCTTGCTATAGATACGGGATGCCTTGTTCCAAGAGCAATCGGGTCTCCCGGAATTGTCGCGTCGAATGCTTCAGAAGATGCTGATGCTGAAGTCGCTGCAGCAGCTTTCAACTCCTCGATTTTGGCTGACGCTTCCTTCTTCAGGACATTGAGTTTCTGTCCGAACTCTTTCTTGAGTTCCGGAGCTACTGTCCTGAACTCCTCAAAAAGCTTGGTAATTTCACCTTTCTTTCCGAGAAGACGGACTCTGGCGTCTTCCACATCCTTCTCTGTCTTGCATTTGAGATCCCTGATCTCAGCAAAGAGCTGCTCTATTTCCTCTTTCATATATTCAATTCCTTAGTATGAACTGCAAATTTAATCAAATTCCTGTTAAGATATCCTAATGCAACGCACTTTTAGTAAACGTTAAAATGACATTGGCTTTTCTTTCTTCGCAGGCTGCGCGGTTACGGGCGACTTCTGCATCTTCTCCTTACGCTTTTCTCTGGCCTTGATATTCTTCGCGGCTCCGGTTTTCAGATACAGGGCCCACTGCTCAGGAGTAAAAATCTTCTTGTAGGTATTGTCAATCTGTTCGAACCACTTGTCTCTCACTGACATATAGAGGTCATAGTTCTCGACGCGGGCTGACTGGAGTTTGTTCATTCCCTCCTGAAGCGCCGTAAAATCGTGCTGGAGAGTGGAATCGACATAGAACACCTGCCAATATTCAAGTTTCAGAAGGTCTCCGAGACGATCGGCCTCTTTGGCCGCCATTTCCTCAGGAGTCTGGACTTTCTGCTCCTCCTGTTCCTGTGCGAAGGCATTGGCAGAACCGAAAAACAGCATTGACAAGATAATATACAGAAGCTTCTTCATAAGCAAGAATCCGTTTTATTAATTGCAGAACGTATTATTTCATTATATTTGTAAGCGGGACCACTACATCCCGTTCCGACAAAAGTAATGAATAATTAGTATAGAAACAAAAAACAGCATTGACTATGAAATTGAAAGCATTTCTCTGCTCGGCGGCGGTTCTTTTTTCCGCATTCGCTTCGAACAACGCAGAGGCATGTACAAATGTCATCGTGACAAAGGGAGCCAGCACCGACGGCTCCTGCATGGTATCATACGCAGCGGACTCGCACTTCCTTTACGGAGAACTTTATTTCAAACCTCAGGCAGACTGGAAAATCGGGAGCAAACTACGCATAAATGAGTGGGATACCGGAAAATTTCTCGGACTTATAGACCAGGTTGAGCACACTTACAAGACAGTCGGCAACATGAATGAGCATCAGCTTATTATCGCTGAAACGACATTCGGAGGACGCCCTGAGCTTGCCGACCCGGACGGAGTCATGGACTATGGTTCACTTATCTACGTTACACTCCAGAGAGCGAAGACAGCCAGAGAAGCTATCAAGATAATGACATCATTGACAGCTACTTACGGATACTATTCAGGTGGAGAGTCTTTCTCGATTGCCGACAAGAACGAGGCTTGGATTCTCGAAATGGTAGGAAAAGGTTCTAATGTCGTCAATGGAAAGAATACCGACAAAGGTTCCGTATGGGTTGCCAGAAGAATCCCTGACGGCTATATCTGCAGCCACGCCAACCAGTCCAGGATTTCCACTTTCCCTCTCGACGACCCTGAGAACTGCCTCTACGCAGAAGATGTCATCGAGTTCGCACGCAGAAAGGGCTGGTACAGCGGTCCGGACAGCGAATTCAGTTTCTGCGACACCTATTGCCCTGCAGATTTCGGTTCGCTCAGAGGATGCGAGGCCAGAGCATGGAGCGCTTTCAATATCCTTAGCGGCGGCTGGTTTACTTTCGAGGATGAATCAGGAAAACTCGTCACCAAGGACGCATACTCATACATCGACTACGCTATGGGCCACAATGCAGAGAACAAGATGCCTTTGTGGATCAAACCTTCGAAGAAAGTCTCCTTGAAAAACGTCGCTGACGTGATGAGGGACCACTACGAGGGCACCCCTATGGATATGACACAGGATATCGGAGCGGGCGGCAACGCACTGCCTTACAGATGGCGTCCAATGGATTTCGAGTACAACGGAAAGAAATATACCAATGAAAGGGCCATCGCTACCCAGCAGACTGGTTTCTGGTTCGTAGGTCAGGCCAGAGGAAACTATCCTGATGTAATCGGAGGCATAATCTGGTTCGGAACTGATGATGCTGCAACATCTTATCTGACACCTGTTTACACAAACACAGACAAGATTCCGGGATGTTTAAGAGAGGGCAACGGAGACCTTCTCCACTATAGCGCAAACTCATCATTCTGGATCAACAACAGGATTTCCAACTCCTGCTACAGGATGTACAACATCATGGCTCCATACGTACGCGAGCGCATTGACAAATTTGAGAACGAGCAGATTGCAAAGATTCACGAAAATGACAACAAAGCTCTCGACCTGTACAAGAAAGCCATGGACAGCGCCGAGAAGAAGGGCAAGAAGACCGATGCGTCATATGACGTGATGTCCGAGACCGGCAACGCCTTCCTCCCTGTCAGGAGACTTCTGACCAAGTACTCTGTCAATACTGCACAGCAGATGTTCAGAGAGTGGAAAGCATTGGAAATCACCCTCTTGGTCAAATATATCGACGGAAATGTGAAGGCCCAGAACCCTGACGGGACATTCAAGCATTCCGAATATTCGACAGGCATTCCTGAAGACCTCACCCAGCCGGGCTACACTGACGTGTGGAAAGAGGCTGTCGTCCATTTCCACGGCGACGTAATCGAGGAAAAATAAGGACACTGTCAATGCCGACAGACATTCCGCCAAGGCGGAACACAAAAAAGCGTTTCCAAAATCTTCCGGTTTTGGAAACGCTTTTCGATTATGTCACAGCGGATTACCCGCCATCAGTTACAATACTCTTTCGGCTTTGGCCTCATCTGGTCTGTTCCTCAGCACAATCTCGCCATCGGCGACATCAGCCTCCACGACAGAATCCTTGTGCACGGTACCGTCAAGAATAGCCTTTGCAAGCTTGTTGACCAATTCACGCTGCATCACCCTCTTGATAGGACGGGCACCGAATGCAGGATCATAGCCCTTGTCTGTCATATAGTCCTCGAATGCATCGGTGAATGATATCTCGACGCCATCCTCTGAAAGTTTGTGCTTGAGAGCAGCCATCTGGATATGCAGGATATCCCTGATGTCATTTCTGGTAAGAGGCTCGAACATTATGATCTCATCGATTCTGTTCAGGAATTCCGGACGTATCGTCTGTTTGAGCACATCAAGAATCTTACCCTTGCACTCTTCGAGCATTTCACTCCTCTTGGTTATCGCAGAAGCCTCTGCTGAAGGATCCATTCCTTTAGCACCGACTTCAGGAAGCCTGTCCATGTAGTTCTGTATGATATCAGAACCGACATTTGAAGTCATTATGATGATGGTGTTCTTGAAATCGACCGTACGGCCTTTATTGTCCGTAAGCCTACCATCATCAAGCACCTGAAGAAGGATATTGAACACATCAGGATGTGCCTTCTCTATCTCATCCAGAAGCACTACAGAGTAAGGTTTACGTCTTACGGCCTCGGTAAGCTGACCACCTTCATCATATCCTACATATCCCGGAGGGGCACCGATAAGACGGCTCACTGTATGACGCTCCTGATATTCACTCATATCAATACGGGTAATCATATTCTCGTCATTGAAAAGGAATTCAGCAAGAGCCTTCGCAAGTTCAGTCTTACCTACACCAGTGGTACCCATGAACAGGAATGAACCGATAGGTCTCTTCTCGTTGGACAGACCCGCACGGCTTCTTCTGACCGCATCAGCGACAGCATGGATAGCCTGGTCCTGACCTACTACTCTCTTATGAAGTTCATCCTCCATACGGAGCAGCTTTTCCTTTTCGCTCTCAAGCATCCTGTTGACCGGTATACCTGTCCAACGGGATACAACATCGGCGATATCTTCAGGGGTAACAGCCTCAGTGATAATAGGATCCTTAATGGCAGCCTGCCTTGTCTCGAGATCAGCAATCTTCTTCTGCGCCTCTGCCATACGGCCATAGCGCAACTCTGCGACCTTGCCATAGTCACCGCTCCTTTCAGCGGCCTGAGCCTGTATCTTGTACTCCTCAAGTTGCTGGCGGGCAGTCTGGATACCTGAAAGGATACCTTTCTCCTCTTCCCATTTCTTCATGAGGACTGCCTTCTTCTCACCAAGTTCCTTCAGTTGGGACTCGATGTTCTCAAGTTTGAGGGACACGCCCTCTCGTTTGATGGCTTCCTTCTCGATTTCAAGCTGCCTGATCTGACTGTTGAGTTCATCAATAGGCTCAGGCACCGAGTTCATCTCAAGACGAAGCTTTGAAGCGGCCTCATCGACCAGGTCAATGGCCTTGTCCGGAAGGAACCTGCTTGTGATATACCTGTGGGACAGATTCACGGCGGCAATAAGCGCATCATCTTCGATACGTACCCTATGGTGGTTCTCATATCTTTCCTTCAGGCCCCTGAGGATGGCGATGGATTCAGCCGGCGTAGGCTCATCGACCATAACCATCTGGAATCTTCTTTCCAATGCCTTATCAGCCTCGAAGTACTTCTGATACTCGTCCAATGTAGTGGAACCGATGGTCCTCAGTTCTCCTCTTGCCAATGCAGGTTTGAGAATATTGGAAGCATCCATTGCGCCTGATGCCCTGCCGGCACCGACGAGGGTATGAATCTCATCAATGAACAGGATTATCTGTCCCTGACTGTCGACCACATCCTTGACTACGCCCTTAAGACGTTCCTCGAATTCACCCTGATATTTCGCACCAGCTATAAGTGCACCCATATCAAGCGAATAGACCAGCTTGTCCTTCAAGTTCTCAGGAACAGCGCCATCTACGATTTTCTGTGCAAGACCCTCTGCAATAGCGGTCTTACCTACACCTGGTTCGCCGACCAGGATAGGGTTATTCTTGGTCCTTCTGCTAAGTATCTGAAGGACACGCCTTATCTCTTCATCCCTGCCGATCACCGGGTCCAGTTTCCCCGCAGCCGCCCTCTCATTCAGATTGGTGGCGAACTTGCTCAGGAATTCCAATTTCCCGGAGGATCCGTTGTTCTGCATGTTGTAGTTATCCATATAATAAATCTCCTTTTTGTTTCCGGAACCACCCGAGGCACTGACCTCGGGAGCGGCAATACCTCTAACGGGCTATAGCCGTCTGCTCCGAAGAACAAACGGCTATAGTTCAAATTATATTCCCGAACCGGATTACTGACAATTTGTCATGTCCGGAGATTTATCTTGTCAGATTATTACTCTGCCTCTGCAGCGTTTGTATCAGCCTGCTGTGCAGGTGCTGTCTGAGATGGAGCTGAAGGGAAAGCAGGCTGTTCTGTAGCCGCACCCTCGATCTTATTGGTGATATCTACCTGAGCACCAGCAGTTCCCATAGTGAATGAAGAGATAACTGATACGATAACGATAAATGCAACAAGACCCCATGTAACTTTCTCAAGGATATTGGCAGTCTGTCTTACACCGAAAGTCTGGTTGCCTGCAACAAAGTTACTTGCCATGCTGTCGCCCTTTCCGTTCTGAAGAAGGACTGCGATAGTAAGCAGAATACTTGCGATAACAACAAGACTAACAAGAATAGTAAAAACTATGTTCATAATGATTGATTATTTATCAATTTGTCCAATTCTTTAATAAGGGATGCAAAGTAAGCACTTTTTTCCGGGAATGCCAAAATTAGTTTAGCATAAATTTTCCTGGCCTGCTCGAAATATCCCTGCTCAGCATAAATCTGAGCCAATGTCTCTGTGCAGAAATCCAGTCCCGGACCGCCCTCAGGAGACTCCTGTCCGGCCTTTTTCTTTATCGGCTGAGGAACAAACACATTGTCTTCCGCTCTTCTGACTTTCTCATAGTCATTCTGTGAAAAGAAATCACCTCCAACCACATGTACCTTCCTGCCTTCGTTTTCCGCCTTGGAGTTCTCCTCACGTTTTTTCTCGTCAATGTAGGTTCCGAGCAGACTTTCCAAATCCTTGTCGGCGTAATCATCGCTCTTCCCATGCCTCATTATCTCGGCAATCATTCCCCTGTCCCCGACATACATCGCCTGGTCGGAAAACTGGGACACGCCCCAGGATTCGCCGCCCATTCCTGCCATGCGCTGACAGAGTTCCTTCCTCGCCGCACCATACCACGGATAAAGATTGACAACTCCGGCCAACTCATCCATTGTCAATGACTTGAGATTTATAGCTTTCTGCTCCATACTCATTACCAGTTAGCTACAGTAGCATTGAAAATATCCTCGCAGAGTTTCTCGATAATCTCGTCGCAGAGCGTACTCTCCACAGCATCAAGAGACTGCGTGGAGTCATAGTCGGCATAAGCGGAAAACGACTTGCTCTGGAAATCATCCTCCGGATACTTCCTGTTAGCAAAGTCAATGCGGACCGTGACTGTAAGTCTGTTCTGCGCGGCCACTTCATTGGCAGTCACCGCCATAGCCCTCACGTCATACCCTGTGACCGAGCCGGTTATCTCCAGGTCTCCGTCCATATCCACCTGTTCCAGACGGGTCATCTTGCGAAACTTGTCCTTAAGCGACTCGGTCAGGCTGTTGCTCAACGTAGGATTCACCTTGAGAGCCTTGTACTCGAAATAGTTTATAGTGACCGTCTTGACATCCGGCTGAATGGAAGTTCCTGTAAATGAATATATTCCGCAGGAGTGAACCACCAGCGCGGCAAATATCAATGACAGGACGATGCCTGTCAATGCCAAAATGCTTCTATGTCCTCTGATTATCATCCTTTCAATGCTTTATTCGCCCGCCTTGGCATCTTTTCCGTCCCTGGATATCTTGCGGTACAATGTCCTCTCGGAGATTCCGAGTTCCTTGGCGGCTTTCTTTCTGTTTCCGTTATACTTCTCCAGAGCCTTATGGATCATATCCTGATAAGCCTGCTCAATCGAGCAGTTGTCAAGCTTCTCCGCCTCCTTCACCTCCTCTCTATGGTCCTGAATATCAACATCCTGATTATCTGAGACCCAGTCAGGTTCAGGCTTGGACACATAACTTCCGCCCATGTCATAAGCAGGAGGGGCCAATGTCTTCCTGTCATCATGCACCGGCTCGGCGGCCTGACGGAAATTTCCGGAAGCGACAATAGCCTTCAGCTTGTTGACTTCAGCATTGAGAGCATACAAGGCCTTGTATATCTCCTGCTTTTCATCATCATTGATAGTGCTCCCCTCACGCTTATATTGCACCGGCATAGACTCAGCCTCATCTTTCGGCAAATACGACGAAAGAGTCCCGGCATCGACCTCACACCTCGTGAGACCCGGCGTAAGCCTCTGACCCTCAAGCGCAGACACGGTATTGGCGACATTCTGCAACTGTCGAATATTTCCCGGCCATCGATATTTGGTGAGAAGTTCTATCGCATCGTGTGTCAATGTTATCTTGCTCATGCCGTATTTTTCAGAAAAATCCGAAGTAAACTTCCTGAACAGCAGATAGATATCCTCTTTGCGGTCACGGAGTGCAGGCATGGTAATCTGGATGGCATTGAGCCTGTAATACAAATCAGCTCTGAACTTTCCCTGTGAGACGGCATACATCAGATTGACATTGGTAGCGGCTATGACGCGTACATCTGTCTTGCTTACTTTCGACGAACCGACACGGATGTACTCCCCGGACTGCAGCACCCTGAGGAGCTTGGCCTGGGAAGAAAGCGGCAATTCACCCACCTCGTCCAGAAAAAGCGTACCGCCGTCAGCTTCCTCGAAATAACCCTTGCGGGCCTCGATTGCCCCGGTAAAAGAGCCTTTTTCATGACCGAAAAGTTCCGAGTCAATGGTACCCTCAGGAATCGCTCCGCAGTTCACCGCAAAGTACTTTGCGTTTTTCCTCCTGCTGAACTGGTGGATTATCTTCGGAATATTGTCTTTTCCGACGCCGCTTTCACCTGTCACAAGGACAGTAAGGTCTGTCGGAGCCACAGCCACAGCCATCTCCAGAGCCCTGTTCAGGGCCGGATCGTTACCGATTATGTCGTACTTGTTTTTAAGTTTCTGTAAGTCTTGTGTATCCATATCAAGACAAAGTTACAAAATCGATTGAAATTATAAAGCCATGCCATCGAAAATCGCAAAAATATTAGTAACTTGGCGCAAAATTTGGAGAAATTTACAATTCAGTTATAAAAAACATTTATTTTATCAATCATGAGAAAGGAAATCAAATCATTGGCAGTCGCAGTCATGGGACTTGCAGCTGTCGCTTGTGCTTCTCCTGAGAAGATGGCTGAGATGGCAGATAGCGTTATCGTAAACTGCGATCCTTCACCACTTGAAGTTGTAGCCGGTAAAATCGACGCAACTGTATCTGTAACCTATCCTGCTGATTACTTCCATCCGAAGGCTATCCTCGAGGTTACTCCAGTTCTCGTTTATGATGGAGGCGAGGTTACCATGACTCCATTCATGTATCAGGGCGAAAAAGTTAAGGACAACTACACCGTAGTTTCTTCAGACGGCCAGACAGTTACAGAAAGAGTTCACTTCGACTATGTAAAGGGTATGGAGCAGTCTCACCTCGAACTCCGCGGTGTCGTAAAATACAAGAAGAAATCCGTTGATCTCCCTGTAAAGAAGGTTGCTGACGGAGCAAACACAACTTACATGCTCGTTGGTATCGGCGAGGGTCTCGGTTCAGTAGCTTACAAGGCTGACAACTACCAGGAGGTTATCCCTCAGACCGCTGAAGGCCAGATTCTTTACACCATCAATTCTGCTGATGTCCGCAGCAAAGAGCTGAAATCAGAGTCTATCAAGGATTTCCAGGCAGCTCTCGATGAGATCAAGAACAACGACAGAAAGACCCTCAAGGGAACTGAGGTTGTTGCATACGCATCTCCAGATGGTGGCCAGGACCTGAACGCCAAACTTTCTGACAAGCGTTCTAAGAGCGCTGACAAGGCTTGGAGCAAGGTCGTTAAGGGCAAAGAGGTTTCTGATCCAGCTGTCAAGAGCGTAGGTCAGGACTGGGAAGGCTTCCAGGAGCTCGTTGCTGAGTCTAACATCGAGGATAAGGATCTTATCATCCGCGTTCTTTCTATGTACAGCGATCCTGCTGTTCGTGAGAGCGAGATCAAGAACATGTCTGAGGTTTACACAACTCTTAAGAAAGAGGTTCTCCCTGAACTCCGTCGTGCAAGATTCATCGCTAACGTTGAATATCAGAACTACACAAAGGATGAGCTCCTCAAGCTCGTTGAAGAGAACAGCGATGTTCTTGACGAAGAGGCTCTCCTCCGTTCTGCTACTCTCGTAAGAGACGCCAAGACAAAAGAGGCTCTCTACAAGAAGGCTGTCGAGAAATACAACAGCGACCGCGCTCAGTTCAACCTCGGTGTACTCTATCTCAATACAGACGACCTCAAGGCTGCTGAGAACGCATTCGCTAAGGTTCAGACCAAAGATGCTGACCTCGAGAACGCTAAGGGTGTCATCGCTCTCCGTAAGGGTGACCTCGCTGCTGCACAGAAGTCATTCGCTGCTGCAGGTGCTAAAGAGAACCAGGCTGTAGTCGACATTCTCAACGGTAACTATGAGAAGGCTGCTGCCGCTCTTAAGGGTACAAACTCATTCAACGAGGCTCTCGCTGATGTACTCGTAGGCAAACCAGCTGAGGCTGCTGCCGCTCTCAAGTGCCAGTGCCCTAGAGCTAACTACCTCCGCGCTATCATCGCTGCCCGTCAGGGTAAGGCTGCTGACGTCAAGACATATCTTGAGAAGGCTAGCGCAAACGCTGAGCTCAAGGCTCGCGCTGAGAAGGATATCGAGTTCGCTCAGTACAGATAATTCCAGATAGCGCTTTAGCGCTGTTCATCATAACGCCGGAAATGCAATCGTCATTTCCGGCGTTTTTTTGTACACTATATTTGCATATCAGAGATCAGGCCGGCCCGACACCGCAATCAGCAAACGACTCTGTAGATGCAGGCAAACGATTTATTTTAAATGATGTATGTACTGCTTATACTCAGCACGTTTGACAATATATCGCGGTTTGCAGAGTAGATACGGACAGATAAAATTAAGGCCGGCTGGAAGCTAATCCAGCCGGCCTTAAAAACTTATCTGTAAGCCTTATTATTTAGAAGACTTTGCAGCCTTTCTTTTTTCAATGAATGCTGTTACATCATACATCACTGGAGTACCGATGAAGATAGATGCATAAGTACCGAAGCAGATACCGAGGATCAATGCTACTGAGAGACCCCTGATGGACTCACCACCGAAGATTGCGATAGCAAGCATAGTAACGAGGGTAGATACAGAAGTATTGATGGTTCTGGTAAGGGTGCTGTTGATAGCCTGGTTTGCATTGGTTCTCAAATCAGCCTTCGGATGCAGAGTCTTGTACTCACGGATTCGGTCGAAGATCACCACGTTATCATTGATAGCGTAACCGATGATGGTAAGAATCGCCGCGATGAAGGTCTGGTCAACGTCAAGGTTGAACGGAAGTATTCCGGAGAACAATGAGAAGAATCCGATGACGATGATTGCAGTATGTGCAAGTGAAACGACACCGCCGAGACCCCATGCCCAGCCGTTGAATCGAACTGCGATATAAGCGAAGATTACAAACAGCGCGATAAGCACGGCGATGATTGCCGATCTCTTCATATCGTTGGCGATAGTAGGACCTACCTTGTCAGAAGAAATGATACCGTTAGGGTTATCAAGAGTAGAAGTGAACTCGTCGAGTGTCATATCCTTCTCTGCGAAGAAGCCCTTCAATGCGTGATAAAGCATTGACTCAACCTCTGCGTCAACCTCGCTTGACTCATTCTCAACCTTATACTTGGTAGTAATCTTCATCTGGCTGTCACCACCGAACTGCTTAACCTCTACAGACTCGTTGAATTCCTTCTCTGTAGCCTCTCTTACGGCCTCAGCAGTAACAGGAGCGTCAAATCTTACTACATATGTACGACCACCAGTGAAGTCAACACCATAGGTAAAGCCTTTGAAGCCGATAGACAAGATGGCGATTACGATGAGAGCACCTGAGAACATGTAAGAGAATTTCTTCTTGCCGATGAAATCGAAATGAGTATGCTTGAGGAAATCCTTTGTAAGGTTGTTCTCGAAGGATACGTTCTTGCCCTTGGCAACTCTGTCGTCGAATATGATTCTTGTAATGAAGATAGAAGTGATGACAGATGTGATGATACCGATGATAAGTGTGGTAGCGAAGCCCTGGACAGGACCGGAACCGAACACGAAGAGAACGATACCGGTAAGCAATGTGGTTACCTGACCGTCGATAATTGCAGAGTAAGCGTTGGAATAACCATCAGCAATAGCCTTTGAAAGACCCTTGCCTGCTGCAAGCTCTTCCTTGATACGCTCATAGATAATCACGTTGGCATCGACCGCCATACCCATTGTGAGGACGAGACCGGCAATACCTGGCAATG
>OIWT01004066.1_pt1 | contig 12404 bp, 5 predicted proteins | sample 1587701 | NCBI WGS metagenome assembly OIWT01 (sample SAMEA3888904, study PRJEB22519) | human gut metagenome | biome: human gut; feature: human-associated habitat; material: faeces | place: Denmark | collected 2009 | reverse complement strand
GGGACAGTTAAGAAAAAAAAGAGGGGAAAGAATAAATAACGGATGATGACGACTGAGATTTCTAATTTTTTTTGCCCGGAATTTAACGCCCCGAATCTGAATTTTTTTCCGCCAATGCGCTTAATACTATAATTTGCCGATACTGTTAAAAATAGCCGATACTATTAAAAATAATAAATTTATAACACAAGGAGAATTATGAAGAACCTTTTGAAACTGTTGTTGCTTTCTGCCTTCATTTTAAACGTTGCGTTTTCAATGTTTGCGTGCGGAGCGAATGAAAGCGGAAACACTTCCGAGCCTGCCTCGCGGGAATCGGCTTCCGGCTCGACCTCGGAGTCGACTTCGGATTCAACGCCGGACGTCGTTTATCCTACCGATGACAAGCAATTTTTGCTTGGATCGTGGGTATCGTATTACGACACCGAAATCAACTCGCTTGAAAATCAGATGAAGGCGTTGCACGAAGCGGGGCTTAATTACACGATCGCGCCGTATCCGTGGGCTGTCAGAAACAGCACGTCCGACGTTTACGACACCGTTGAAGACTGGCTCGAAATAGACAGACTGTGCCAAAAATACGGAATGTATTATTACGCTTCCACGCCTAAGGGGCAGCGTACTCAGGAAGGGTTCGAAGAAGTTATAGGCTTCGGCGAAGCGCTCAAAAACAGCCCGTATTTCTCGGGTTATTGGCTTTGGGACGAGCCGAGTTACGACAAACTTCCCGAAATGGCGGCTTGGTATAAAAAATATCTTACCGAAGACAGGTTGCGTAAATGCTTCGTAAACCTTGCCGGCGGCAGCGGCGTGGCGGGCGTGGATTTCAGAGCGCATTGCCAGAAATACGTGGACGTTATCGGCAAAGAAAACGTTCTCATGCTCAGTTACGATTGCTATCCGTTCAGAACGGGCGCGACGGCGGACAGCATGACGCTTCTCGACGACGTTAAATTTATGTGCAGCGAAGTCGTAAGGGACGTCGCTTATAAGAACGGCAAGTTAAGAACTCACTCTTTCCCGCAGTCTACGGGCTTCACCGGCGCGATTATGCCTGATTACGATCAGATAGCGTGGGACGATTGGGGATATATCGCATACGGATTCAAAGCGTTGACCTATTTCAACTACGTATGCCCCGGGGAATCCGCGGACGTGGGCGAACGTTTTATAGGTTCGTTTATAGACAGGGACGGAACGATTATCGATCAGGATTTGTACGATAACGTTACCGCGCTCAACTTCAGAATGAGAGCAGTGGGCGACGTTCTCGTAGGCTACGACGCGGTTCACGCTTATCACTGCGTAAAAGGCAAATACGGCAATTACGTGGAATATTTGCCCGCGGGTTACTTCGTAAGCCCCGCAACGACGAATCACGACTGGGTAATAAGCGCGTTTGAGCCCAAAAACGAAGACGACGACATTATTTTCACCGTCTGGAACAACGATCTGAACAACTCCAACACGGAAACTTTCAATCTAGATATGTATTCGGGAGTCGAAACGCTTGAAAAGTTCAACGATACCACCAAAGAATGGGAAGAAATAAACATCGACGACTACAAGTTCGAACTCACTCTCGGCATAGGCGAGTTCGCGATGTTCAGAGTGACGGGAGTAAGCCCGGCGAGCGCGTTTTAAAATTTTGCGGAACGCGATTGAAGAATGAAAAAACGCGATTGAAGAATGAAAAATGAAAACTATTAAATTCTATATAATAAGGAGAATAGTATGAGAATTTTAAAAAGAATCTTACTGTCAATCATGGTAATGTGCCTGTGCGCGAGCGCGGGTATATCGCTTGCGTTTGCGGAAGGCGAATCTTCCGCCGAAGGCTATACCGGAACTCGCTACACCGTAACAGGCGGCGCCGCAGGCGGTCAGCCGTTGTGGTTCGGAAACGCGACGCCGGTCAATTACGCCGAAGCGGGTACGGAAGTTAACATCGAGTACACCGTAATGACGAACGCGATGAGCGGCGACGGAATTTCGGGACTTTGCAGAATTTTCAAAGAACTCGGCAACTGCTGGTTTAACGACGCAAGCGTAAGTTATTGCGGTTGGAACGAGGGCTATAACTGGCAGACGTTATTTGAGGTCGGCGCGACTTATAAAATCAGATTTTATAATTTAACCGACGCCGCGTATAGTTTCTCTATTATAAAAACCGTAGACGGCGCGGATACCGATATTACTGCCGCGTTAAGCACGACGGCTACCTTTTATAACTATGGCGGAACGGGTTATTTCGGCATAGGTATTCTCAATTTTGCGGGAACGTTCGAGTTCGACAACGTTGCGATATACAATCAGAACGGCGCGAACCTCGGAATAACGAATAAGGATAACACCATTTCGACGGTAGTCGCTACGGAAATTAAACCGGAGCAGCCGGGCGAATCCGAAAGCACGGAAGAATCCGAAAAACCTGAAGAACCTAAACTTCCTGTTTTCGACGAAGTCGAGTATAACGGCGGCGCTTATACCGTAACCAACAACGGTTTCTTATCCACGTTGTATTTCGGAAACAAAACCGCCGTACCTACAGCCGCAGGAACCAAAGTATTCCTCGAATACGAAGTCGAAAGCGCAAGTACGGGCGCTACGCAGTGGGGTATGGTCGAAACGTCTACTCCTTCGGCGCAATTTGCTTTTACGGGCGGCGCGATGAAGTTCGCCAACGGCAAGGCGTGTCAGTTACTCGAAGCGGGCGCTTCTTATAAATACGAATGGTCCGTTACCGAAAGCGGGGTGACGATAAAAGGATTGAAGACAAGCGCGGACGGAACGTTGACGGATATCGTGACGCATCTTGACGCGGAGACGGGGGCTCTTGTCGCAAACGCATATTACGGTTTGTGGTTTAGCGAAGGCAATACCGGCGAATTCAAACTCGTAAACGTTAAATGTTATGACGGCGAGGGAAAAGACCTCGGATTTATCAGCAATCAGGGTTCCGTCAACGCAACGAAAGACGGCGAAACGGAAGACGTTGTTTTCGACGACGTGGAATATAAGTCCGTTCTCACTTACGATATAATTCTCAACGCCGATCCTATTTTCTTCGGTAACAAAACGGCTGTTTCCACAGAAGTGGGAACGAAAGTGTTCATCGAATACAAAGTCGCGGCGGCGGGCGGCACATCCTCCGCTCAATACGGTTTCGTCGCAACGAGCGAACCGACCTATTTATATCCTTTTGAGGGCGGCAGGGGAACTCTTGCTTATCAGAACGCGGCAACTCAATTCAATATGGAAGGAGCAACGTATAAGTTCGAGTTTATCGTAACCGAAAGCGGCGTGGACGTGAAAGCGTTGAGAGTTACCGCGGACGGCGTTAAAATCGATCTTTCCAAAGAGTTCGAAAGTTTCGCTTCGCTTGCCGCTAACGGACATTACGGTTTGTGGCAATCGGCAGGCGCGATCTGGGGAAGTCAACTCGTCGATTGCAAGTGTTACGACGGTGAGGGTAACGATTTAGGCTTCGTAACTCAGCAGGCGCAGGTTTCCGTTAAGGAACACGAATACGAAATCGTTTATATGATCGGCGACGAAAACGTAACCGAAAGAATGGAAGCGAAATCCTTCACTTACAGCAAAGGTCTTGCTTCGCTCGCAACGTGCGATCTCGAAAACGGAACTCACGTCGAAAAATGGTATACGGACAGCGAACTTACGAACGAAATTACTTCAATCGCAAGCGGCAGAACGGAAGGAATAACCCTTTACGGTAAAGTCGTTTACAACGATTACGTCATTATCTTCAACGGCAACGGCGCGGACGGCGAGATGCAAAACATCAACGCCAAATACGGTTCCAAGGTAACGCTCACCGCAAACGCGTTCGATTACGGCAACTTCAGATTCGTAGGCTGGATGCTCAGAGCAGACGGCACGGAAGCGGTTTATACGGACGGCGCAGAAGTCGAAAACCTCGTTAAAACGCAAAACGGAACGATCACTCTTTACGCTTTGTGGGAAATGCAGATATGGAACATTAATTACGTTATGCCGGAAGGAGCGGTTAATTCCGAGGACAACCCCGCGACGTATAACGAAAATTCCGTTTTCGATCTCGCCGAAGCGACTTTGACGAATTACGTGTTCAAAGGCTGGTATAAAGACGAAGCGTATACCGAAAAGATCGTAACGATAGACAGCGGAAGCATGAGCGGAGAACTTACTCTCTACGCTAAATTCGTCAAATACACCCTCGATATCCCCTCTGTGGATTATAACGGATTCGTCAGATACGGCGTCGAAACGAATTTCTCTTCTGCTTACCTCACGAACAGCGAACCGATGACGCTGAAAGCCGGCGAGAAGTTCTTTATGGAATATAAAGTTGAATCGTCCACGGACGGCTCGAATCAGTGGGGTATCATAGCGACCGCATCGCACGACGCCACCTATCCCTATACGGGCGGCGCGGGCGTGATGATTTACGCAAACAGCAACAGCAATATATTCATCGCCGGCACGACGGTAAGACTTTACGTGGAAGTGCTTGAAACGGGTTATATTAAATTCGTTCTCGGTTATATCGACGCGGAAGGTTTCGAACACGATATTACGGATCAACTTACCAACATAGTTGCCGAGGGCTACGAGGGCGCGGAATTATTGACTCTCGATACGATTCCCGCAAACTATCACTACGGTTTGTGGAACGCGGGCAACGCGGTTACCGCAACCCTCAGCAACTTCGTGGTTTACAACGAGAAAGGCGAAAACCTTAAACCCATGGTAAACAAGTGCGCGTACGGCTCGGCGACGTTTACCGAACCCGCTTACAACGTAACTTATATAGTAAACGGAAAACCGCTCGAAGGTCTTTCCGAAAATTGGACGAAATTCACTTACAGCGACGGACTTTCGGCCCTCCCCGCGTACAAGGAAGAAGGCAAGCACGTTGCCGGCTGGGATCTCGACGAAGCGTTCACGCAAATCGTAACGCGTATCGAAAAAGGTATCGATCACGATATCACGCTTTACTGCAAACTCGAAGTAAACAAATACAACGTTAAGTTCGAGGGCAACGGCGCGGATAATTCCATGGCGGATCAGGTTATCGCTTACGGCGAAAAAGCAAAACTCGCCAAGAACACCTTGACGAAAAAAGGTTACAAGTTCGCGGGCTGGGCTACCAAGGCGGACGGAGAAGTCGTTTACGCGGATATGGCGGAAGTCGAAAACCTTTCCAAAACGCATAACGCGAACGTTAAACTTTACGCTTTGTGGACTATGGAAGTTTACACGATAACTTACGAAGCGGACGGCGGCGAAAACCCGAACACCGCAACGGAATACAGCGTTGAATCGCCTGTAACTCTCAAGGACGCGACCAAAGAAGGTTACACCTTCGAGGGCTGGTACGCTTCCGCCGATTTCAGCGAAGAATCGAAAGTTACCGCGCTCGACGCGCAGGGAAACGTAACGTTGTACGCTAAGTTCACGAAGAAGAGCAGCGGCGGTTGTTCGTCCGGCGCAACAGCAAGCGCAGGTATGGCCGTTCTGGCGATCGCATGCGCGGCAGTCGTGTTAAAAAAACGCAAATAAAATTATGCAAAGAAAAATAATTTGTTCTTTAATGGCAATTATGTTGTTGCTCTGTGCGGGGTGCGGCGCGGATCTGCCGCACTCCGGAAGCGGAGGCGATTCGTCGGCTTCCGACAGCGGAAACGATACGAAAATTGAAATACCGACAATGGACAGACCCGAAGACCACTATTCGAACGAGCAAACGATAAACAGTCTGAGCAGCACCGACGCCGCGGGGAGATTTTTCGACAGTTACGGCGATATGGACAGCGGAAAACACGTAGGAATATTTTATTTCTTATGGACGGGGCAGCACGGAAGCGCGTCCGAAGATATAAGCAAACTTTCGCTTGAAGAAATAAAAAAAGACACGGCCATAGGCGTTCATCATTACTGGACGGAACCTTTATACGGTTACTATAATTCGGAAGATCCGTGGGTTTTCCGCAAGCATCTCGAAATACTTGCTATGGCGGGCGTCGATTATATCGCGTTCGACGTAACCAACAGTTATCCGTACGTAAACGTTCTCAACAATCTTTTGCCTGTCGCGCTCGAACTGAAAAACGCCGGTTTTAAAATACCGAAATTTATGTTCTATTGCAATGCGGGTTCTGCGGGCGTTGCGAAGACGTTGTATGATAACTTCTACAGCGAAGACTCTTATAACGGCGAGTTGTATGCCGATCTGTGGTTCAGAGCGGGCGATACGAACAACGCGAACTCCGAAAATAAACCGTAGATCAGACGTTCTATTCCGAAGCGACGGAAGAGGTTAAAAATTTCTTCTATAAAAAGGATTCTCAGTGGCCGAACGAGCCTATGAAAGACAACGGAATGCCGTGGATGAGTTGGACGGGTAAAGAAGACGGATATCGCCAGTATAACCACAACGGCATAATGTCCGTATCGATAGCCCAGCACACCAGCGGAGCGTTCAGCGACGCGGTTCTTATGGATAACAGAAGCATGGGCCGCGGGAGAGGTTGGTCTCAAAAAGACAACAAAAACGACGAATCGCGAGTGAGGAACGGCGTTAATTTCCAGGAACAATGGGATTATGCCGTATCGCAGGAAACCGTCAATAACATTTTCATCACGGGCTGGAACGAATGGGTTGCGCAAAAACAACATTCCAACTCGTCCAGAAGCACGGCGTACTTCGTGGATTTGTTCAACGAAGAGTTTTCCAGAGACGCCGAAATGACCAAAGGATTGTACGGCGATAACTTCCTTATGCAGATCGCTCAGAATATCCGCGCGTTCAAAGGAATTTCCTCAAGCGGCAAAAAACAGGCTTATCCCGCCGCTATCGATATAAAGAGCAAGTCGGTCGAGCAGTGGAAAGGCACCGAAGCGTTTATGGACTTCACGGGAGATGTCGCCTCGAGAGATTACAAAAGTTCCAACTTTTCTTTGCCGCGCTACGTCAACGATACCGGCAGAAACGATATAGAACTCACCAGAGTCACTTACGACGCCGATAACGTTTACTTCCTCGTAAAGTGCGTTAACGACGTCACGCCTTACGAAAACGGCGATAAAACGTGGATGAATATTTTGCTCGAAATGGATAATCCCGGCAATTATTCTTCGTGGGAAAACTATCAGTTCGTTATAAACAGAACGGTTGACGGTAATAAATCATCCGTCGAAAATCTCAAATCGGACGGCTCGTCCGTCAAAATCGGCGAAGCGGATATAGCGTTGAACGGAAAATATCTCGCCGTGTCCGTTCCGAGAAAGGTGTTAGGACTTACCGAAACGGATTTCTGTTTCAGATTCAAAGTCGCGGATCACGTGATAAATTATACGGATATTATGGATTATTACGTCAACGGCGATTCCGCGCCCATCGGCAGATTCAACTATACTTTCAAAACCAGATATTAAGGAAACGACAATGCAGAACAGTTTTAAAAAAATAAGTATAACGATATTGACGCTCCTGACCATAGCGTTGTTCGGGCAGGTTTTCGCGTTCGCCGCCGCAAGCGCGTCGTCGGATAACGAATACGTGATTCAGGCGGGCAAAATAGAAGCCGACCTGGAAATAAGAACGGGCAAGACGATGCTGTCGGGCGTAAAGGTCGCACAGGTTCCCGCTACGGTCGCAAACGTAAAATACGACGACCTTACCGAAGAAGAGCAATATACTTTCAGCGACGATACTACGGTTTTAACGCTGAAAAAAGAATACCTTCAGACGCTCGAAAACGGAACGTATTATTTCACCGCGCAGTTTTTAAGCGGAGATTACGTCGCGAAAGTCAATATAGTAACGGATAATTGGGTAGTGAGAGCGGCGAAGGGAAGCGTTAAAGAAAACGGCAACTACGTGGACGTAACGCTCAACCACTGGGATCCGGACGTGACGATAGCGGGCAGAGGTTTCTATTCTAAACCGCTCGACATAACCAAACCCATATTCATAGAAATCGCTGACTTCACTCAGGGCGAATGGATTATGTTCGACCTTAACAAAGAGCAATTCTCTTTTGAATATTTCGACCAGACGAATTCCACTCCGGGACAGGTTAAACTCATTTATTTCCCGTTCAACAACGTGACGGGCGAAGGTTACAGAGTTCAGGGCTGGAAAGGCTTCGAATACACCACGGGAACGATTTCCGTTTCGGACAGAGTTAATCAGTATAACTCCAATGTTTTCGAGTTCTTTATCGGCGAGAAAAAAGAGGATTCTTACGTTAAATACAACGGCGTGAAAATCTCCGGATTTTCCACTTCCGTGTGCAGAGAAGATTTCGAAGGCAACACGGCTTATCTCGGCATTATGACGGCCCAGTCGCAGGACGCGAAGTTCACCACCAACAAAACGGTGAATTCCGTGGTTCCGATCTTCGACGATCAGAACAGAGAAACTACCTATAAACTTAAGAGCAATACCGACCTTTCGTTCAAGGTTGCGAACGTTGCCGCTAACGATCTGACGATAAAATACGGCGACAAAACTTTGGTTAAAGGTACGGATTATACGTACGAAAACGATACGGTTGTTTTAAAGGGTTCTTATCTTAAAACGTTGTCGTATACTTCCGAACTTAACTTCGAACTTTCGAGCGGAAACACAAAATCGAACGTGTATTTCCCCACCGAAGCGATCACTTCCGAAACGGTTAAGATTGCGGACGGAGATTCTCCGATCAAATATTCGAAAGGCGCGGATATTGAGTTCAATTTCGTTATGGGCGGAGAAAACTTCGTGGGAGTCGTGAACACCAACGACAACAAGACGCTCGGCGCAAGCGATTATACTTTTGAAAACGGAAAACTCGTTATCAAAGCGAGCGCGGTTTCGGCATGGAGCAACGGTTCTTACAAGTTGTATCTCGAAACGGAAAAATCGTTCATACCGTTCTACGTCGTACACGAAAACTTTGAAAACGGTATCAAATACACGTCGGGCGATTCCGGCGCGAAAGTGGAAAGGACCAAGGTTTACGCCGACGGCGCGAACGGAATTCTGCTCGGCGACGTCATCGATTTTACGACCGAACAAACGTGGAAAATAAACATCGCGCGCGTAGGCGAATATTATCACAGCGGAAAATCGACGGGCTCGGCGGATTCTTATATCGAATTTAAGTTCTACGACTTCAACACGTTCGATTACGTCGTGCTGAGAATAAGAGCGAACGCTGATCCCGCGGATTCTTCCATGCGTTTCAAGACCTGGATAGACTTCGCGGTCGAAAACGCCGAGGGCGAAATCAAGAGCCTCGCTCTTAACATAAACGCGAAAAACGCAACCGTCGGAGAACACACGATCAAGTTCGTAACCACCGAAAACACCATAAAAATAGTGTTCGACGATTCTTACGACTTAACGCTCGAAAATATGGAAAACTTCAATTTCTCTATGATGCAGTTGTTCGTTAACACCACCGCCGGTTATTCGTGGACGATGCAGAACGCCGCGCTCGACACGACCAAACTCGAAGAAGCCGTCAAAAAAGCGGAAGGAAAGGAATCCGCCGCGGAAATTCTGAAAGAAGTAAACGCGCTTTCGTTCACGGCGACGCAAAGTCAGGTGGACGAATACACGGCCAAACTCAACGCGGTAAAAGAGGAAAAACGCGGTTGCGGCGGCGCGGTAAACGCTCAATCGGCAATCGCTCTGATTTTGTCGTTGTGCGCTGCGGGATATGTGTTGATCCGTAAAAAATAATTCATTCGTGACGCAGGTATAAAATGCAGAAGAAACAAAAAATATATATTATCGTAACGATTATTGCGGCGTTGGCGGCAATAGCGTTCGGAACGTTGTCGGGTATATCGTTCGCAAAAAAAGGCATGCGGAATTCGTTACCCGTACAGCGCGCGGATAATATTTATAAAGCGGTCAGGGACGGCGATATATACGTCGAAAGCGATATTGATGGTAAAATCTATTGCCTCGACGCGAACGAACCCGACGCGCAGAAATGGGAATATTCAAGGAATGACGTTACAGAAGGGGCGATCGCCCCTTCTGTAAATTGTCTTAATATCGCGAACGGCGCGGTGTACGCGGCTTACGGCGACAGATATATATTTTCCTTCGACGTGACTTCGGGCGCGGTGTTAAACTGTTGGTATATCGGTTACGAGCCGAAGAAAACGGTTTTTAACGACGCGGGAAATATGTTCGCCGTTTTTGGGGAAACCAACGGCGTTAAGGCTGTTTACGTCTTGTCGGCTTCGGACAGAGGTCATACTTTTGAAGAGCCGCAGAGGACGAAGAGAAGCCTCACGCTGAATAAGGATTTCGGACTCGAAAACGGTTGCGCGGACCTTAAACTGACCGATAACGAATTATATGTCGCCACGGAAACGTCCGCGATATTGAAGATACCTTACGATCAAGAGTCGTTTTGCGGCGAGGACGAAATAACGGAGTTTTTCTCGTCGGACGGCAATTTCGTTCTGCTCGGCGTCGACGGCGGCAGAATTTTCGCTCTGGACGTCAACGGGGTTTATTATAATTTCGACGAGAACGGCAACGCGATAACGAAAACGAAATTCGACGCGACCGTCACCACCGCTTTCTGTTCGGGAGATTTTATAATCGCCAAAACGAAAAGCGGCGATCTCCTCGGAATAACCGACGGTAAAAAAGCGTTCTTGCTCTCCGCAAACGGAGAATCGATCGTGGTTTTCGTTGACGAAGATTCTTTCGCTTACGTAAACGCGTTGGGCGAATCTTGCAGATATTATAAAATATCGGACGCGAAAGCGGTTCAGAGCGCCGGGGTGACTTCGGTTGTTTACCTTGTTTTAGCCTGCGTTTCGTTCGCGTGCGCGGCGGCGGCTTGTTTTATGATATTCGAAAAATCGGCAGGTTGCCTGAAAAAAACCGCGAAAAAATTTTTCTCGGCGATAAAAAACCACTGGTATTGTTACGTCGCTTTGATACCGACTTTCGCGCTGTTGATAATATTCTATTATTATCCGATAGCGTGGGGGTTGGGCTTGTCTTTTTTCGATTATATTCCGCGCGAAAAATCGCAGTTCGTGGGGTTGGCTAACGTGATCTCGGTTATCAGAAACACACAGTTCTGGTCGTCCGCTTCCAACATGCTGATTCTTCTTCTCACCGATCTGTTGAAGGCGTTGATTCCGCCGTTTATCTTCGCGGAGTGTATTCTTGCCGTAAACAGTAAAAAGTTTTCTTTCTGGACGAGAGTTCTGTTGTTTATCCCGGGGATTCTGCCGGGCGTGGCGGGAACTCTTGTGTGGGCCGAGGGTATTTTCGGAAGCGGCTCTTCCGGGCTTTTAAACGGGCTTTTATCGGCTTTGGACGGCAACTTCGTGACGAAGTCCTGGCTTATGAATCCGAAAACGGCGTTAAACTGCCTGATATGGTTCGGTTTTCCGTGGATAGGCTCGTATCTGATAATATACGGGGCGATATCCGCCGTTCCGCCTTCAATGTACGAAGCGGCGAAACTCGACGGTTGCACCTGGATTAAAAAAATCGTGCATCTGGATTTGCCGATGATAGTTCCGCAAATCAAATACGTGTTCATAACCTCTTTCATAGCGTCCATTCAGGACTACGGAAGGATTTACGTCACCACGAAGGGCGATTTCAACACCGCCACGCCGTCGCTTTTGATGTATTTGTCCATAACGAAGGACAAAAACTACGGCGTCGCCAGCGCGATGAGTTTGTTCCTGTTCGCGTTCCTGATCATAGCCACGGTGATAAACTTCAGAATGCAATCCAAAAGCGAGGAACAGTTATGAAGAATAATTATAAAAAAATCAGGAAAACAGGCATCGAAGGACCGGTTTCGCAAACGATTCTGATAATTTTTCTTGTAATTTTGCTGGTTCTCGCCTTATTTCCGGTGTTTATAACGTTTATGCTTTCGGTGAAACCGAACGTCGATTTCATCGAGCGCAACATCTGGTCGCTTCCGAGCAAGTGGCAATGGTCGAATTATTCGACGGCTTTTAATTCCATTCTCGGCAACATGGTCAATACCATAATAATCGACCTCATATCCACGGCCGTAACGGCGTTTTTAAGCACGTTCGTGGCGTATATTTTCGTGAGGAAGAATTTCCCCGGCAAAAACGTCTTGTTTATGCTGATAATAATCCCAATGCTCGTGCCGAGCGTGGTGTCGCTCACCCCGCAATACCTCAACATCGTAAACCTCAACCTTATCGGCAGTTGGTGGGCGCTGTTCATTCCTTACGTGGCGGGCAATCAGATCGCTTCCATATTCTTATACAGAACGTTTATGACTCAGCAGCCGCGCGATTTATACGAGGCGGCGGCTATAGACGGGGCGGGCGTCTGCAGAGCGTATATCTCCATATGTCTGCCGTTGTCCGTGCCTATAATGATG
>OIWT01004064.1_pt1 | contig 12407 bp, 16 predicted proteins | sample 1587701 | NCBI WGS metagenome assembly OIWT01 (sample SAMEA3888904, study PRJEB22519) | human gut metagenome | biome: human gut; feature: human-associated habitat; material: faeces | place: Denmark | collected 2009 | reverse complement strand
GTCAAGCATAGGAGGTTTATCCCAACAGGACTTGTGTGGCGCAACAAACAGCAATACTGGGCACTACGCTTGTGCTTGGGGCGTCGCCTTTTCGCCTTCTCCCCCGCAATGTACTTGTCCGCACGGTCCTTGAACGCCTTGTCGTCCGCCAGCGCATCGGCGAAGGACGCCTTCTTCTCGCGGCGCGTCAGCCGGTTCTTCTTGCCGTCGAAGTTGCCGTTCACTACCACACCGAACTACGCCATCACCCTTTCCTTCAGAGCAAACCTCGAATTCCTTGGGAAGTGTCTTCTTGATACGATTTCCCTATCCCATTACACGGATGCAATGCACGCACTTTGAAGAAGGACTTGGTGTCCAGGTAATCACGCATCGTTATGATTTCCAATTCCCGCTTCACCTCCTCCGTCATTTCGGGCGTATTGAGCTGCCAGAACTCCTTCTTCGGCTCCTTCTTCTTCTTCTACTTCGTGACCCTCTCCCAGAAGGCAAACGCCGTCCATCACCTCTTCCAAGGCACGCCGATGGTTCACGCCGTCCACCTTCACGGCAGAGTCGTTCCCCTTTGTAAGATTAATCTACCCTTCGTACAGGGACAAAAGGACTCACTTCCACATCACCAGTCTTCGACACTAAATGGACCACCTCGTTTCTCTTAACTCCGTCTTCAAACGACTTGTTGCCCTCCATACCATCCTGAAGAGCGGGGACGGCACGCGACTGGAGGAGTGGCTTGATGGGTTTCACATCACTTTGGAAGGGATCCTCATCGTCCTCAAATATCAATTTACGCTAGAGATGAAGCAAACTGTGAAGGAGCACCAAAGTCTGCTGCGCCTGTGCCTTCTTTGAATTCAATAGGTTGTCCATGCGAAAATCGTCTCTTGATAAAGAATACACAATTGCTGCGGGGAAACCTACGCGATCAAGGCGGCCACCCATTCCCTGCGAAACGAGTAGTAGCTGCGCTCTTTCTTCCAAGCAGTTGTTCCACAGGAACGAGCACCAAAGTGGAGTATTCCTATGGAAAGGGGACTCCGCAACAAGGCCCTATTTTCCGCTCCCCAAAAGTGAAAAAGACCACCTTCTTCTGGAATTCGTTCAAATCACCGCAGATAGGGAGTATTCGCTCTTCCATTACCCATTCATATGAACGCGACTGTACACCCCAATACGACGAAGCTGTTCCGAGTGAGGAAGACCGTCTTCAAGATGCTCACGAAACGAGGCTACGCGATTAGTGAATCGGATTTAAATATGACGCTGGATGCGTTTGTGAGAGATGTGAGCTGCGGAGAGTGGTTGTGAGCTTAGTACTGCGATGCAGAGGGACAGCCCGTGCTGAATAACATCACCATCTCTGTAGCGGCGATTTGCAGGGCTCACTGGTAGGCGCGCCGCATCAATGGCGATGATGACAATGACAGAGTATACGTGTTCTTCATCCGTGGAGTGGACAAGAAGGTTGAATTCGGGAGTGGAGCTGACGACTAGATCAACGGAAAGGAATTCGAGGCCAAGCTGAAGCAGGCGGCAGCCGACCACATTAAGCGCGTCATTCTGGTGTTTGGCGGTGATCTTACCAGCGACGCGAAGAAGGTAGAGTTGAGAAGAAGGAATGAGGACTAGAAACTGTCGACCTATTCTTCTCCGGATATGATTGTGGAGGGCTTCATCGAGGACGAGCTCGTCGTCGACATCACCGAGCACGAGCTCGTTCCGGACCACCAGCTGATGACTCCCGAGGAGAAGACGTACCTGCTGAAGCAGTACGGACTGGAGGAGAGACAGCTGCCGCGCATCCAGAAGCACGACCCCATTGCTCGCTACTTTGGAGCGCAGAAGGGACAGGTGTTCAGAATCGTGAGAAAGAGTGAGACAGCTGGCAAGTATGTCACGTATCGTATTGTCGACTCATAATGGTTTCGTTTGTTGCAATCCGTTGCTGGTCATGACAAAGCACTGCCTCTGTATGCTCAAAGCCGAAGAGGATAACTGTTTCGAGGGTGATTACGCCCAATTGATGAAATGCAGTACTCCCTCGTCAAGCGCCTTTCTGTTAGAGGAGTGCAAGACACCTTCCTACGGAGACGCCTTTTCCAGAACGATTGGCATTCCCTTCGTGTATTCGCTGCTCCTGTCATCGGCTGTAGCAGTGTGAAATGAAATGAGTGTGTAGTGCTTGTGCAGACGGCCTTCTGTCATTCATCAGTCCCTGATCTGTCAAACGCTCATTCTGCTGCTGGGCGTAGTGTGCATTGGATTTGAGTGTTCCACATCCGTTCATTTCAATTCTCGTCGTCATTTGCAGAAACACAAGTCATCACCGTCATTTCCTCTCCTCTTCTCCGTTTTTCTTGTATCCGCGTATCCATTGTTTCCGCACTTGTGCATTTCGTCCTGCGCATCCTTCCTGCTCGTTTACATCACCCTTCAAAACCACTCCCAGTTTGTGTCTCTCGGTGTAGTTGACTCATAGTGATTACGGTGTTTGGGAAACAGCTCTCAGCACCTGCTATGTGACGTGCCTCACACCCTCTCCCATCAATGCCAGTGATGTGGTGCTGCTCGTGACATTCACTCTCTCCAGCTGGAGACTGTTCCATCTACTTACTGTATATGCTCAAAACGGCTTAAACAATAGTGCGATTCCCTTCGTATGTTGCTATGCACCATCTACTCTTCTCTTTCTCTTCTCTTTACTCAATCTGCCTACCACTTGGCGCTTCTTCTCTATTTCCTCTTCGGAGTGCCCTATCGCTACTGCCTTTCGTGCAAATGGAAACGCGTGTTCTGCCATTGCTGTGTTGGTTACAAGAAAAAGGAGCACACAAGGCTACGCAACGCTCCAGTCTGAAGGAACAGCAATAGTAGCAGTGCAGCGGACACTTGGAAAAGGGAGAAGCACCACTTGTTCTTCTTTGCGATGCAGATGCTACAGGGAATAGGGAAAAGCGGCACATACCCGAACAATGCGCAGTGGTGGTCCCATCTACGTGTGACACGGATACAGTGCACGTACTCTAGATAGCAGGCATTACACTCCAAACAGTGACTTGCGTGAAGAGGGCGATAAACGTCGCAAATTGCGCAGTACACGGGTTTCTCATCATGATCATTCTGGCTCTCATTTGCATCATTCCAGATAATCCCAGGATCCACCATTCCAGTCAAAACACAGCTGATGATGCAGATGATCGAAATGCAAAGCGTTAGCGTGTACAATCTCCTCCCCATCTCTTTTGCACGCAAAATGCTGACGATAGATACACAGATAAGACAAGACAGCATTAGAAGAAACCACATCCTATTTCTGAGTGACAGCAAATTCTCCAACCATCTTGGCCCCAACAGCAGTGTCGGAATGCCCCTTCGCCGAGAATGGTAGATAATGAAGAAACGGCCTCTTCGGTGAAAGAACCTGCGCATTATTGCTCCGGCCCGTTATGCACCCTCTTCGCCCATGATTCATAGAACCAAACGAACGATCATTTGCCTGCCAGAAATCGGCGCCTTTTCCCATTTCGGGTTTTGCTCATTTTTGCTGTTCCAACAAAGCCACTCTTCGTTGTTGTTGTCGCGCATTCCACCCACCTAGACCATCTGCAAATCTCATGGCACTTTCTCTGCGTTTTTCTGATGCTTAGGAGCCGCAGCCTTCTTATTATACCGAAATTCCAAAGTATCTGGAAAAGAGATACAACATCCAGCGTCAAATTGGTGTCGGATCGTATGGTACGGTGTTTTTGGGAGAAGAGAAGCTCACCCGGAAAAGGTATGCTTATTGTGTTGTTATGATATCCCATAGGGTGGCGATCAAGTATATGAACCACGTTTTCAACAACCGTGATGATGCGTTACGGACGCTGCGCGAGATTTCGATCTTGCGCCAGTGCCACCACCCCAATATCAACAAGATTATGGACGCGTACATTCCCCAAACGAAAGACTCCTACAACAGCGTGTGGACGGTTCTTGTACCTGTGATGTTGCAGACTCAGGCCTAGGAGTACGGAGGATGGGATTTGGAGAAGGTAATGGAGACCTATCACAACATCAATGGCTGGTGTAGTGCACACGTCAAGTACCTCATGTACCAAATCATCTGCGCCTTCAACTATCTGCAGGCAGGTGCGGGACCGCTGTCTGACCCACAGAGCGCAAACATCCTGCATCGTGATGTGAAGCCGTCGAACATCCTGATGGACCAGAACTGCGGCATCCACGTCATCGACTTCGGCCTCGCGCGCCGCATCACCCCTACCATCCCCGAGCCGTCACTCTCGCAGACCGCCTCGATCATCTCCACACCGCTCTTCTCCTCGCATCAGGGCATATCCGCGCCCGTCGCCTACGACAACATTGGCGGCGAGATGGAGGACTCCGACGAGGAGCTGGCCAGCGTGTCGGCCACGGCGTCGCACCTGCCGTCGATCATCCCGTTGGAGCGGCAGCTCACGGGGCACATCGCCACGCGCTGGTACCGTGCGCCGGAGGTGCTGGTGATGGAGGTGGGTGCGGGCGCGCGACGTGAGGCGTAGAAGGACTACTCGTTCGCGGTGGACATGTGGGCCATCGGGTGCATCTTCGGCGAGCTGCTGCAGACGCTGGATCCGGACAAGAGGAAGCCCGCGCCGCTGTTCCCGGGCAAGACCTGCTACCCGCTGAGCCAGTCGCAGCGGCACGTGAACACGGAGCAGCTGGACCAGGAGTTCCGCAGCAAGAGCCACCAGCTGGAGAAGGTGTTCGAGGTGATCGGCACGCCGAGCCAGTGGGCGCTCCCGTGGGGAGTGACGCGTAGTGAGGAGATCGAGGCGCTGTCGAACGAGGACATTCGAGGCTTCCTGGAGAAGATGCCGCCCATACCGCGGAAGGACTTCGCGGCGATGTTCCCGCACGCGGACGCGGACGCGATCGAGCTGCTGAATCGCATGCTGCAGTTCGACCCGAAGAAGCGCGTCACGCCGAAGGAGGCGTTGGAGTCGTCGTTCTTTGACGGGATGCGACGACCGGATTTGGAGGTGGGGACGTGGGCGTGGCGTGAGCGGTAGGCCACCTTCTCGGGATCGCTGGTGCTGCCGTACGACTTCACGAACATGAACTCGGACGAGAGCATGCAGACCTGCCGGACCCTGATCTACAACGAGGTGCTGCAGTTTATGAAGGAGAGGGAGGAGGAGGAGGAAAAGATTTCTTTTGTGCGTCGTCTCTCGTCCTCCTCGAAGGTGTACAAGCAGTTGATTACAAAGCAGCAACCCAGCAGCGTTCTCGACGAGGACAAGAAGAAGTGCGCGATTCTCTCCCCTGTTTCTTGCACACACGAGTGGCTTCGAGAAACGATGGTTCAGAAAAGCGATGGTTCAGGTGTGTGCTTGGAGGTAGAGTGACCACTAGGGTACGAAGGTGGAAGGCTCCACGGAGCGAATGAAGAAGGAGAAGAAGGAGAAGAGAAAGACGAACTTGGGCAAGACGAAGAAGGGGAGTTTGAAACGATTGTCTTGCGATGAGGCATAGAAATGTACAAGGCTCCGAAGAATGCCGTGGTGAAGCAGCAGATGGAAGTGAAGGAAGTGGGTCGTTGGTACTGCGGATGAAGGGTAGTCGATCACGAAGGTGGTGGGACAGACGATCGAGGAAATTTGCGCTTCAAGGGCGTATCAGCAGGAGGGAAACAAGATCAAGCTGACGGACTTGAAGTCTCGCGGTAAGACGCACCTAGACGATGCCAGAAAGAAGGTGCGCGAGGAGGAGAAGAAGAGGAAGCAGCGCTTCATCGTTCCCGAGAAGAAGGATGCGTGGGACGAGGAATTCGATAATGATTTGCTCTGGTAGTCTAGTTGAGTGCTCTTTTATGCTCTTGTGTGTTCGAAAGAGGTTCCCCATAAGCCATCGCCTTTTTGTTCCGTTACCTGCTGCTTGCGAATACCATAGGCAGATAGCGTTCTCCAAAGGGACGAGGCCCATTCATTCCCTTGATTGTGAACGCATCCTCGGGAAATGAACGAAGGAGCGAAGAAGAGTCAGTCCGACAAATCGGCCCTGTTCGTCGACGAGCACATGGGGGTTTTCCTCGGAGACCCTTTCTGAGGTATAGGCTCGAATGAAGGACATCTACCTCCACTATCCCCCTGTCGGGAGAAACGTCATCCCCAGAGATGTGCGAAGACGCGCTACCGCAATGGTAAAGCAGCCATTCTACTTCAATCGCAACAACGCATGCTTGGTGTTCTCATTTTCATGCATAGCCCAAGAATAAACCCAGTGGGCAGAATTCTCCCAACAAGTTCCTGGAATTGCACTCATGGTACGGCAAACGGATGCATATGCGTTCCATGTGGGGATGGCTCCTCCCGTACCAGTCCTTCCAGCGCGCATCCGACAGTGTCATAAAAGTGTGCCTCGGCTGTGGCTATAATCGGTAGCTTGCCTCTAGCCACACATTTGTTCACGACGCTTCGTATTTCTCTGTGATGATCGTGAAGACGGATTCGGAAGGCATGCAAGCGCTCGTCCACACTCTGGTGCGTTTCATATCTTTTCTTTATGCCTAGACGATGAATCGCGACAATCTCGCCCCATCCTGTCTCCACGGCGACGTGGTCCAAACCATTTTCATCTACGTCAGCGAAAACGGTGTTGCGACGGGCATCGGTCCTGTGCAGCTGTTGGTGAGAGAGTACGGTGACGCGCGGTGCCTGTGGCTGCTCGCCCATCCAGCCATCAGCGCCTTCCTACTCCACCGCATCCAGAGTGACGGCTACGCCGTGCAGGAGGCGCAGGACACCTGCCTCTTCTCCCTCCGCGGCCTTGCCTCCGAGTCTCTTATTCAGTCTCTCTTCCCTGACGCCATTCCCAGTACCAGCGCAGTCACCAGTGCAACTGCAGTCATGAGTTCATCCATACCCACACCCACACCCACGACTGCACTCACACCCCTGAAGGACAAGGCCATCAGGGCAGCCACCTTCCAGCCGCGAGCCGTCACGCTGCCGTACTACGCGCCGGAGTACTACCGCCAGGACAGCACGCTCCGCCCTCCGCACCGCGTCTACTTCCCGCCCGGCGCGCAACCCACACAGCCCACGCCTCCCACTCCTTCCCCCGCCCTGCTGATTCGCCGCGACCCTCCGCCCTTCGGCCGCGCGCTCGGCGGCTTCGACGTGCTGCTGCCGCGCGCCGCCGTGCAGACCTTCTGGCAGGAGCTGTGCGCCCTCCGCCCCATTGCGGTAGTGGCTCTTTCACAGGATGAGGCGTAGACCACGCAGGAGGAGTGGCACCTTCTCCACGCCTGCTTCGGTGTGCCGCTGTCAACTCTCACCTCACCTCTCACGCGTAGCTTCCCCTATGACTTCCCTGACACCCCCGCGGGGATGGACGCGCTGGTGCACGCGTACCACAACCCCTTCGTGGAGGTGCAGGAAAAGGCTCTGGATCTGGCAAAGTGTGCGCCGTCGCTTGTGTTCTCCGAAATCGCCAGGGAAAGTGGAATGACGCAAATGACGCTTCCGCGATGCGAGCGAGGCGCGGCGGCTCTTCGCTGTCTGTCGGAGGGCGTTTCGCCCTTCCTGGTTCCGGTGCACGTGAAAGTGGTGGGAAAAGGCCGAATTGTGTTACCGTGTGCAGTGAGTGTGGGGGACGGGAGTGATGGGAAGATCAAGCTGCCGGAGGAGGGTGACGTGGAGGGCGAGGAGAGCAAGGTCATTTCTGCAAAGAAGGTGAGAATGGGCGGATTGCCTGATGTGCAGAGAGAGACGATTGGATTCGTGACGTCGTGCATCTGGTCTCCGAAGGCATCGGCGTTCGTGGGAATCGGCTTCTGCGCGTCCACGAAGCTGGGCGATTGTCTGCGGTCACAGGGATCGAGACCCAACGGGCTGGTCCTGCTGGGAAACGACAGGGTTCCGTTTTGCTGCAAAGCGCGTATTTCTATCAGCCACGAGTATGTGTGTTTGTTCCATATTGTTCTATTGTGTCGTGTATCACGTTGATTTCTCATCCCGCTCATCCGTAGTTGTGCAATAAAGCAAACAACCATTTTCCCATGTCAGGTGAGTTGCGTTTTGCAATGCGGTGCGCTTTGACTCACTCCGTGTAGAAACAGATAATACAAAAATCACAGAGCAGCAGGGAGAAGTCGTGGAGGAGAGTACGGCTACAGAACAGGATATCTACAGTGCACAGGGCTATGCCGCTCTTCCCACGGAAGACGTGGGTATGGAGGAAGGCGAAGAGAGTTCCTACTTTGAGAGCGGCTATATGACTCTGCCTGACGATGATCCGAACGAGGACAAGACGCCCATTCTCTACCCCTCCAACTATGAAGACATTGCGAGTTGCGCTCGTTCTTCGTGTTAAACGGTAGACAGACAGTTGGAGATTCTGGAAGCGCAGTACAGAGCCGTGGTGAATGGCTCCTGCATGCCCGAGGACAACCCCATAAGTGCGACGTAACGTTTGGAGATGACCCGCAGATGAGTTGAAGAAGAAGAGCAGCGATCTGCTTCCCAAGCCGCTCGACATTGTTGGCGACGACTCGGACGAAAAGCCAAAGAAGAAGGCAGCAAAGAAGCCAAAGGCGGAAAAGAAGAAGACATGGAGCCGCGAAGAGATCCTCAGCACGTTCCTCCCTCCCGATAAACAGCAGACGCTTCAGCGGAATCGTCGCAACAAGGATAAGCCCGCAGTGAAGAAGGAGAAGAAGCCTGTTCCTCAGGTGGTGATAAAGGAGAAGAAGACCGAAGAGAAGACCGAGGAGACGGAGAGTGAACGCTTCTTGACGGATTCAGAGATAGGCAAGAATTCCATCATCCAGTCAACAATGAAGTCGGTGCACATGGACCACAAGCCCAAGTGGGCGCGCGGTGGATTTGCTAAGAAAAAATAACGAGTAGACCTGACGGAGGAGGAGATCAACGACCTGGTGAAGAAGGCGGCGAAGGACATCCTGAACGAGTGATGTTGAACAAACTTTGTTAAACCAAACAACGCTACAGCAACTGCTCCGTCGTGATCTGCCTTTCCTCGCCCTCCACCGGAAGTGTGTACAAGTCGTCCTTCTTCGACTGCGCCTCGTCCTCGTGCGCTGTCGACGGGACCGAGCGCTTCTTGCTCCGCCGTGACCGCGATGCTCTCGAATCGTCGTCCTCCTCCATCTCCATCTCCATGTCGCCGTCGTCCTCCTCGCTGAAGCTCGCGCTCGACTCCTCGTCGTTTATCTGCTGCCAGCGCTGGCTCGCCCGCTCCGCCGCACGCCGCTTCGACGGTCGCTCCTCCGTCGGCTCCTCCACGAAGCTAACGCCGCTGGTGCGTCGCGCCTTTTTGCCCTTGCGGTTCGTCTCCATGCGCAGGCAGCGGCACACGTACGTCTTGCACGTCTCCGCGCCCGCCAGGCCCTCGATGCACGCCGCGATCTCCGGCATGGCGTAGCCAAAGAACTCCGGCCCGCTCACGGCTGTGCCCGTCTTGCCCAGACCCATCTTGGACCGCTCCACGCGCACCTTCTGCAGGATGGAGGACCAGCAGCCCGTCGGCGTGGAGGCCGTGAAGGAGTGCGTCGGGTCGTCGGCTGCCGTGACGCGGAAGACAGGTCCCTGCGAGTGAGGAGAAGGAGAGGCTCCGACGCGCGGGCCGCCGCTGAGGATCTCGTTGGTGTACTCGGTGTGCTGCGAGGGCTCGATGTAGCTGAAGTAGGACTTGAGCGACCTACGCCTCACCCGCCGTCGCGAGCCGCACTTGTACCCGATGGGCCAGATGTACTTATCGCACTGGTAGTTGCTCCAGTTGGCGGGGATCTCGCCGAAGCTCAGCACCGTCACGCTCCGCACGCGCATCGGCAGCGCCACGTTCTCCACCAGCTCCTTCGCCTTCTCGTGGATGCGCGCGCGCATCTCCGTCGACAGCCGCTTCGGGTTCTCGCCCGCCGCCGCCACCTCCTTGTCCATGTCCGCCCACTTCTCGTAGTACTGCATGGCGCTCGAGGAGATCTGCGCGCGCGAGGGATCGCCGCGCACCACGTCGCTGCGCGAGGAGGTGGACACACGCGACACTGCCCGTACCATCTTCCATCGAATGGTCTCCGCCACCTGCACCGGCTGCGGGAGGACGCGGCACACGCCCTCCAGCGAGACGACGACGCGGCGCGGGTTGGAGCAGACCTGCATGACGCGCGAGTCCTTCTCCTCCTCCATCCCGTCCTCGCCAAATGCGAAGGCCGGCTCGTAGCAGTCGTAGTCTTGGAACACCTCCACTAGCGACTGCACGCGCTTCATCGCGACGGATGCCTGCAGGCCCGGGATCTACGCGTAAAACGCCACCCTCGCCCGCACGATCTGCTCTCGCGGCATCTTCTTCAGACTCAGGATCGACGCGGCGGCCGCCTCCTCCGCCAGCCGCGCCGCCTCCTCCGCCACCTTCTCCTCCTCCGTCTTCTCCTTCTCCTTCTCCTTCTCCTTCTTCTCCACCACCGGCTTGCAGAAGGGCATCTCGGGGTTGCTCCACAAGAAGTCCCACTCCACGAAACCCCACTGGCGAATGCCGCGTAGCAGCGCCACGTCGTGCACCAGCGTGTCCCAGCCCTCGCTCAGGCGGTCCGTGCGCCGCCCGCCGTCCTCCTGCGCCTTCCGCAGGATCGCGCGCACCAGGCTGGCGTCCTTGTCCCACACGTACTGCTGCATGTTGTAGTACAGCTGCAGGCGCCGGTAGATGCGCTGTCCGATGATGTTCGAGGGCACCACGTCGTTCAGGTCCTCCTTCTCCTTCTCCTTCTCGCCTTCCGCATGCACCTCGCGCGACTGGTTGAACCGCTCCAGCGCGCGCTCCTCGATGCGCCGACTCATCGCGCACACCTGCTCGATCGTCTTCGTCTTCAGCTTCGCCTCCACGCGCAAAAACTCCCACGGGCCCAGCTTGTTGCTGTACAGGCCCAGCTCGCGCTGCGCGTCACTGCGGTGCACGGGGTACGCGTCCAGCCACGCGTGCGACGTCGCCTCCTCCCGCACCGTCGCCTCCTCCGCCGACACGGGCTCCGCCTTCGTCTCCGCGCCGCTCTCCGACACAGTCAGCACGACCTGCTGCAACACCAGCGCCAGCACCGTCGAGCACGCCGCCAGCCGGTTCTCCAGCTCCTTCTGCTCCGGCTTCAGCGGGATGTTCGACACGCTGAACACCTCGCGCTCGTGGCGGTTCTCCGGAGGCTGTCCGCCCATGCGCAGCAGCGGCTCCTTCGGCGGCAGCGGCAGGCCCCAGCGCAGGATCGCGCCGCGCAGCAGACGCAGCTCGTTCTGCGACCAGTCGTCGATCGTGGCGCCCTTGCCGTGGCGGTCCTTCTTGCGCGGCGACATCGACAGCAGGTCCATCGCCATGTCGTCGTGCGACGCCTGCCCGCGCATCACCGTCATCGCCGACACCAGCCGGTGCAGCCGCTTCGAGATCAGCGGCACGGACGGGAAGACCTTCGCGCCTTCCTCGCCCTCTGCCTTCGGTGTTGTTGGCGTTGCCGTCGCACTCCCACTCGCATTTGCATTCGCATTTGCATTTGCATTTGCATTCGCATTTGCACTTGCAGCGGGCGTGGTAGAGGCGTCGGCGCCCTCCTCCTCCGCCTTCTCCTCGTTCTTGCCGTTCCACTGAATGCCCTCCTTGGCGAAGCATAGTTCCGGGTCCTCACAGATCGCCTTCCAGTTGCCCCAGCCGCGCCGCAGCACGCCCAGCAGACTGTCGTAGTCCTCGCGCATCGTCCACCACGGCGTCGGCAGTGCCGCGCGGTGCGGCACGGGCAGCACCGGCTTGCCGCCCAGCTGCACGTGGTAGGCGACGCACGCCTGCTGCAGCTGGCACAGGAAGCTGATGTGCTTCAGGCGGCGGTCGCACACCTTGATCTCCTTCTGCCACCACAGCGGATCGCGCACCAGCAACGGCACCGAGTGCGGGAACGCGAAGGCGTTGGGGTCCCCCGCCTCCGCGCGCTTCATCGTCTCCAGCACCGCGCCGCACACGTCGAAGCGCGAGTGCAGCAGCTCCAGCGCCTCGCGCGCCTGCTGGCTGACCTTCACGCCGCCGCCGCCCCCGCCGTTCTTCACGCTGCCGTCGTTGTCGTCGATCATCTTCTGCGCGCGGCACCACTGCCCGATGATGCTCACCGCCACCACCTGGATCGACGAGCGCGGGTGCTTCTTCAGCTTCTCCACGCCGCAGATGGCATCCCAGTTGCCCCAGCCGAACTGCAGCAACTACCCATCACTCTCACTCGTTACACCCACCAGCTTCGCCACCAGGTCGCGGTCCGCCTTGGTCCACTCGCTCTCGTCCATCAGCGCAGCGGCCTCCGGCTCCGCGTCGCGGTCCTGCAGCCCGCCGTACTCCACCTTCTTGCGGCTGCGCGGGCCCATCACGAGGTCGTCGGCGGGCTT
>OIWT01004063.1_pt1 | contig 12407 bp, 11 predicted proteins | sample 1587701 | NCBI WGS metagenome assembly OIWT01 (sample SAMEA3888904, study PRJEB22519) | human gut metagenome | biome: human gut; feature: human-associated habitat; material: faeces | place: Denmark | collected 2009 | reverse complement strand
GACCAACCTTGATTTACTGATTTACTTAACACAAAAGTTTTTTGCCTACTTTTTTTCAAAAAAGTAGGTTAGTTGTAAAGGGCGATGAATATTCCGAGATAGGTTGCAAATCCCACCCACAGCATAAACGGAATATTAAGCCACGCCGCGGTTTTGCAGTAGAAAAAGTCGAGAACGATCACTCCCGTTATGCATGCAAAAATAAGCGTAGAAACGATGAAAGCAAGCGTTTTTAAGTCCAGCGTAAAAAACACGAAGCTCCATGCAAAGCTTAACACTACGCCGATAAGCCACAAAACGAGCGAAGCGGTTTTAATAGGTTTTTTATCGCCTTCCGCAGATGCGTTAAGCATGAGATACATGCTCGTTCCGGTAAGAAAGTATAAAACCGGCCACACTATCGCAAACGTCAGATCGGGCGGAGTGAGAGGGGGACGAGTGTAGCCCTCGTAACCCGCATCTGCACCGCTCAGCAGTCCCGATAAAAAGCCCAGCCCCATCGTTCCGCCCACTGTGACGATATACCACAGAGCCGACGAAAAATTTAATTTTTTCATTGTGTTGGTCTTATTCATAAATAATCTCCTTTTAAGCGAGTATTGGTAATTTTCCGGATTTTATACCGCGCGTTACGCATTAAAGCGTAAAATCAATAAAACGGCGGACAAAACCACGAGATATACCGAAAAAATCGCCGGCGACAGCTTTTTATTAACGAACGACAAAAATTTCAATGCGGCAAGTCCGCTTAAAAACGCAGTGATAAGCCCGATTGTCAAAGGCAAAGCAGCTACGTTTTCGATAGGATGCGATATTATCTCGGCAATCGCGCCGGTAATTATTATCGGAACGGACAATAAAAACGAGTATTCCGAAGCTTCCTGCCTGTCACCTCCCGAAAACATGGCTGCGGAAATGGTCGTGCCGCTCCTCGATAGCCCGGGGATAACCGCAACGCCTTGCGATAAGCCAACTATCGCTGCCCGCATCCACGGATTACATTTTTTTGCCCGCAGCCTGTCGGAAAGCACTAAAAGCACCGCCGTCAAAGTGAAAAACAAAGGCAAAAGTCTGCCGTCCTGCATTTTGTCGGCGGCGTCGCGAAGAAGGAGAGCGACGGGTGCGGTGGCAACGGTGGAAATCAGCAGCAAAAACGTGGTTTTTTGCAGCGGTTTTTTCAAAAGAGATAAGATTTTTTTGCGATAGAAAACTATTACTGCCGCAAGAGTGGCAATATGAAAAACAAGCTCGGTTGCAAGCGACGGAGCAGTTCCCAGTAGCTTTGCCGCAAGTATCATATGTCCGGACGACGACACCGGTAAAAACTCGGTTAAACCCTGCACAAGGCCCATAATAAAACTTTGAAATATATCCATACGAAAGTTTATTCTTTTTATCGCAAAAATACCACATTCAAACCAAAATAATCCTAAAAGCTGTTAAATTACCTAAAAACGATTGCACTTTATCTCAAATTATGGTAAAATTGTAAAAAAGACTTGCGAACGCGGACGTATTACGTTTGCATGTCAAAAAAAGAGAGGTGCCGCATGAAAGAGTATAATCTTTCGCACGTAGACCCGTCTTTAAAAGACCTTGTGTATAAAGCGTGCGGGAAAATGGGACTTAAAATCGACGACTCCGAGGGTGTGAAGGTTTCGCTTGTCAAAGGCGATAAAGCAAGCATCGAGATAAAACCCGATGAAATAAACATTGCTTACGTTCACAAAAACGAGGCGTTTTACGGCTTGAAAATTATGGCCGTCAACGACAAAAAGAAAAACTTCAAAAAAGATATTTCCTGTGCATTTAAGCATTTCGGCGTTATGATGGACTGTTCGAGAAACGCCGTTCCGAGCGTCGAATTTCTGAAGAGTTATATTTTAAGCCTTGCGCTTATGGGTTATAACGAACTGCAGTTGTACACCGAGGATACTTACGAGGTGGAGGGCGAGCCGCTGTTCGGTTATATGAGGGGAAGATATACGGTTAAGGAGCTTCGCGAAATATCGGACTACGCCGCGCAATTCGACATAGAAGTTGTTCCATGTATTCAGACTTTGGCGCACGTCAACCAGTTGTTGCGCTGGAACAAATACGACGAGGTCCGCGATATAGACGATATTTTACTTGTCGGCGAAGAAAAGACGTACGAGCTTATCGATAAAATGTTTGCGTCGCTTTCAAAAGCGTTCACGTCGCGCCGTGTTCATATAGGAATGGACGAAGCGCACAATGTCGGAAGGGGTAAATACCTTGACAGACACGGCTATGAAGATACCGCTTCGATAATGAAAAAGCACCTCGAACGAGTGATCGCCATTGCCGAAAAATACGGATTCAAACCCATGATGTGGAGCGATATGTTCTTCCGTCCGCTCAACGGCGGCGGATATTATATCGGCGAAAACACCGCTCATATCACCGACGAAGTGCGTGATAGCGTTCCCGGTAATCTCGAACTCGTGTACTGGGACTACTATCAGGACGAAAAACGCGCTTACGATATAATGTTCGAGCGTCACGCCGAGTTCGGCAACAAAACCGTGTTTGCGGGCGGGGCATGGAAATGGACGGGATTTGCGCCCCGGAACCGTATAAGCTGCCATCGCACCGAGCTTGCGTTGGCTTCGGCAAAAGAACACGGAATAACCGACGTTTTCCTTACGATGTGGGGTGACGACGGAGCGGAATGCCCGTGGAATTCGGTGTTGCCCGCGCTTTCCTATTCTGCCGATCTTGCTTACGGCGATAAAGAACACGACGAGTATTTTGTTGTTCTCACCGGCATGGGATTCGACGACTTCTGTGCGCTGGATTTGCCCGATTCGGCAAAGAAAGGCGCGCTTAGCAAAACGCTTCTTTTCAACGACTGTTTTATGGGTCTTGTGGATACGTCTATAGAATATGAGGACAAAAACAAATTTAAGGACGCCGCCGCAAAGCTTAAAAAAATTGCTAAAAATTCCAGCTCGTACGCATATTTGTTCGATTGCTCGGCAAAATTGTGCGACGTACTTGCGACGAAGGTTACGCTTGGTAAACAAACGCGCGAGCTTTATATAAAAATGAAAAACGGCGATGAAAACACCGTAATCGTTTGCAAAAAAGAGCTTAAAAAACTGATCGCAAAAGGATATAAACCGCTTATCAGGCAACTCGAAACGTTCTATGCGGCATTTAAGGCGCAGTGGTACAGGGAAAACAAACCGTTCGGTTTTGAGGTTCAGGATGTTCGCATCGGTGGACTTATTCACAGAGTCAGACACTGCGCAAGCGATCTCGGTGATCTTATAAAAGGTAAAATATCTTCTATTCCCGAATTGGAAGAATATCTGCTTCCTGCAGACGTAACCAAATATTATCCGGACAGACACTGTTACGGCATGTCGGTTACGGCAAATAAATTGAGCTGACAAACGTATGATAAACATAGTATTGGTAGAGCCCGAAATTCCTCAGAATACAGGCAACGTCGCAAGAACTTGCGCCTGTACGGGCAGTCGTCTTCACCTTGTTCGTCCTTTCGGCTTCGAAATAAGCGATCGTACGGTTAAGCGTGCGGGGTTGGACTACTGGGACAAGGTGGACATAACTTATTACGACAGTCTTGCCGATTTTCTCGAAAAGCATAAAGAAGACAAACTTTTTTACCTTACCACTAAGGCGAAAAAGAGTATCTACGACGTCGCGGAATATCCGGATAATTGCTATTTGCTGTTTGGAAAGGAGACAAAGGGATTGCCCGAAAAACTCATCTATTCCGATTACGACAATGCCGTGCGTATTCCCATGATAGGCGAACTTCGCTCGCTTAATCTTGCAAATTCGGTCGCGATTGCACTGTATGAAACGCTTCGTTGCCATGATTTTTTCGGGAAAGATATTAAAATAGAAAAGTAATTTATTACCTGATGGGATAAATACCGTGATGTGAATGTTTCGTCGCGGTATTTTTTTGTGCGTTTGGCAAATTACTTCGTAAAGCGTAGGATTGTGTGGGAATTTGTGTGGGGACGAATGATTGCCTGAATTTCTCTTGAAAAATCCTGAAATAATTTAAAGATATCGGATAAACATATATAAATACGCTTGACATTGTATATCATGGGTGATATAATAATCCCGTGCATTGTTATTAATCTTATGAAAACATTGACAGATAGGTTAATAGCTGTTGTTTACTATAATTATCGGCAATTATACGTTGTATTAGGGGGAAGAAATAAGGTATAATTGCTTGTAACGGGGAATATTTTAGCCGGTTAAGTTTATATAAAACTGCTGGAAATAAAATATTAAATATATACTCAGGAGAAAGAACATGAGAGAACGAGAAGTAAAGGCAAGAGTAAAGCTACTGATGATCTCGATGGGGCTGCGACCGGACCGACGCGGCTTTGTGCTTATAGCGGAAGCTATAACCGAGCAAGCAGTAAAGGGCTTGACTATGAAAAGCGTATACGAGCGTCTTGGCAGGAAACTGAACCAAACCCGCGGATGCATGGAACGCAGCATGAGATTGTGCATAAACGACCTAAACGTGGGTGCGTTTGCGCATCAGATGAATGAGCTAACGGGATTCAGGGTAGTTACCGAAAACATGAAACTGAGCTGTAACGCGTTTGTGGGAATGATGGCAGAAGTAATAAGCATAGTGTACGGAATAGAAAACGACGAGATGTGCATTGAGAGCGACATTCCGCCTGAAGAGAAGTAAACATCCTACCTATAAGAACTGAAATGTCATAATTGTAAAAAAACACCAATCAAAGCAAAAAAGAGTCGCACGACAAAGCCAAAAGAACCGAAGGCTTATCCGTGCGGCTTTTTTGTATATTGTGAGTTTTTCGGGAAGACATTGAAAACAACACGCCGAAAAAAGAGCCGGACATTTTTCTTTTTTAGTTTATATTTTTTTAAAGTTGTATGGCCATTGGACTTTTTTCCGACAGGTCTTGTGCTTGAAGAGACTAAAACAACATACAAAAAAAATCGCGAACAAAAAAGTTCTCGTAAAAATGACCGTGAGGAGCAATGTTGACATACAGAGTTCATGGAAAAACGCTTAATATGGAGATAAACAACCCCGCGAAAGTAGCAGGAGCGACCTTGCGCAAAAGGAAAAGAGAATAGGTGCGAAAAATCGAGGGGGGGGACAACAACAAAGGAGAGAAACGACATGAAGTAGCGCAAAAGAGAGAAAAACAGGCAAAACACAAACGAAAAAGGAGAGAAAGATGAAATTTATCAACATGAAAGCGGCATATCCTTGTCGCTACAAAATTAAAGAAGAAGGACAAGACGATCGCGTGGTGACTCTGTATGACGAGGGCGGAACAACGAGCGTGGGAACGGTTTTGTCTGCCGATACGCTCAATGCGGCGTTTGCAGACAAAATGGACAAAATCAACATTTGGGAAGGTGTAGAAGAGAAAAATTCGGTTATTTCAATGAAGTATCCGTATGTGCCGGTGTTTTGCGATAACGTAAAGGCGGATGAAGATTGCAAAACTTCGGATGGTTTAGACGTGTACGAGGTTTCCGAAAACGAGTGGAAAATCAACAAAAAGGCAGGCGCGGCAGCCGAAAGCGGACGCAAATACATGATAAATCTCGACTGCGAAGAAGCAAAGTATTCGGTTGCAAAAATCGCTTTTGCGGCAAGCGAAATCGAAAAAGCCGGCGACGGCGACGCGTTTATCGTGATTAAATTCGCGGCGGAAAACGATTCGGACAGCGTTGAAGTCAAGATAAACGCCGACGATTGTTCGGCTATCGTCGGCAAAGCGAGCGAAGAAAACAAAACGGTGTTTTCGATGCAACGCCGCTCGAGCGACAAGAAAACGGACGCGGATTGGGTTGTTTCGCTTGCTAAAACCGAAACGTATATCGGCGTTAAATACGCGCTTGACGTAATCCACGAAGGGAAAGAGTATTTCGGCTCGGTAACGGCGTCGAAAAATCAGCCCGAACAGGCGTATTCGCTTAAAATAGGAAGCGAAAACTGCGTATTCGGCATTATCAAAAACTACATATTTGACTAAAAAACAAAAGAAACAGGAGAAAAATCATGAATAAAATCATTTTTACAGACAGAAAACCCGCAAATAACAACAAGTACATTCTTATAGAAAGCAATAACGAAACGCATGTTACCATAGAACCGGATTTCGAGATCACGGAAGAGGGAACGCCGCTTAACGCCGAAACGCTTAACACTGCGTTTGCAGAAAAACAGGACGTGCTTACCGCCGGCGAGGGCATATCCATCGAAAACGGCAAAATATCGGCAAGTCCGGATTTCAGCCCGTTTGTCGAAAACATATCCGCCGCCGATTACAACGCGGACTATAAAAATTGGCAGGCAAAGGCGAGAAACGCTGCTGATATAGGCTACGGCATTCATTATCACGTGTACACCGACTGCTATTACGACAGTTTCAGCGTGGAGTTCACGCTTGAAAAAATGCACTTCACTGCGTCGGATACCGATCCCACAGCTATGGTTCGCTGGAATTCGGGCCCTGTAAGACAGTTTGCGCTCGTTCATTTCAAGCGCGACCGAATTAACGTAGTGTCGGCGGCGTGGAAGAACCTGGGCGCGGCTACTCCGTCGGTTCCGAGAGTTGCCGAGGGCAATAATGTTCGCGTTCGTTTTATTCGCATGAAGAATACGGACGGCACGTATAATTTCGTATTCTTTATGAACGGCAACAAGGTGGGCGAAATCAAAAACGTGGCGGATATCAACGTGGGAGAAATAGGATTCGGGACGATTGGTTGCAAGCCCGAAATCATTCGCGATTGGAAAATACGTAAACTCGGTTGAGGTGACGCATGAGAGAAAATAAAATTTTATACAGTGACGTAAACCTGTCGCAGGATGTTAAACGCGCGGGCAAAGGCAGCGTGGACGTTGCGAACGGGCGGCTATCCTTCGTTCACGAAGACGTGAGCATACCTTTCGGCAAGTCGTCCTTCACTTTGTCGCACGTTTACGACGGCTCAAGCGGCAAGTGGCGTTACAACGTGGAAGAATATATCGCGGTCGGGGAAGATTATAACGTTTTGGAGTTAGATTCCACAAAAGTACCGACACTGATTTATACGAATGCAAGCGGTAGAAAATATACGTTTATAAAACATATAGAAAACGGTAAGAGTTTTTATATAAACGTAGATTTGAAAATTAAAATAAACAAAAGAACGAACGAGCTAAATGAAATCGACGAGTGCATTATTTATCGCGATGAAGGCGGAATGAGCGTATATTCGCGCATCGGCAACGCATATAAATTAACGCAGATAATCGGGCAAGAAGCGGTGTGGAGTAACGCGGAAGCAAAATACGTTGGTGCTCAAATTAATATCGAGTACGAAAACGGAGTTCCGAAAAAAATAATCAACGACGCCGGCGATTGCATTAATATCGCAGACAACTTAATAACAAGTTCGTTGGGCGATAGAATCAAACTGCAGTTCGGAAGCAATAAATTAACACAGTTTATTTATCAAAATTCCGACGGAACTTGTGATAACGGTACGACGCGTTGTAATTATAATAACGTAATGTTGACTTCGGTATGCGACCGCAGCGGATATACGATAGAATACGATTATGAGGGAAACAAAATCGTAAAAATTTCCGAATTATATCCGGAAAAGATGGGCTTTGAAACATCGCCCGGGTTGTTGCCGATAACATTTACAAGTTTATTAAGAGAAGAAAAAGACGGATTGCTTTGCGTAAGAGCGGAAACGTCGACAAAGGCAAAAACCGATTACGCTTTTAAAAAACCGGATGTTTCTCCGCTTCACGAAAAATATACGCTTGTCAAAAGTTGTAATCCGGAAGAAAAGAATCAGTATCTTAAAAACGAAGAGATTGAAAGCAACGATAAGGGAGTGGTCGAAAATTGGAGTTTAACTGTTAACAAGAATAAGAAAACGATAGTTCACGACGCCGGTACGGGAACTAAGCTCACCGGAGCATATTTAAGCTCTGCCGATATTTCGAAAGGCGCAATTCTTTCTCAGTTGGTGAATTTGAAAAAAGGCACGTATGTGGTCGTTGCCACGGCGACCCTGTCGGTTTCTAAATTAAAAAAACAGGAAAATGAAGAAAGTTTGCCCACAATTTTGAAATTGTCGGTAAGGGAAAACGACGCCGTACTTTCGGAAACGAATTTTGAAACGTATATCCCGGATATGCAATCCGTGTGTGCAGAGTTTTATATCCCGGGCGAAAAAGAGGTTAACGTCGTTCTCGAGGCGTCTATTGCCGATGCGTATAAATCGAACGATACAGACGTTAGCGTACATATCGATAAGGTTGAATTGTATAAAAGTTCGGCGCAGACAAGCAGACAGAGCGGAACTCTGTCCGTGGACGGTAAGATATTCAGTTTTGACGAAGTCGAATGTCTTTATGACGGCGGCAGAGTTGCGCAAACTATACCTACGCCGAAAAATGTCAATACAAACTCTTCTGCAATCGCATACTTTGACGAAGAATGCTTTTTGTGGGCTAAAGCACTCGGATCCGGAACGGTGATACCTATAAAATATCTTGACGGGAAGTTACATAAAGGAAGCGTAGGATATAATCCGCCGCAAATAAAAATAGCCGACAAATATTATGATATCTCATCGGTTGTTTATATCCCCGACGGCTATCAAAGCATAACTTCAAACGGGTGGACGAATGAAACGAGCAGCGGCTATATAGGCAACGTGAAAACGATAAAGAAGAAAACCTTTAAGGGTTCGGCGATATTCGAGTCGTTGGCGCAAATCAATAAGGTTGAAGACGCCGATAAAGTAAATAAGAATTTACGCCTCGACACAACGAAGAATTACAGAAATATCGTGGATAGGACAGAATACGTTTCCAATGCCGATGCGGACGAAACTACCCGAAACGCGGCGTATGCGTCCGAAAAACGCGAGACGTATTACGAAAATAAGAACGATTCGTCTAAAAAAATAACTTCGTCCAAGGTGTACGACAATCGGTACAGACTTACGGAAGAGACCGACGAGCGCGGTAACAAAACTACGTATACGTATAATGCTGACAACACGCCTGCGAGCGTCAGGTTGCCCAACGGAGAAGTAATAAACTACAAATACGACGAGTTTTTCCGCGTAAGCAAAATAACCAAGGGCGGCAAGAGCATAGAATACGAATATCTGTACGATATGCCCGTCAAGGTTTGCACCGACGGAAAGGAATACGAGATAGCGTACGACGGCAACTGCGAAATAAAAAGCATAAAAGAAAGAGCCGGTGGCGAGCAGAAAGTGCTGGTCGAATACGAAAGAAAGCGTTCGGCAAAGTACGAAACTGCAAACGACGTCAATTACGTTACGGAGCGCAAAGAGGACGAAACTCTGAAAACCGAATACGACAAATACGGAAACGAAACTGCCGTTAAGCGCATTACGGGCGACGGAGAAGAAACTCTGCTTTCGTACGAGTACGACGACGAAAGAAAACTTAAAAAAGTGTCGGATTTTTCCCGCGGAGAAGGTAAACAAATAATCACCGACGCGGAAAGGTCGGACAACTACGCAAAGACTACCACGACGAACGAATTTTCCACCGTAACCGAGGAAGCGACTTCGGAAAACGGACTTATTCGCACGAAGAGCATAGCGTTTGACGGCAAGTATCCGGTTGTGGGTAAGTATAAGATTACAGAAGATTATGAGTTTGAAAAGCAGGGCGACGATGAATATCCCGACGGCAGACTGGTCAAAGAGAAGGTGACCATCGAGGATGACAGAAACGCGCTCGGCGAGAAAGTGCTTACAACCGAACACGTTTACGACGAGCTTGGCAGAGCCAAAATGACGAGGCGGTTCGTGGGCGACGAGGAAAAACTTGCGGACAGAGAACTGTACTTTTATGAAGAGGGCGATCAGACGGCAACCGGCACGTTGAAAACGATAAACTATCTGCTTGGCGACAACACGGAACTCAAAGCCGAGTATACGTACGATAAAAACGGGAACATAGCAAGTGAAAAATTCGGAAAAATAGGGTACGAGAAAACGACCTCGTATAAGTACGATTCCAATAATCGCTTGATTCGAGAAGATAACGAGGCACTCGGAAAAAGTTATGAGTACGAGTATGACGACAGCGGCAATCGTACGATCATGGCTGAAGGCGCGTACTCGCCCAGCAAAGAAATTCCCGCAAGCGTGGAGCGAAGAGTGGGCGCGGCATTCTGCGGAACGAGTTTCTGCGGAACGGCGGTAGCGAGCGAGGGCGTTGTGCGAAGCTTCCGCGACACAACTCTGTACGAATACGACGAGCGCGGCAGACTGCTGGACGAGAGAATTGCCTACGACAACGCGGGCAGACCTATTGTTTACCGCAACAACACCGTGGAGTGGAACGGCTCGCAGATGACGAAGTACGGCAGAAATACCTACGAGTACGACGGAAATAATTACAGGGTTTTCAAGCAAACGCCGACAGAGAAGACTTATTACAACTACGACGGCTCCGGAAATCTGAGGTTTGAGCGCAGAGGGCGAACGGAGATAAATTACATTTACGATGCGGGCGGAATAAGGGGCATGAAAGTTACCGTGCCGACTGACGACCCGTCAACGTACTATGCAAGCAGTGAATTCTACTATGTCAAAGACAGTTTGGGAAATATTCGCGTAATACTTGACAAAAGCGGAAATATAATGGTAGAATATAACTACGACGCATGGGGCAACTTCGTTGCAGAGAAAGTGCGTAAGGCGTGCATAGGCAGCGTTACCGTTGACCTTGTTTCGCTTAACGCATTTACGTACCGCGGTTACTACTATGATAAGGAAAGCGGTTTATATTACCTGATAAACCGCTACTACGATCCTGTAACCGGCAGATTTATATCTCCCGACGACGTAGGCTATCTGGACTTCGAGTCGTTCTTCGGAACCAACAGATACGCTTATTGCCTTGACAATCCGGTGATGTATTCTGATCACGAAGGAACAAACGCTTGGACTGATTTTTGGAACAGTTCTACCGGGAGATTGGTTGGTTCGTTAATTGTACTTGCCGTAATGATTGCATTAACAATTGTTACATATGGCTTTTTCTCGGGTATTGCCGCGTCAACAACGTTAACATTTGCCAAGATAGCAATTGGAATAATTAGAGGTGCGTTAACGGGTGCTATATTGGGAGGCGGTCTATCTATGATGGAGCAGGTCCGAGAAAAAGGATTTGCCGGTATCGATTTGAGAACGATTGGCCATGAAGCGCTCAAAGGCGGATTTTCAGGGGCTATCGGCGGTGCGTTTTCATTTATGTTAGGTGAAATAGGTTCAGCAGTAGGTGAACAGATGGGATGGGCATTGAGTAAAGTCACGCATTTGTCGTCGGGTATGAAGATAGGAGCTGTTTTTTCCGCTCAGCTACTTGGCGGAATCGGAAATTTTACCGGTCGTGTTTTCGGAGATTTAATTGGAAATATTATCGGTGATGAGGTTTGGGCTCGAGTATCAGGCGAGGAAAGTAATATTGAAGATACGTTGTCGGATTTCCCAAAGCAAGAAACGTATGATTTGACAATGGAATATTTCGGAGATATGTTGAAAAAGTTTTTTAAAAGGAGATATGGCGGAATATGGAGATAAAGGAAAACGAGATTTGGGGGACATTAACGAGTAAGGCTTTAAGTAAAAAGCTTTGTATTCTGTATTTGGTGCTCGCAATAATTTTTTCTATATTTATTTTTGCCGGGTGTGTGGTCGTCGTATTGTGGCAGACGGGAGTAATAAAGGCAGACGGTTTTGGCGATTTAATGGATAATAATAAATTCGGCTTCATTTTGTTTTTTGCGATGCTTTTTGCTTTCATTTTGCCTTTATGTATTTTTGTGCTATATCAGCAGAGAAAACTGCATGAACAAATTAAAGCCTGTTTAAGAGATCCGAGATTGTGCCGGCGCCGTGCGCTTGTAACCGTGCTTTCCGAGTGGAATTCTCTTTTTGATCCATGTAAAAAAGTTCAGGTTTCGTTTGAAATCAAGAACGGAAACGACAAAGAAAAGATCGTTAAAGTCAGCGGGAGACCGGGAAAAACCGATGGGCTTTTAAGTATTCCGAATTATTTAATCGGAAAAGATATCGAAATACTTTATTCTCCGGAATATGACTGTGTGCTTTTTTTGAAATAATAACATAATTGTTTCGCAATAATTTCCTTTTACATTTTCTAAAATCATTAAAAATTTTGCTTTTCAGTCCTCTTACTTAACTGTGAGAGGGCTGAATTTTTTATATAAAGCTGAGAATTGCCTACGACAACGCGGGCAGACCTATTATTTACCGTAATAACACCGTGGAGTGGAACGGCTCGCAGATGACGAAGTACGGCAGAAATACCTACG
>OIWT01004059.1_pt1 | contig 12415 bp, 8 predicted proteins | sample 1587701 | NCBI WGS metagenome assembly OIWT01 (sample SAMEA3888904, study PRJEB22519) | human gut metagenome | biome: human gut; feature: human-associated habitat; material: faeces | place: Denmark | collected 2009 | reverse complement strand
TACTATGTTCATGACGAATTTTACGAATTTCGAAGATAAATTTTCGGTAAGCCTAATATAATGCCTTCCGGGACATACTTAATCGGAACACGGCATATCCGGAAACGGGATGGCTGACATCCTGCACGGCATTTCCCCTTATGGATCATATTTATGAATACACCGGCCCTCGACCTCTTCGTGAAGAAGATCGATACTGGGGGGTACTCGTTCGCACGTATCAGGGAGGAAGACTGCTACTATGTCGACAAGACCCTTCTTATCAAGGACATCTTCGACGAAGATATCGGCGGGATATACCTATTCACGCGCCCCCCGAGATTCGGCAAGACGCTGAATCTCAGCATGATCGACGCATATTTCAATATTAATTATAGGGGGAACACCTGGTTCGACGGTCTTGCCATATCCGAACACCCAGAACTGGATGGATACAAGAACTCGTTCCCCGTCATACACATGGACCTCCGCAATGCCAAAACCGGCTCCAATCAGACATATGAGGATTTCATCGAGAAGATCGGAGTGACCCTATACGGCATCTTCGACAGGTTCAGATACCTACTGGACTCGGATAAGACGGACGATGATAAAAAGGCCTTATTCGAAAAAATCCTCAGGATGGACATCTCCCCGGACCAGATGCAGATGTGCATACCTATGCTATGCTCCATGCTCAGGATGTATCATGGGAAGAAGGTCATAGTCCTCATAGACGAATATGACCGCGCGGTATCCGATTCATTCGGATCGGAATCGCACAGGCCCATCCTGGACTTCCTCGGAGGATTCCTCGAGCCGATATTGAAAAACAATCCGGACGTACAGATGGCATATGTGACCGGAGTGATGCAGATAGCTAAGGAAAGCATCTTTTCCGGTCTCAACAACATCACCGTGAACAACACATTCTCTGTAAGATCCGACGAACGTTTCGGTTTTACAGAAACGGAAGTCAAGAACATACTCACATACTACGGCCATCCCGAGAAATTCGAGGAGGCCAAAGAATGGTACGACGGATATCACTTCGGTAACAAGGATGTGTACAACCCGTTCAGTATCATGAACTATGTGTCCAACGGCTTCCTGCCCGATGCATACTGGGCCAACTCAGGAGGAGATTCCGTGGTCAGATGGCTTCTGAAAAAGACGACGGATGAGAATTTCGGAATGATCCGCGACCTCGTGATGGGTAGATCCATATGCATGGGTCTTTCAGACTCCCTGATCTACGAAGACGTCAGGTCCAGCAATAAATCCATATTCTCCCTCATGACGATGTCGGGATATCTAAAAGCAGTCCGCACGGACGATGGATTCTACGACGTATCCATCCCGAACAGGGAAGTAAGAGGAGTGGTAAAGACAGCAGTCGAACACATGGTCCCGGTAGACTCAGAGGTGTTCGACAAGTTCAATATCGCCGTTCTGAAAGGAGATGTAAAGGATATGGAGAGATCCCTTCAGCACATCCTCCTGGGGGCAAGCTACCTCAACCTCACATCTGGATATTCCTATCAGCTGGTCCTGACGACCATGATGTATTCCCTCTCCAGAAGATACGATATAAGGACGGAAACGGAAGAAGGGAATGGAAGGGTCGACATGATCATGATACCCAAAGCGGAAGGGACGACCCCGATAATCCTGGAATTGAAGAAAGTCGATTCGGAAAACCACTTGGATAAGGGCCTGGACGAGGCGATGGGACAGATACACGAGAAGAAATACCATGCGGGGATGAAAGGGGAGACCATCCTGATCGCCATTGCGTTCTGGGGGAAATTCCCCAGGATCCGCACAGAGACCGTCGACCCTGCGACCGAGGACTGACGTCCTCAGACACCTTCCACCAGATCCACATCATCCGGCCATTCCCCTTCGAAACCCGAGATCGAGAAAACGACATACTCGACCCTTCCCGCCCCCGTGACGGACATCAGCCTCCCCCCGACATCCCTCAAGTCCTCCAGGACCTCCGGGCCTGCGGGTGATTCCGAGCAGACGCAGGTCCCCACGAGGATTGCTTCCGCACCGTAGTCTATACCGACGATGTCCGCCGAGACGTCCTTCCCCCAATATCCACCTATGCGGTCGGGGATGAGGTCCCAGGACCCTTCGGACGCCATATCCCAGGCCTTCTCGGTACAGATCTCCACGTATGCCGAGCGCATGGTATCGAAGGGAAGGTCGCTGCGGACGATATTCATTATCTTCTCCTTCTCCCCCCTTCCGAGCAGGTCCGAATGCGGATAGACATAACGGAACCAGAAGGCGGTCATCCTGTCGGCGATCCTGTACAATCCCTTCTTGCTGCGGAACGGGTCGTCGTCCGTCACAGGGACGTCCCTCTCCACCAGACCCGTGTCCATGAGGACCTTGAGGTAGTTGGTGAGGCCCGTCTGCTTCAGACCGAGGTCGTCGGCCATGTCCTGCAATTTGCGATGACCCGACGCTATCGACCCGAGTATGGAAGCATAGCTGCCGATGTCGGTGACCTCCGACTGCAGGGAGGCCATGACCTCGTCGTAGAGGTAGCTGTCCGGATTGAGGACGGTGCCCTCCACGGCGGAATAGACGTCGCGATACCCCCCGAACGTCTTCACATACTTCGGAACCCCTCCCGTCACGGAATAGAACATGACCTGGTCCCAGGCGCTTTTGGCCCCATAGAGCTCCGAGCATTTGGAGAAGGACAGCTGCCCGAGCATTATCTGGGCGGTACGCCTCCCGTAAAGAGGGCTTCCGTATTCCAATACCTGTGCCGACATCTGAGGGATGGAGGAACCGCTGATGACCAGCATCACATGGGCACCTTTCAGGACGGTATCCCATATGTATTGTATGACCGCAGGGAAGGTGGGGTCCTTCTGGCCTATGTTCTGGAATTCATCCATCATGATGACCATCTTCTGACCCCCCGTCCGCGACACTATCTCTCTGAAGGTCCTGTTCCAATCCCCGTCGGACGCCGGTCCCAGGTCGCGGCCGAGGAAATCGGCGGCGGCCCTGCGGAAATAAACAAGATTCCGGGAGGAGGACTCCTTCCTGGCCAGAAAGTACAGGGAGTTCGGGTGCCTCCTCATGAACTGCATGAGGACCGTGGTCTTACCCGAACGTCTCCTGCCGACCACGAAAGAGGAGCCGGCCGCCCTGAACTGGTCCTCCAAGACCAGCATCTCCCTGTTGCGTCCTATGAGATGGTCCGTTCTATTCCCTCCTTAAATTATATTTTCAGATATAATAAATTAAAATATAATTATTGCCCAAAACCCGGGAAAACTCCCCGGAAACGGTGTTTTCATGACCGAACATGAAAAAAGAATGAAAAACAGACCCTTCCCGAATACCCGATTTGCAAAGCCTTATATGCTCATCATCGAAATCGACAGAACAGAGCACGGAGAGGTTCTCCGCGAAAACCGGTTCCGATTAAAGGGATTGATATGGACAGCAAAACCGCAGCCAAGAGGATTATCGATGTGAACGAGCTCCGCGTCAACGATGTGCCCATCGTCGGCGGAAAAGGAGCAAACCTCGGAGAGCTCACCTCCTCCGGATTCCCCGTACCCCACGCCTTCGTCCTGACCACCGTATCCTACGACTACTTCATCTCCACCAGCAAGATCATGCCCAAGATCCTTGCGCAGATCAAGTCGATCGACCCCGATTCCGACGACACCCTCGTAGCAGCCTCCAACAACATCAGGGAGCTCTTCGACAAATGCGAGATCCCCAAAGACCTCAAAGACGAGATCAAGGAGAACTACAAACTCCTCTTCGGAGAGAAGAAGGGATTCGTGGCCGTAAGGTCCAGCGCCACTGCGGAGGACCTCCCCGACGCATCCTTCGCCGGACAGCAGGAGACCTACCTCAACGTCAAGGACGAGAAGGACCTCTTCGACAAGATCAGGAAATGCTGGTCATCCCTCTTCACCGCCCGCGCCATCTCCTACAGGGAAACCCAGGGCTACTCCCACGAGGATGTGAAGCTGGCCGTCGTCGTCCAGAGGATGGTCAACTCCGAGTTCGCCGGCATAATGTTCACCGTAGACCCCCACAACGGTGCCAAGAACATCATCGTGGAGGGCGGATACGGTCTCGGAGAGGCGATGGTCGGCGGAGAGGTCACCCCCGATACATACCAGGTCGACAAGAGCAAGATGGCCATCACCAACAAGAGGATCTCCAAACAGACCTGGAAATACATCCGCGGACCTCAGGGCGGAACGGTCAAGAAGGACATCCCCGTGGACATGCAGAAGGTCCAGAAGATCCCCGACGACCGCGTTCTCGAGATCGCCGAGATCGGAAGGCAGGTCGAGATCCACTACGACAAGCCCATGGACATGGAGTGGTGCATAGAGGACAACAAGGTCTACCTCGTACAGGCGAGGCCCATCACCGCCATCGGTACCGGCAAAGAGGACAGCTCCGCCGGGGAACAGGTCGAGGGAGGGGACGTCGTCCTCTCCGGTCTCGGAGCAAGCCCCGGAATGGCCACCGGAAGGGTCTGCATATACGATGTAGGCATGAGCCTCGACGTCATCAAGGACGGAGACGTCCTCGTCACCAAGATGACCATGCCCGACATGGTCCCTGCCATGAGCAGATCCGTCGCCATCGTCACCGACGAGGGAGGTATGACCTGCCATGCCGCCATCATCTCCAGGGAACTCGGGACCCCCTGCGTAGTAGGTACCGGCGAGGCCACCAACACCCTGAAGAACGGGGAGATCGTGACCGTCGACGGTTCCACCGGTACAGTCTACCGCGGAGAAATCAAGAAGAAGGTCGTCACCGAGACCGCTCCCGCCGCCGCTGCTTCCGCAGCGGTCTTCTCCGAACAGGTCCCCATCACCGGGACCAAGGTCATGGTCAACATGAGCATGCCCTCCAAAGCCGAAGAGGTCGCCAAACTCCCCTGTGACGGCGTCGGACTCCTCAGATCCGAGTTCCTGTTCACCAACTACATCGGAGAGCACCCCTGTGCGGTCATCCAGGAGGGACGCGCCCAGGAACTCATCGACAAGCTGGCCGACGGAGTGGCCAAGGTGGCAAGGGCCTTCTACCCCCGCCCCGTCACCCTCAGGACGAGCGACTTCAAGACCAACGAGTACCGCGATATGAAGGGCGGAGCGAACTTCGAGCCCAACGAGGACAACCCCATGATCGGATGGAGGGGATGTTCCAGATATGTCTCCGACAGCTACCGCGAGGCATTCATGTGCGAACTCAAGGCGATCAAGAAGGCCAGGGACGAGATGGGCATGAAAAACATCAACATCATGCTGCCTTTCGTCAGGACCATCGACGAGGTCAAGCAGATCACCGCCATGATGGAGTCCGTAGGCCTCAGGCGCGGACTCGACCTCAAGCTGTACTTCATGGCCGAAGTCCCCGTCAACATCTTCATGGCCGAGGAATTCTGCAAGTACTGCGACTGGTTCTCCATCGGATCCAACGACCTGACCCAGCTCACCATGGGATGCGACAGGGATTCCGACATACTCGGCAAGATGGGGTACTTCGACGAGAGGAACCCCGGAGTAAAGGCGGCCATCAAGCACCTCATAAAGGTGGCCCACAAGTACGGCAACCATGTCAGCATCTGCGGACAGGCGCCTTCGGTCTACCCCGAGTTCTGTGAATTCCTCGTGGAACAGGGCATAGACTGCATCTCCCTGAACCCCGACACCTTCGTCAGGACCAAGAAGATCATCGCCTCCGCCGAGCAGAGGGTCCTCCTCCAGGCCGCCAGGAAGGTCAACCGCCCTTCCTGCGATGACGAGGACGACTTCTGAGAAACACCGTCCCGTCCCGAAAGGGGCGGGACCTATTATTTTTTAAATCCGACTGCCTATCGGTATCCGGTCTCGGTCTTCTGTTGTAGCAAACTTAAACCGCAGACCGCTTGATTTCGATATGGGCGGATATTCCATCACATACCCAGCACGTCGCGGATGAATGCGGCGGCGAACAGAGGATAATGCTCTATGCCCTGTTCATCGACACGTATGTCGGTTATATCGAACATTATACGGCGATTTATCGGATACATGTTTGAAACTTTCCTGAGAGATGCGGAATGCCTGTTCTTCCCGGATTTGACCTCGATGACGTTTACACCCCCGCACTCCACGATGAAATCCAATTCCATACGATCGGTCCCGTTGGATTTAACATAATAACGCAAAGGAAATCCGGACTTGACTATGCATTCGGCCACGATATTTTCAGCGACTGCACCCATATTGACCGAATAATCCTCACTTGCGAGTGCGATACGGGAATCTACACCGTACAGTGTCATCAATATCCCTGTATCATACAGATACACCTTGAAGGCATCCTGACGCACTTTGGCCTCGATCGGCACCACTGGCTCACTTATCTGCATACAGAAGTTAGCATATCCCGCATCATGGATCCACCAAAGAGCGAAACGATACTTATCCGCAGTAGCATTGCTCCCGTCACCGCCATCGTTTTCATCCACATAGGAAAATATGAACTTCTTATTGGTCTGAGAAAGCTGTCCGGGAATGGAGTTGAAGCATGCTCTTACCAAGGTCTGCTCCTTGGGTGAATCCACATAGCGGCTCATATCCGCATAACTCGTCCTCAGGATCATCCTATGGATTTCATTGACGTCGAATACATTCCGGGTTTTTACATATTCGACAACTGCTTCGGGCATCCCGCCTACGACCATGTATTCTCTAAAAAGTTGTAAAAAACGAGATAGCAGAGACTCGCCCAATGGTCTTTTATCACGTATGGATCTACAGACCATGCCTATCGCATCCTCTGGCACATCCAACGCCCAAAGAAATTCTTCAAAATCAAGAGAGCGGAGTTCATACTGCTCCTCATATCCGACTGGATAGAATATGCTTGAATTCCTGCGATTGAGAACTCCCAACAGGGAGCCTGATGCTATCACATCAAATCTTCCATCTAATGAGAATTGCTTCAACGCCGTACGTACGCTCGGACATTCCTGCACCTCGTCAAAAAATATCAAGGTCTTACCGGGTACAAAATCAAGACGTTTGTCGCTATACAGGTTCATCAATGAGAGGACATTGTCCACATCGAGATTGCTTTCGAATGCCTTTCTCATTAAGACCATCGATGAGAAATCCACGTAGATGTAATGAGGATAGTTCTTTCTTGCAAAATAATCTATGAGGTAGGTCTTCCCAACTTGTCTTGCACCGGTTACGACAAGAGGCTTGTGCCCTTCCTTCTCCTTCCATTTCATTAAATCCGAGTAGGCTTTCCTCTTCAACACGGAAGAATATGGGAGTATGTGAATTAAACTTTACCCAACTTTTCAAGGCTCAAAATTAAACTTTACCCAACTTTTCAAGGCTCAAAATTAAACTTTACCCAAAAATATAGAAATAGGATTTGTGGCCGGACCGAAGTCTGGCACATTGGATCACTGTCCCGGTTCCCCGTCCTGCTTCTTCTTAGGTGCAGTCTTCTTCGCAGGTGCCTTCTTTTCGGCACCCGTTTTGGAAGAAGTCTTCCGGGAGACCGTCTTCTTGGCCGCTGGCACTTTGTCGGAGGACAGCTTCTTGGATGACGATTTCCTGGTTATACGGGGACTCAATGCACTGGGGACACCCGGTCCGGGATCCTCGTCCATACGGTCTATGAGGATCTTGTTGATGTTCTCGGCCTGCTCCTTGGGCAGGAGCATGGTGGTGATCTCCATGAACGGATGCTTGGAACCCTCGATTATCTTCACGTCGTCCAGTGTATGGAGGCCCCATCTCTCCGCCGTGGTCTCCAGACCCAGAGGGACATCCATGTTGTTCGGCTCCAGTACGATGCACTTGAACATCTTGAGCCCCATGCGGTGGGCCGCCATTATACGGTGATGGCCGTCCACGACGAGATATCCGTTGTGCCTCTTGATGACGATCAAAGGCTCGTTCAGACCCCTCTTTATCTCATACTGGCGCCCTATGAGTTCGTCCATGTAGACCTCTTTCTGGGTGGGGATCATCTGGTCGATGGGGATCTCCGCATTGTAGACCCTCATGGTTATCCCGTTCTGTTGTTCCATAAAGTTCTTGACGTTCATGACCTTCCCGGGACGGGATTTCTCGATCTGGGACCTTACGATGTCGATGTTGGAGATGATCCCGACGATCCTCTTCTCCTCGTCGACGACGGGCAGATTCCTGAGACCGTAACGGAAAAGGACGCGCATGGCATCGTCGATATTCATGGTCGGGATCACGCAGAGGGTTCCCCTGCTCATGACCGAACGGAGTTTGGCGTTGGGCGTATCCATGTAGCGGAGGAGCTCCTTGGCCGTGACATAACCGAGCAGATAGCCGTTCTCCACCACAGGGAAGCCGTGGAAGTTGGAATTGATGAGCTTCTCCTTTACTTCATTGACCGTCATGTTGGGGGTAACGTACTGGACGTTACGCACCATGTAATCGCCGACCGTTGCTGCCATAGCATCATCCTGGATGATATCTGTGGCTATATGCGTTTTCACGATGGAAGCGGAAGATCCCGGACGGATACAACGTCCGTCCGGGATCCGGGACTCATGCCCAGGCGCTCTTCCTCTGCCTTATGAGGATCCATATGAACAGAGGTCCTCCGATCATCGAACTGATGACCCCGACGGGCAGACCATTTGCACCGGACACCTTGGCTACGGTGTCGGCCAACAATATGAATGCGGCACCGAATGCTGCGGAAGCCGGTATGAGATACCTGTTGTCGGAACCGACGAATATCCTTGCCACATGAGGTCCCACGAGTCCTATGAAACCGATCGTACCGGTGTAGCTCACCACACTGGCAGTAAGGAAGGATACGAGGACCAACGTGACGAGCCTTATGCGGCTGGCACTCTCCCCCAGGGTCAGCGCCCCCCTGTCCCCCGCATACATCACGTTGAGCTTTCCTGCCATCGTGTAGAGGAGGACGATTATGACCGCGGATGCGACCGTCATCAGGGGAAGGGAACTCCAGGAGACCCTTCCTATGTCCCCCACCCTCCACATGTAGGCGTCCGCGAGACTCTCCGACGGGGCGGTGACCATCAGGACCTGGCATATGGAACTGAACAGGAACATGACGGCGACCCCCGTCAATATCATCGCGGCAGGGGTCATCTTCCTGAATTTGGAGAGAGTGACGATGATGGCCGTCGGTATCAGGGAGAACAGGAATGCGTTGACCATGGTGACGGCGGTCCCGGTGACGAACGGTATGACGGATATCCCGCAGACTATGCTCAGGACCGCTCCGAGGAACGCTCCCGAAGATATACCCATGGTATACGGTTCCGCCAGGGGATTCCTGAAATCGTTCTGCATGATCGCACCGGCCACGGAAAGGGCGGCACCGGTGACTATGGCGCCTATGGCCCTCGGGACCCTCACGTCCCAGACGTAATAATCCCCATCCTCGTCGGTTATGTTGCCGGACAGGTGATCGAAGAACACCTCCACCGCATGGGTGACGGAGATCTCGTAAACCCCGAAACCCAGCGTCAGGAAGAAGGCCGCGGCCGCTATGGACACGAACAGGGCGGTGAACAGCAGTTTCCTGTGGTTCGAAGCCCTGTAGTCCTTACGCAGGACGTCTGATTCGGACATCAATAGATCACCCCCGACTTCCTGCTCTGCAGAACGATCAGTATGAAGAAGACGGGACTTCCGATCAGACTCATCACCACGCCCACGGGTATGTTGGAGAGCTGGTATGCGATGTAATCGGCGAACAGGAGAAGGAAGGCACCCACCGCCATGGAGATCGGTACCACGAACTTGTTATCCGACCCTATGACGAGCCTGACTATATGCGGTGCCACCAACCCCACGAACCCTATTATCCCGGTGTAGGAGACGATGGCCGCAGTCATGACGGCCATAAGTGCCAGACATATGATCCTGAATTTCTGCACATCGATCCCGAGGCTTATCGCACTGTTCTCTCCCAAGGACATGACGTTGAGTTTCCTCGTGGCCATCATGACGAATGCGGAACCCACGATCGTGACTGCGAGCATGAGCGGAACGGAAGACCAGGTCATCCCGTCGAGACTCCCGACCTGCCACAGATATGCGCTCTTCAGGGTGTCTGCATCGGTCGTGACCATAACGTACGTTATCATGGAGTTGAAGAAGTACGATATGGCCGTACCGAGGAGGATCAGTGTGGCAGGGGTCATGCGGACCCTTTCCGAGATGAATATTATCAGCATCGCCGGGATCAACGCACCGATGAATGCGTTGGTGACGATACCCATCTCGCCGGTAACACTGGAGAACGACACCCCTACGACTATGGCGGCGACGGCCCCGAAGCATGCTCCGGAGGATATTCCGGTCGAATACGGATCCGCCAGGGGGTTCCCCATGAGAGATTGCATGAGTGCTCCGCAGACAGCGAGTGACGCACCGGCGATTATCGCCACGAGGGCATGCGGGATTGCGGTGTTCCAGATGTATCTGTCCGCCCACCAGAACAATGACCTCTTCTCGTACTCGTTACCGCAGATATGGTCCCAGATGATATGATATGTATCCGAGAGCGAGATCCCTTCGTATGCGGATAGGGAGAACAATCCGACGAAAAGGATTATCCCTACGATGCAGACCAGGAGGAGGATCAACCTTCTGGCCATAAGATGATGGTATTCGCTGATGACCTCGTCCTTGGTCGGCCCTTCGTCGTCGGGTGTCATGTTATCACTTATGTGCAGGGGGCAGGGCCCCCTGCTAAGATGGTTCAGGCCTTGACGGCGTTGTAGGTACTGAGGTCGATGTAGGCCAGGATGGTATCCAGAGTCTGTCCCATGAGGGGCAGGGTTCCCATATCGATGTAATCCTGGAGTACTCCGTCGGCCCATTCCCTGGAGAAGGTGTCCCCATACATCGCATGTGCCATGTATGCAAGCTTCACAGCTCCGGGAAGAAGGTTGTCGATATAGACGAGCTTGTCAAGGAACTTGGCGAAATACTCGGTAGAGGATTTTCCGCTGTTGTCATGGTCCCAGGTGTCGATGACGAGGTCCTTGATCTCTTCGGCGGTCAGACCCCAATCCATCGAACGGTTGTTGATGATCACATCGACATCCGTGAATTTGGACAGGGCCTCGACACTGGTCATCTTCGTGGAGTTCTTGGTGTATGTGGAGTTGAAATCGGAGTTGAGGGAGGCGTAGGCTACACCGCCGGCGGTTGTGGCACTGGTGTTGAACGAGGAGCTCGCACCGCAGATGTAGATGTACATGGTGCAGCAGATGTAGGACGTCTTGTCCTCGTCCTTCACATCCTTGAGCTTGTCGTTGATCTCTTTGATGAGGTTCCAGGCGGTCTGTGCATACTTCACGCCCATGGTCTCGCATTCTCCTCCGAAGAGGAATCCGAGGGTCAGGACGGTGGTGATCTCTGCGGTCGCATCGGCGGATTCGTAACAGATCATCGGAATGCCGGCGGCGTTGAGGTCGCCCATGCGCTTTTCCGTTATCTGGGCGATACCGGAGTAATCCACGAGGATCGCTCCCAGACCTCCGCTTATGCTTGGATCCGCATCCAGTGCGGCATCCAGTGCGGTGAAGTTGGACCATGCGGCATCGCTTATGCTCCTCTGGCTCCCTTTGAGGTCCTTCGCGGTACTGGAGATGGAGGCCTCGGCAGTGGTATAGCTGCTGACGAAGTATCCGGCCACATACTGTCCGCCGTTCGCATAGAGGGTCGGAAGCTGCATGTTGGTTCCATAGGGCACGACGTTCCTGAGAGGGTATGTGACCTGTACGGTGGTGGAATCGCCGTTCCTGTCGAGACAGACCACGTATACGGTGGTCCCGTCCTTCCTGTCGATGAGATCTTTGAGGAGGGAGACGTCGGCATCGTTGACGTCCCCGTCGTTGTTGACATCGGCAAGAGGGTACTCGGCCAAGGTCTTGGTACCTGCGATAACATCGTTTACAATATCCAGATCCTTGCCGTCGATGGTATAGTCATCATTGGCGTTACCGCGGATCTGCAGCTGTGATGCGATGGCTGCATTCTTGGTCCCGTCATCGTCGTTGTTAAGGATGACGAATGCTCCGGCGACCAGAACGACGGCGACCACTGCGACTGCTGCGATCATCGTAGTCATTTTCTTTTCCATTTTATCACGATTCTCTCAGAAGGCGATGTACTGGCCTTTTAGAGTCGGATAATACATCCAGTCAAATTATAAAAGTATTGGCATATTAATCCAATCGACATCATGCCCTTTCAATCAATCCAATTTTCGAGAATGACTTTTCCCAAACCGTAAACAATTTAATATCATAGTATAATTGGATGATTCATCCAATAGCGTGAATTCGGCACGTTGAGGAATCTTTTATTTTCGGCGTGAAAACGTCGTTTTT
>OIWT01004046.1_pt1 | contig 12473 bp, 10 predicted proteins | sample 1587701 | NCBI WGS metagenome assembly OIWT01 (sample SAMEA3888904, study PRJEB22519) | human gut metagenome | biome: human gut; feature: human-associated habitat; material: faeces | place: Denmark | collected 2009 | reverse complement strand
TCACCTACAACGGCCGCAGTTCCGCTGATTTCGGTCTGCATATCGAGAAGAAGGACGTGTTCTCCGCACCGGAGTACGATGCGGAGTTCATCTCCATTCCCGGTCGGAGCGGCGATATCATCAATCCGAACCGTCGATTTTCCAACATCAAGGTGACCTACACGGTGTTCCTCGCTCGGAAGAATATAGCCGCGCTTGCCGCTGTCCTGCGGGACATTAAGGGCTGGCTTTATTCCGAGCCGGACAGATACCACGAAATCACTGACTCCTACGATGCGGAGTATTTCCGCTACGGCGTCATTTCCGGCAGTCTGGACATTGAGGAGCAGCTGAACAAGGTCGGAAGTTTTACGGTTACCTTCAACTGCAAGCCCTACAAATACAGTTTTGCGGGACAGCAGACGGTGTCGGCTGACGCTTCTGTACTGACGATTACAAATCCCACTGCTTTTGAGAGTCGACCGTATATTAAGCTCTATGGCAGCGGTACGGTGGTAATAATGATACAGCCCCAAGGTCGAGGTATGATGATTTCCAATCTGGATGAGTACATCGAGATCGACAGTGAGCTGATGAACTGCTTCAAAGGCACTGCCCTCAAAAACGACACAGTCAAAGGAGCGGAATTTCCAGCCCTCAAGCCGGGTGTTTGCGCCATTAACTGCAATGGCGATGTGTCAAGGATTGAGGTCATTCCAAGGTGGTGCTGCCTATGATCCCTGTACTTTACCCCGCAAACGCTACAGATTTCAGTTCATTCGGTCTTGGAGTGCTGACGGACACCATTTCCTGTGAAGTGACCGAGGAGCGGAACGGTGTGTTTGAGTGCTTACTCAAATACCCGGTGAGCGGTCAGCACTATGGGCTAATCACAAAGGAGTGCATCATCAAGGCAAAGCCCAATGACACCGCCGCTGACCAGGCATTCCGCATCTACCGTATCACGAAGCCGCTCAACGGCATCGTCACCATTTATGGGCAGCACATTTCCTATGACCTTGCCAATGTTCCCGTGCTGCCGTTTTCGATAGAGGGCCGCTCTCCACAACTCATTCTCTCGCAGCTCCTTGCCGGAGATACACGCTTCACGGGCTGGACGGACTACTCGGATGCAAAGGCGTTTTCCGTCACGCAGCCGAAAAGCGTCCGTGCCTGCCTCGGCGGTACGGAAGGCTCCATGCTCTCCAAATGGTATGGTGAGTTTGAATGGGACAACTTCACGGTGAAGTTCCATTCGCACCGTGGGCAGAAGACCGGCGTAATCATTGAATACGGCAAGAACCTCACCGCCCTGGAGCAGGACGAGGACAACAGCGGTGTATATACCGCACTGCTCCCGTATGCCGTGTACACCCCGGAAGGCTCGGACACCGAAACGGTGGTCACGCTGCCGGAGGTAACGCTCCCCATTGTGACCTCGGAGATCGTCCGGGCAAAAACGCTCATCATGGATTTCTCCGACCAATTTGACGGAGTTGTGACCGAGGATGCCCTCCGAGCGAAAGCCAACAGCTACATCAAAGCCAATCCGCTGGGAGCGACCATCCCCACGGTGAAGGTGTCCTTTGAGCCGCTCTGGAAACAACCGGAGTATTCGGCACTCCTGGAGCGGGTCAACCTCTGCGATACCGTCACCATCCGGCACTCGCTTCTGGGTGTCAGCGTGTCGGCTATGGTCATTGAAACCGTGTACGACACCCTCGCCGAACGGTATGTGAGCATTTCCCTCGGTCAGAGCAAGTCCAGTATGATCACCACCATCTCCGAGGTGCAGTCCTCGGTTGATAAGGTGGAGTCCACGGTGGGACGCTTTCCAATGCTGCTCCAAACCGCCATCGGTAAAGCCACCGGGCTTATCACCGGTCAGAGCGGCGGCTATGTGGTCATTCATACCGCAGAGGAAAACGGACAGCCTTATGAGCTGCTCATTCTGGACGCACCCTCCATTGACGATGCTGTGAATGTCTGGCGGTGGAATGTGGGCGGTCTGGGCTTTTCCCATAACGGCTACAACGGTCCCTATGAAACTGCCATCACGGCAGACGGTCAAATCGTCGCAGACTTCATCACCTCCGGCTCCTTGGTGGCGAACATCATCAAGACTGGTGTCATTCAGTCGCAGGACGGCTCGTCCTGGTGGGACTTGGAGAGTGGTGAAGTCGTGCTTCGTGCCTACGCCACCAGCAAGGAGGTCACCGAGGTCAGCGACCGCATTACCACCATTGAGGAGCAGAAAATGCTCCGGCTGGTCATCATCTCATCCAACGGGAACATCTTCAAAAACGGAAATGTAAAAACATTGCTTTCCGCCAAGGTGTACTCCTGGGACGAGGACATCACCGACACGCTGGACGCCAATCAGTTTATTTGGACAAGAGTGTCGGAGGATACAGAAGCGGACAAGGTCTGGAATGAACAGCATTTCGGCGGCGCAAAGTCCGTGGTCATCACCGGTGCGGATGTCAAAGTCCGCGCCACTTTTTATTGTGACCTCATCGACACCACGACCAGGCAAAGCCTGTTATAACGGAGGAATTTACTATGGCAACCGCAGAACCCACAACAGAAGCCGGTACAGTGTCCGGTTCAGATACAACAACTTCAAAGGAGGCTTCTCACATGAGCAAAGCACAAGGCCAGTTTACCATCATCGACTACAATGACGCACTAACGCTGACGGGGTACATCGGCTCGAACCTCGCCAAGACTCAGATGTATAACCCCGACAACGGCAGTTACACCCCCGACTGGAAAACGAAGAACCTCGTTCTGACACCCAGTCTGTATGTCATCGGCACCACTGCCGACCAGATCACCACCGCCAATGTCACCTCGGTCAAGTGGTATGTGGGTGACAGCAACACCGCCATCACCGCAGGCACGAACTACGCCCTCAGTGGTGCCAAGAGCCACATCCTCACGGTCAAGGCCAATGTCATGGCGGAGCTGCCCGGCATCGACTATCGCTGTGTCATCACTTACAAGGACGAAAGCACCGGTCTGTCGCTGACCCATCCGCTGACTATTTCCTTCTCCCGTGTGGTCAACGGTTCCGGCATCGTCGACCTGCTGGTCACCACACCCAACGGAAATGTGTTCAAGAATGAGGAGGTCGCCAGTCTGACCGCCAAGGCCGAGCTGTGGCGCGGCTCTACGGTAGACACCACCAAGGTCAGCTACAAGTGGGCGGTCATGGACGCTTCCGTCACCGCTACTTCTTCCACCGGCTATGATGCAGACTTCGGCATCGGCTGGCGCAAGCTCTCGGATACCGCCGACAAATACACCGGCACGGTCACCAATACCCTCACGGTCTACGCCGCAGCGGTGGACAGCTACGCCGTGTTCAAGTGCTGTGCCCAGGACACGGATTCCGCATCGGCTTCTTATAACACGAAGTTTTTCGATGTGGCGACCTTCATCGACAACTCCGACCCGTTGCAGATCATCGTCACCTCCACGGGCGGCGATGTGTTCAAGAACGGCCAGGGCACGACTGTGCTGACCGCCGTCTGCTATCAGGCAGGCTCCGAGGTGGACGCAGCCGGAAACGGCAGTTACACCTGGACGAAGTACAACAAGGATGGTGTAGTCGATACCTCTTGGGGAACCAACGGCAGCAAGACCGGCAAGACCCTATCGGTGTCCAGCGCCGATGTGGATACCAAGGCAACCTTTATGGTCGTTGTGGCACTTTAAGGAGGTGGTGAGATGATCGCATCGGCACAGTTCACGATTATCAGTCTCTGCGATGTGGTCACCTCGGACACGCCGCCGGAGAACCCCTATGAGGGGCAGCTCTGGGTGGATACTTCCGTGACCCCGCCGGAAACGAAGATATGGGACGGAAATGAATGGGTGGTGCAGAACGACATTGAAACGATTCGCACCACCATTTCCATTCTGACCGAGAAGGACGCACAGTTCCAGCAGACCATCGACGGGCTGAACAGCTATGTGGCGACCCTTACCGAAACGGTGGAAACAGTGTCCAACGACCAGGGCGTCCTGGAGGAACGGGTACTGAACTCCGAAAGCCGTGTTTCGGAGCTGGAACACACCGTGGATGGACTGTCCGTCACCATGCAGGAGCAGTACATCGGCGGCATCAACTATGTGCAGAACTCTTCCGGGCTGAACGGCATCACGGATGATTGGAGCTACTCCGGTACGGTAAAAACAGATACCTCCACCGATACGCAGAACAACACCATTTCCGACTCCTGCTTTGTGTTGGGAGCCTATTCCTCGTTGTCGCAGTACATCCGAGGGGTAGTCCCCGGCACTTATACGATCTCGGTCCGGGCAAAGAAAACCTCGACCATGTCCGGATATTTCTATGTGACCTACAACGGAAACAAAACCAAGTACCTGTTCAATAAGTCCACGACGTTTGACTGGACGGATTACTCCGTAACGCTCACGGATGTGACCGACCCTACGCTGCGAATCTACTGCTACTGTCGGGATGCGTCCATCTACCTCGCCGACATCATGATCTCCGAAGGGGCGATCCCCCGAAAGTGGACACCCGCACCCAACGAAATCTACACGCAGGAGGTTAAGATCGACAAGCGGGGCATCGAGGTATCCAACAGCGCATCGTCTCAGCGGACGGTCATCACGAACACGGAGTTCGCCGGTTACTACAACGATGAGGTGATCTTTACCCTGAACAAGGACGAAACGCAAACCAAGAAAACCACGGTGGACGGCGAGCTGACCGTGGGCAAAACGAAGTTTGTCCCGATGCCGACGGCATCCGAGGGGTTGAACATCGTCATTCTGGATTAAGGAGGGAAAGCTATGGCAACTTGGAAAAGCGCGGCATACGATGGGCGCTATCTTCAACTGGACATTTCAGAAAGCGTGAATGTGGTCGGTAACAGCTCGACACTTTCCTGGACGCTGACCTCTACCGGTGGCGCATCCACTTACTACACCATTGACACGACCACTGTAACGATCAATGGTACGACCGTATACTCAAAGGGCCGTACCTATTGGGATGACCGTGTTTTCCCGGCAAAGAAAGGTTCTGTCAGTGGCACGATTACTGTAGCTCACAACAGCAACGGCAGCAAAACGATTGCGGTCGGATTCTCGACCCGTGTTTATATCTACGGTTCACAGGAATACGGCGGCAGCATGACGCTGACTACCATTGACCGCTCTGCTCCCACAGTTACATTCAGTACATCGAATGTCACGGCAAACGGGTTCAAAATCTCCGCTACATCCTCTGCCACGGCGGACGTCTGGCAGTACAGCACAAACGGCGGTTCGAGCTGGACGCAGTTCTCAACGACGGCATCCACCAGTGCCAGTGTGACGATCGCCTCGCTCTCACCGAATACAAGCTACACGGTGAGGGTCAGAGCAAGGCGGCAGTACAACCATGTCTACGGCACTTCCGGCAGTTCCACGGTCAAGACACTGGGCGGTGCTGTGGTGAATAGTGTCAACACGGTGACGGCGGACAATGCCACGGTTTCCATTACCATCAATGTGACCGTGTACGAAGCCTCCTACACCAATACGCTGGTGCTCAAAAACGGCAGCACGACCATCCTGACTATTTCCGGGCTTTCCTGGTCGAAGGGCACGGCGAACCGCACGGTCACGCTGACATCGGCGCAGAGAACAACGCTTTTGAACGCTATGGCATCCATCAAGTCGTTCACAGGTACCTTTGCGGTTTCGTCTTACAGCGGGTCTACGCAGATCGGCAGCACCTCAAGCAAGGCCGCCACTGTACTGACCACGGCAACCAATTCTGCTCCAACCATAAGCGGATTCACTTATGCCGACAGCTACACGACCACGAAAAACCTCACAGGCAACGACCAGCTATTCGTTCAGAACTACTCGACCCTCAAGGTCACGCCCGGAACGGCAACTGCAAAAAACGGTGCCAGTATTTCCAACTACACAGCTTCCTGCAACGGGCTGTCATCCTCTAACACTACCGGCTCTGCCTTATCTGTTGGAAAGATTGCCAAGTCCGGCAGCGTAACGGTCACGCTCACGGTCACGGACTCCCGCGGTTATACCGCCAGCGTTTCCCAAACTATTACGGTCATCCCATACGCAAAGCCGAAGGTGTCCTCGGTGACGCTCCGACGAACCAACGATATCGAAGCGGAAATGCAGCTCAAATTCAGCGGTTCTATTTCCGCTGTGACCGTAGACGGGACGCAGAAAAACAGCGTGGTTTATGTGCGGTATCGGTACAAGAAAACCAGTGAAAGCAGCTACGGCAGCTATACCAGCATCTATTCCGGCACGACAAAAAGCGGAACCTCTTTCAGCTACTCCAATTTGGAACTGTGCAGTCTGGATGCCAACAGTTCCTACGACCTTCATCTACAGATCCAAGACAAGCTCTATTCTTTGAGCAGTCTGGATCTGTATTTTACTGTTCCGCAGGGTACGCCCCTCATTGCGCTTCGGAAAAAGAAGGTCGGCATCAACACGCCGGAGCCACAAGCCATGCTGGATGTTGCCGGGGATATGCGGGTGGATGGCTCACCCCTTGCGGATTTTGTCATTCAGCAAGGGACAAGCGGCATCTGGAATTACCGTAAATGGAAAAGCGGTACAGCGGAATGTTGGGGTCAGTATTCCTTTACGACCGCCATTTCGACGGCATGGGGCGTGCTCTATGAGAGCGGCGCAATTGCGCTCCCTAATTTTCCATTTACCTTCGCGGAAATTCCTCATGTCCATATCTCCACGGAGAACAGCAATTACGCCATGTTTGTGGAGCGAGGCAGTTCGAGTAGCTGGTCTACAACGACCAACCCCGGAAAGATATTTGCCGTAAGACCAAATGCGGTACCATCGGCAACCTACAAAGTATCAATCTATGCCATCGGAAAAGTGTGACGCTCCGGCGTCACTTTTTTCATACCCATTTTTAATCTCAAAGGAGGATAAACAACATGAAAGAATTCTGGACGACCATTCAGGTGGTATTCGCCGGTATCGGCGGCTGGCTCGGATGGTTCTTGGGAGGATGTGACGGCTTGCTTTATGCGCTTCTGGCTTTCGTAGTCATCGACTACATCACCGGCATCATGTGCGCCGTGGTGGATAAGAAGCTGTCCAGCGAAGTCGGTTTCAAGGGCATTTTCAAAAAGGTGCTCATCTTCGCTCTGGTCGGCATCGGGCATATTCTCGACACCCGTGTCATCGGCAGCGGCTCGGTGATGCGTACCGCCGTCATTTTCTTCTATTTGTCGAATGAGGGCGTGTCCCTGTTGGAAAACTCCGCATACCTGGGACTGCCCATTCCGCAGAAGCTGAAATCCGTTCTGGAGCAGCTTCATGACCGCAGTGAAAAGGAGGATGAATAGTATGGCTTACACAAACAGTTCCCTGGTGTCCTACACCAAACTCAGCCCGAACCACTCCGGGCAGCGTACCCACAGCATTGACCGCATCACGCCTCACTGCGTGGTGGGTCAGTGCAGTGTGGAAACGCTCGGCAACATCTTCTTGCCGACCTCACGGCAGGCAAGCAGCAACTACGGCATCGGTGTCGATGGTCGGGTCGGAATGTATGTGGAAGAGAAAAACCGCTCCTGGTGCTCCTCCTCCGCAGCCAACGACCAGAGAGCCGTCACCATTGAGTGCGCCAGCGACAACACCGAGCCGTATGCGTTCAAGGATGTGGTGTACCAGCGGCTCATCGAGCTTTGCACCGACATCTGCAAGCGCAATGGCAAGACGAAGCTGCTCTGGCTGGGGGATAAGGCCAAGACGCTGAACTACACTCCGAAGTCTGACGAGATGGTGCTGACCGTCCACAGATGGTTTGCGAACAAGAGCTGCCCCGGCAACTGGATGTATGCCCGCATGGGCGATTTGGCATCCAAGGTCACGGCAGCTCTCGGCGGTGATGTAAAGCCTGCCGAACCCGCCAAGCCCACCGGGTCTATCAAGGTCGGTGACCTCGTGACCATCACGGGCAGCACCTACTATAACGGCAAAGCCATTCCCGGCTGGGTGAAGAAGCTCCGCTGGTATGTGGTAGAGGTCAGCGGCGACCGCACGGTCATCAACAAGGACGAGTTCGGTAAGTACGCCATCATGTCGCCGGTCAAGACCTCTGCGCTTGCCGTGGCAGGCACGAAACCCTCCGAGGATTACCGCATCCACACCGTGGCGCATGGCGATACCCTCTGGGCAATCGCCAAGAAGTATCTCGGCAACGGCAGCCGCTACAAGGAGATTGTCAGTCTGAACGGACTGAAAAGCAATGTCATCTACAGCGGCATGAAGCTGAAGATTCCGAACAAGTAAACCGAACCTATCACACGCCCTCTGCGGATTTTTCCGTGGAGGGCGCTATTTTTTTGCCCATTTTACCCTGACAAAAGTGCCTTTTCTCTGGGTATAGCGAGAAACGCTATTTCTCAGGAATGAGGTATCAATCACTATGACAGACACGGAACGCTCACGAATTGTGGAACTCCAACACCAGGGCTACGGATATAAGAAAATATCCGCTATAACAGGGCTACCGCTAAACACAGTAAAGTCCTTTTGCGCCAGGCATCCTGTGCAGATCAAAGAGCCACCGAGCTCAAATGCCCTGTGTCGAAACTGCCTGGCTCCGCTTGAGCAGACACCGCATAAACGGAAAAGGATGTTCTGCTCCGATGCTTGCCGAATGGCGTGGTGGAACGCACATCCCGAAAGAGTGCAGCGAAAAGCGTACTACACACTCACTTGCCGACATTGCGGGAAGCAGTTTGAAAGCTATGGCAACAGCCATCGGGTGTTCTGCTCCCGTGACTGCTATTTGAAATTTCGCAGGAAGGAGGCCGACCATGAGTGATTACGATAAGCGTCTGTTTGCCTACCAGATGGCGATGGCGCTCGCCCGGAGTATGCGTTCCAAGGGGCTGATATCAGCCAAAGAGTACGCTAAGATCGATACAATTATAGCCAACAAATACGGCATATCTTCGTGTAGTATATTCCGCTGAAATCACTGGATAAATCGTGTTTTTAGAGGTAATATGTCACACACCAAAGGGAGGTGAACCACATGGAGAGAGTTGTAGAAAGGGTCGATGCCCTAATACCCGCACAGCCGAAAGCTTTGCGTGTTTGCGCTTATGCCCGTGTTTCCACAGGAAAGGATGCCATGCTGCATTCGCTGTCCGCACAAGTCAGTTATTACAGTAAAATGATTCAGAGCCGCAACGGATGGATGTACTGCGGCGTTTACAGCGATGAGGCTGTGACCGGCACAAAAAGAGAACGAGCCGGGTTTCAGCACATGATTGAGGAGTGCCGCCAAGGGAACATCGATCTTGTTATTACGAAGAGCATATCCCGTTTCGCCAGAAATACGGTGACGCTTCTTCAGACTGTCCGAGAGCTGAAAAGCCTGGGCGTAGATGTGTTCTTTGAAGAGCAACACATCCACACCATGAGTGCGGATGGTGAACTGATGATGACCATCCTGGCGTCCTACGCACAGGAAGAGAGTTTGTCAGCCAGTGAAAATCAGAAATGGCGTGTCCGAAAAGCCTTTGAAAACGGAGAAATCATCAACCTCCGCTTTTTGTTCGGCTATGACATCACGCCGGACGGCATAAGGGTGAATGAGGTGGACGCTGCCATCGTCCGAGAAATATTTGCACGGTTCAACGGTGGCGAGAGCATGAGTTCCATCTGTCGTGACCTTGATGCCAGAGGACATAAAGGCGTTCTCGGCGGCACATGGTGTGCGGAGCGGATGCGGAATACCTTATCCAATGAAAAGTACCTCGGCAATGCGCTCCTGCAAAAGCGATACCGCAACAATCATATTGAAAAGAAGCTGTTGCCGAACCGAGGAGAGCTTCCGATGTACTATGCCGAGGGAACGCATGAGCCAATCATCGACCAGGCAACATTTGATAAGGCACAGGAGCGGCTCAGAATGTTGGCGCAACAGACTGCCAACCGCAAGAAACCGACTCATTCAGTTTTTTCTGGGATGATTCGCTGCGGACTGTGCGGCAACACATATAAGCGCGTAACTTACCGCAAAAAACACTACTGGAATTGCACTACATTCCAGACAAAAGGAAAATCCGAATGTGCCGCTAAGCGGATTCCAGAAGAAACGCTCGAAGTCATCACCTGCGAGGTGTTGGGCGCAGTAAGCTTTGACCCCGATATGGTCAGAAGCAAAATAACGGCAATCAGAGCAGAGAAAAGCAATATGATGGTGTTCTGCATGGACGACGGTTCTGAAATCGTTAAACGGTGGACAGACCGCTCCAGAGCAGAAAGCTGGACGCCTGAAATGAAGGAAAAAGCACGACAGCGGGCATTACAGGCAAGGAGGAAAAAGCAATGAACAGAACAGCAGCACGGTCGGTCACAGTCATTCCGCCGACCATCAATCCGCTGACGCACCTTTCCAGGGTGACTGTACAAAAACGGCGGGTCGCAGGATACGCAAGAGTGTCCACAGACAGCGATGAGCAGTTCACCAGCTACGAGGCGCAGGTGGATTACTACACGCAATACATCAAACGCAATCCCGAATGGGAGTTTGTTAAGGTTTACACCGACGAGGGCATTTCCGGCACGAATACCAAGCATCGCATCGGCTTTAATGAAATGATCGCCGACGCCATGTCCGGTAAAATCGACCTCATCGTCACAAAGTCGGTCAGCCGCTTCGCCCGAAATACGGTCGACAGCCTGGTTACTATCCGCAAGCTGAAAGAAAGAGGCGTAGAAGTCTACTTTGAAAAGGAGAACATTTACACCTTTGACGGCAAGGGCGAACTGCTGCTGACGATTATGTCCAGCTTGGCACAGGAAGAAAGCCGCTCCATATCCGAGAATGTTACCTGGGGACAGAGAAAACGGTTTGCCGATGGAAAGGTCAACCTCCCATACAAGCAGTTCCTCGGCTATCGCAAAGGAGCGGACGGTTTTCCAGAAGTCGTTCCGGAGGAGGCAATCGTTGTCCACCGGATTTATACTCGATTCATGGAGGGGTTGACGCCGGGGGCCATTGCAAAGGAACTGACAGCAGATGGGATTCCGACTCCATCGAGAAAACAACGCTGGCAGACCAGTACAGTGGAAAGCATCCTTCAAAACGAGAAATACAAGGGCGCTGCACTCCTTCAGAAATGCTTCACGGTCGATTTCCTCACGAAAAAGAGGAAGGTCAATGAGGGAGAGGTGCCGCAGTATTATGTGGAACACAGCCATGAGCCGATCATTACGCCGGAAGAGTTCGACAAAGTTCAGACGGAGCTTGCGCGGCGCAAATTGAACTTAAAATACTAACCACTTTATTTATAGCAATTCAACCAATTATTGCGAATATCCACAAGAGCAGAACCAGGCGAAACAGTCAGAGTGGGAAACTGTTCGGAAAGCATTCTGAATCGCATTAGGAAGGATTTCCAAAGACCTGACTTTGAACTTGCGCAAAAGAGCCTTCACTTTCGACCAGAGCTTTTCAATGGGATTCAGGTCAGGGCTATATGGTGGAAGGAAAAGATATCGAATACCTGCTCGCTCCAGCAGCTGCGTTATCGTTTTGGTATGGTGTGACTTCATATTATCCATCACAAGGACAGAATCACGATTCAGATAAGGCAGCAAATCACACTCCAGGTACTGCTTGAATTTCTCTACTGTCGTGCCGCCTGAGAAAGTCGTGTAGTGCAGCCTTCCGTCCAATTGGATCAATGACAAAATCGTTGTATTTTTGGGTTTGGAAAGCGGCGCGGAATCCACCGCTCTGCTTCCGCCTTTAGCATAGGCATACCGCCGTGTCATGTCGGTATTGCAGCCGCTTTCGTCCAGAAATACAAGATTATTTGTGTTGAACCCGGATATAATGCCGCTCCATGCTTTTCTCTTCGCCGCCACATCGGGGACGCTCCTGTTCGCTAGCATGGAGAGATTTCTTCTTCCGACGGTATCCCAGCTTCAGCAGCGCCTTTCGGACCGTCTCAATGCTGACGGTGAGATGCAATGTATCGATGATCTCCTGCAGCGTGATATCGGATTTGTTTTTAACCAGCTGATCGATGCTTTCGAGCTCTTCCGGGCTTAATGCCGGCTTTCTTCCTCGAGAGGATGTTCGTACTTCTAAAGAACCGGTTTCCTCCCAACGCTTTTTCAGACGATACACCGTGCTGCGATTTACCGAATAGCAATCCGCAACTTCCTGTACATTGTGTGTTTTTTCCACCGCTTTGATCAGCAGTTTTCTGGTTTCATTGTGTAACATTTGTATCACCTCTCCTCAATTTTACACCTTTTGTCAAGAGGTTGCACTATTTTCATGAACTGCTATAAACCAAAAACCTGCCCGATAAGGACAGGTCGGACAGGCTTAGTCCAGTAATTCGGTTATATCGCACTTCAAGGCTTTGGCAAGACGCAGCACAATATCAAATTGTGCTTTGTTAATGTCTTTGCCTTTCCGCTCATAA
>OIWT01004039.1_pt1 | contig 12495 bp, 13 predicted proteins | sample 1587701 | NCBI WGS metagenome assembly OIWT01 (sample SAMEA3888904, study PRJEB22519) | human gut metagenome | biome: human gut; feature: human-associated habitat; material: faeces | place: Denmark | collected 2009 | reverse complement strand
CTTTGAAATCAATTCAAAATATGTTCAAACCCTTGATTTATGGCTGTTTTTGCCATCCATTAAAGTCTTTTCCATCATATTCTATTGTTAGTTTTATGTTTCTCATACTTCCTCCATATTCTTTTAAATTATTAAGACGTGCTGTTAATATAAAGCACGCCTTTTTGATAAAGTTTTTTATTTTTTAATTATTTAGTGTTTTCATCTTTTTTTGGTGATATTTTCTCTTTAATTTTAAATATTCCACTATTCTTTTTTTCTGTAACAAATCTTTTAGTTACAACATTACTAATTAATATTTTTTTCAAAACATCTTCTCTAACATCTGCAATTAATGTGCCATCTTTAGCAACAGAAATTTTTCCTGTTTCTTCAGAAACAACAACAACTATACTATCTGATTCTTTTGAAATTCCAATTGCAGCTCTATGTCTTGTACCTAGTTCTTGAGCTATGTCTTTGTCATCTGCAAGTGGTAATACGCATGCTGCAGCCGCAATTTTGTTATTACTTATAATAACTGCTCCATCGTGTAAAGGTGTTTTAGGTACAAATATATTAACTAATAATTGAGGTGATACTTCTGAATTCATAGGCACACCTGTATTTATAATATCTTTTATTTCTATATCTCTTTCTATAACAATTAATGCACCTGTTTTTGTTTTTGAAAGTTCCGATGCTGCAATAACAATTTTATATATATCTTCTTTTGTTTTTGTTGCAATATCGCTGTCAAATCCAAAAAAACGTGTAAATTTGTTAGTTCCTAATTGTTCAAGTGCTCTTCTAAGTTCTGGTTGAAATATTACAATTATTGCAATAACTCCCCAGTTCATTATTCCTGTTAAAATTGAATTTAATATTTTTAAATTTAACAGTGCACTTGCCCATGTTATAACTAATAATAATGCTATACCTTTTATTAATTGCCAAGCTCGTGAGCCTTTTACAATTCTAATAAAACTATATAGCAAAAATATTACTATTGCTATATCAAAAACAAATGTTATCATTTTGAATGGGCTTTCTTGTAAAGAATGAAAATATGCTAATATATTTTCATTATAAAAATTTTGAAAATTTATTCCTAAATTATTCATATATTACTCCTCTTATTATACATTCATTAGTGCGTATATAAATGAAGCACTTGTTCCTACAAGCATTAATAGTGCTAAAAATCCTGCCATTAATTTTACAAATATTTCGCCTTTTTCTCTACTTTTTTTATGTATTTTTTTCTCGTTTAAATCTTTTTCTTTTTTCATGAGTAAATCTTCCTTTCTTTTTATTCTGCTACTATTATATCACATAATAAGTTTTTTTCAATGTTTTTTTGACAAATCCATTATTTACTATTTTTTCTTTACATCTAATATTATTGGTATTGTTTTTGGTTTTTTAGTATTTATTTTTATTATTGATAATATTTCCTTTTTTGCATATTCTAATTTTTCTTTTGAATTAGAGTGTATATATGCTAAAATGTCGTTTTTATTAACTTGATCCCCTACTTTTTTGTTTAATATAATTCCTACTTCTGGCTCTATTACATCTTCTTTTTTTACTCTACCAGCTCCTAAATAACAAGCAAGTTTTCCTATGCTTTGAGCATTAATTGAATTTATATATCCTAAATCTTTTGTTCTAACTTCTTCTATATATTTAGCTTTTTTAAACTTATTTATATCGTTTATATAAGAAATATCTCCTCCTTGGTTTTGCACAAGTTCTAGAAATTTACTATATGCTTTACCATTTTGTATATTCTCTAACATCTTTTGTTTATTTTCTTCTATGTTCTCTCCTAAGTTTGCAAGTTTTATCATATATGCCCCCAATTCTAGTACAACCTCTTTTACATCTTGTGGCATATCTCCTTTTAAGAATTTTACCGCTTCAATTACTTCTAATGTATTTCCTACAGCATATCCTAAAGGCTCGTCCATATTTGTTAAAATACAAACTGTTTCTCTATTTGCTAAATTTCCTATTTGTATCATCTCTTCTGATAATTTTTTTGCGTCTTCTAGTGTTTTCATAAACGCCCCTGAACCCACAGTTACATCTAATACTATTTTCTCTGCCCCACTTGCAATTTTTTTACTCATTATACTTGATGCAATTAATGGTATACTTTCAACACATGAAATACAATCACGCAATGCATACATTTTTTTATCTGCTGGAGCTAAATTCATTGTTTGAGTAATCATACTTATTCCTATATTTTTTACATTTTGTATAAATTCATTTATACAAATATTAGTTTTATATCCAGGAATTGCTTCTAATTTATCTGCTGTTCCACCTGTAAATCCTAAACCTCTTCCTGACATTTTGGCTACTGGAACTCCTATAGAGGCTACTAATGGTAATAAAATTAGTGATACCTTATCCCCCACTCCTCCTGTTGAGTGTTTATCAACAATTATTTTATTTAATGTGGATAGGTCTAGTATTTCTCCAGAATTTGCCATTGCAAAACTTAAATTTGTTGTTTCTTCTTTACTCATTCCATTTAAAAATATTGCCATTAATAAAGAAGCTGCTTGATAATCTGCAACTTCACCATTTGTATAACCTTTAACAAAATATTCTATTTCTTCTTTTGTTAAACTTTTTTTGTCTCTTTTCTTTTCTATTATTTCTAATATATTCATTTTAGTCTCCTATATAAATTTTTTTGTAAAACTTCTTCTATGTATTGGACATAATCCATATTCTTTTATAGCTTCAATATGCTTAGCTGTTCCATATCCTTTATGTGCTGCAAATCCATATTGTGGATATACTTTGTCCCACTCTCTCATTATTCTATCCCTTGTTACTTTTGCAAGTATTGATGCTGCAGCAATTGAATAACATTTAGCATCTCCTTTTATTATTGATTGATATGGTATTCCTTGAGTATCTATTTTATTTAAAGCATCAACTATTATTAAGTCTGGCTTAATGTCTAATTCTTTTACACATGTTGTTAATCCTTTTTTAGTTGCATTTAAAATATTTATATTATCAATTTCATCTTGTCCAATAATTGCAACACTGTAACTTATTGCCTCTTCTATAATTAAGTCATATAATTTTTCTCTTTTCTTTTCAGACACTTTTTTAGAGTCATTTACTCCTTCTATCATAGAATCTTCTGGCATTATTACACTTGCTACTACTACTGGTCCTGCAAGTGGCCCTCTTCCTGCCTCATCTATTCCCGCTATATAATTTATTCCTTTTTGGTGTAAATCTTTTTCTATTTCTTTTAAATTTGTTAATCTTTCTACTTCTTTTTCTTTCATCTTTTTCCCTTATTTCTTTTTATTGTAATTTTTGTAAATCTGATAATGAGTAATATGTTTTACCATCTTTTGTAAATCCTTTTGTATTGTAAACTTCTACCGTTACGTCTGTAAGATTATATTTTACTAAATAATATCCTTCTTTTTCATCGCTATCTACTCCATTTATTCCCATATCTTTTAGGGTATCTGTTGTTAGTTTATATGCATATTCTTTTTTACTGCTATCTATATCTATCAGCTCACTATTTGTCATTTCATTTCCTTTTAATGACGCTTTTGCGTTATTTATTTTGTCTTCTGCTACATTTTCTTCTGTTCCTAATTTAAAGCTAGCTTCTTCGCAACATGCCTTTGTCTTTGCTTGTATTAAAAGCATATTTGTTTTTAAACTTTCTAGTTGTGCTTTTTTTATGGTTTCTCCTCCATTATATACTCCGATACCTGCAAGTATTAATAAAACAATTATTGTTATAGTTAAAGCTACTAATGTAACACCATTATTATTTTTTATATTCATAGTTAACTCCCTTTACTTTTTTTACTATTATATAATTTGATTTAATTATTTTCAATAAAATTTATTTAAATTTGTATAAATTTTCACAAAAAAGTCACAAATATGTTGTATTCTTTGAGTATATTAGGTTATTATAATACTATTAATACAAATTTTAGGAGGTTTTATATATGGAAGAAAATAAAAAAAATAATAATTTTAAAGCTGTTAGCAACCCTAATACATATTCATCTTATAACAGTTCAGAAAAAAGTCATAATAAATCTGGATTTGGAAAAAGTGTAATTTTACCATTTATTAGTGGTGTAGTTGGTTGCGGTGTAGTTCTTGGAACTTGCTTTGGCATTCCAGAAGTAAAATCTAAACTTTTAGGTTCTACTAATTTTTCACACGTAGAAAGTAATACATCTACTTCTAGTCCTTCAGCAGGAACAGTAAGTCAAGTATCATTGTCAAAATATTCAGATACATCTGTATATGCCGCAAATAAAATTTTACCTTCAATTGTTGGAATAAAAGTTGAATATACAGTAAATTCTCCTTTATCATTTTTCAACTCTAAAACCACATCTTCTAGTGCTACAGCTTCTGGCTCTGGAATTATAATTAGTGATGATGGTTATATTTTAACTAATAACCATATTGTTGCAACCTCATCTTCTGAATCTTATTATGAGGTATCTGATGCAAACAAAGTAACAGTTACATTATATAATGACGAAACAGAATATGAAGCCAAAATAGTTGGAAAAGATGAGCAAACAGATTTAGCTGTTATTAAAATAGAAAAAACTGGACTTTCAAAAGCCGAATTTGCAGATTCTGATTCTATAAAAGTTGGAGAATTTGCAATGGCTGTTGGAAATCCTTTAGGAATGCAAAGCAGTATAACATGTGGAGTTATTAGTGCAGTAAACAGAGAAGTTACTGACTCTGATGGTAAAAAGTTTAAATTAATTCAAACAGATGCTGCTATAAACTCTGGTAATAGTGGTGGGGCTTTAGTTAATAGTGAAGGAAAAGTTATAGGAATTAATACATTAAAATTATCTGGAACTGGAATTGAAGGTATGGGATTTGCAATACCAATAAATTCTACAACAGACATAACTTCTCAATTAATTCAATATAGTAAAGTAAAAAGACCTTATATTGGAATTTCTGGAATTGATTTAGACGAAAAAAATGCAAAAACATATAATTTAGTTGTTGGTGTATATGTAAAATCAGTTGAAGATTTCTCTGCTGCCGAAAAAGCCGGTTTAAAATCTGGTGATGTTATTATTGAAGCAGATGGAACAAAAATAACAAAAATGGACGAACTAAATGAAATTAAAAACAAACATCAAATTGGTGATGAGTTAAAATTAAAAGTTAACAGAGATGGAAAAGAAAAAGAATTAACTATTACACTTGGTGAACAACCATAAATAAGAAATAACTTATTTTTCACTTTAAGTTCACAAAAAGGACAAATTTCATTAGTATATTATATACAGATCAGCAAGAGTATAGCTGATTTGAAATTAAAAACATCCCCTTTTATTTTCAAAAAAAGCGAAACAAAACGTTTCGCTTTTTTATTGTTTAATTTATTGTAACTATATCCATTTCGCTAGTTCTTGCATCATTACCATATGCAAATATTACATAAATGCAATTTGAACTTATATAAAATTGATTTATATTTTCTACTAAATACATTTTATTATTTACATCTCTTTTATATAAAACATACCCTAATGAGTTTAAATCATCCGCATTTTTCTTTGCATTAGTTATTTTTTCATTTATTTTATTTTGCATATTTTCTTTGTTTATGTTTCTTAGTTTTAATACATCTATTAATTTAACTTCTTTATTTTGTTTTAAATCATAATTATAAGTTTGTATAATAAGCCTTTGTGCACTTTCTCCTTCTTTTAGATTAGCCTTAATAATTACTGATAAAATATCATTTTTAATATATGCATTATATTCAACATCATAAATTACATTTTGATTTTTGGTTTTTAATATTTCCTCATACTTTTGTACAAATTCTTGTATCTCATTATTGTAACTTTTTATTGTGTCATTATCTATATTTATATATGGTATATTTAATTTTACGTCATAGTTATTAGTTGATGATTTTTCTATTTCTAAATTTGTATATACAATATTTTTATTATTATCTATTAACTTAACTTTATTTAAGTCATATGAATTTTCTAACTTGTTTAAAAATATATTATCAAAATTTTCTTCTAATTGCTTATTTTCTTCAGTTTCTTTGTTTTGGTTTGTTTGCATTTTAGATGTATTATTAAAAAATTTATTTTTAATAATAATGCTTGCTATTATAACACATATAATAATAATTATTATATATATTATCTTTTTGTATTTTTTTATTTTACTAATTATATCTTTATTCATTTTTTACCTCTTTCTTTTGTAATGATTTTATTATAGCATTTGCATTATATTTTTTCAACATTATTTTTTAATCAAAATATATAAATTTATTGACTATTCATGCTTTTTACGATATTATATATAATAATATTTTTAAGAAATGAGGAAACGAAAGTATGTTATGTTCAGAATGTAAAAAAAATCCAGCAATACTTTTTTACGAAAAAATAGATAATGGAAAAAATAAAATGGAAGGATTATGCTACGAATGTGCTAAAAAAAGAGGAATAAACCCTTTAGAAACACTATCTAATCAGCAAGAATTCCTAACAAAAGATAAATTAAATTTAAACGATATGTCTAAGCAATTTGAAAATATATTTAAAGACTTAGCAGAAAACATTAATTTAGAAGATATAGAAAATATGGATGGTGCAATAACATTTAACACATCAAATTCCAATGATGACGAAGATAGTGATGAAACTCCAAAATTCGCAGGAGCCGCAATTCCTTTAGGATCATTGTTAGGTAATATGTTTGGTGGAAATAGTTCTTCACAATCAGAATCTAATGATAATTTAGGAAGAAAAAAAGTAAAAGTTGAAAAAAAGAAAAATTCAAAACAAAATAAAAAGAAAAAATATTTAGACACTTATGGAACTAATTTAACTGTTAAGGCTAAAAATAATGAATTAGATCTAGTAATTGGTAGAGATAAAGAAATTCAAAGAATGATTCAAATATTAAATAGACGCTCTAAAAATAACCCTTGTTTAATTGGCGAACCTGGTGTTGGTAAAACAGCAATTGCTCAAGGATTAGCTATTAAAATTGCAAATCAAAATGTACCAGCAAAACTTTTAAATAAAGAAGTTTATTTATTAGACATGACAGCAGTAATTGCAGGAACACAATTTAGAGGTCAATTTGAGTCTAGAATGAAAGGCATTATTGATGAATGTAGAGAATATCAAAATATTATTTTAGTAATTGACGAAATTCATAATATTATTGGGGCCGGAGATGGCGAACATTCTATGAATGCAGCAAATATATTAAAACCTGCTTTATCTAATGGTGAAATCCAATTAATAGGTACTACAACCCTTAAAGAATATAGAAAATACATAGAAAAGGATTCTGCTTTAGAACGTAGATTCCAACAAATTATAGTTGAAGAACCAAATATTGACGATTCTGTAAAAATTCTTGAGGGAATTAAAAAATATTATGAAGAATACCATAAAGTTAAAATTTCAAATGACGTTATTAGGCAAACTGTTATAATGTCAGAAAAATATATTCATGACAGATTTTTACCAGATAAGGCTATAGACATTTTAGATGAAGCTTGCTCAAAAATTAATTTAGAAAACAAAGATTTATTTAAATTAGAAATTTTAAAACAAGAATTAAAACAAGTTCAAGCTCAAAAAGAAGAAGCAGCTACAGCAGACTCTACTGAAGACTATCAAAAAGCTGCCGATTTAAAAACACGTGAATGCCAATTAGTTGAAGAAATTGATAATATTAATAATAAACTAAAACTTAAAAACCTTACAATACAAGATATTGCTAAAGTTATTGAGGGTTGGACAAAAATTCCTGTAACAAAAATTACAGAAAAGGAAACTCAAAAACTATTAAATTTAGAAACTAATCTTCATAAAAAAATTATAGGTCAAGAAGAAGCTGTAAATGCAGTATCACGTGCTATTAGAAGAAACCGTGCTGGTTTAAAAAGCACAAAACGTCCACCATCATTTATTTTTGTTGGACCTACAGGAGTTGGAAAAACTCAACTTGCAAAATCTCTTGCATATGAATTATTTGGTTCTGAAGATTCAATTATAAGAATTGATATGTCAGAGTACATGGAAGGTCATTCTACAGCAAAACTAATAGGAGCTCCTCCAGGTTATGTGGGATATGACGATGCAGGTCAACTTACAGAAAAAGTTAAAAGAAAACCTTATTCTATAGTTCTTTTAGACGAAATTGAAAAAGCTCATCCAGATGTATTTAATATACTTCTTCAAGTTTTAGATGATGGAAAATTAACCGACTCTCAAGGAAATACTGTTAATTTTTCAAATACAATTATTATTATGACATCTAATGCTGGTTCTAATTTAAATACAAACTCAATAGGTTTTGCAAAACAATCTATTAACAAAGACAAAATATTAGACAGCTTAAAAGATGTTTTTAGACCAGAATTTTTAAATAGAATAGATGAAATTGTCTCTTTTAACTCTTTAACAGAGTCTGAACTATTACAAATAGTAGATTTAATGCTTAATGATACATCTATAGCATTACTAGATAAAAATATGAAAATGTCTGTTTCAGATAGTGCCAAAAAATTTATTTTAGAAAAAGGAACAAATATAAAATTCGGAGCTAGACCTTTAAGAAGAGCTATTCAACGATATATTGAAGATGAAATTTCTGAAATGATATTAAAAAATGAAATTTTAAATGGTCAAAATATTAACATAGATTTAAATACAAAAACAAACGAATTAATTTTTAAAGTTGATTAGAAGTAAAATATGGAGGAATCATGTTTAAACATTTACCAAATATATTAACAATAATTAGATTTTTATTAATACCTTTAATATTATATTTTATATTTACAGGTAATTATCTATTTGCATTTGTGTTTTTTACTGTTTCTGGCATTACCGACATTGCAGATGGTTGTATTGCTAGAAAGTTCAATTTAATTTCAAATTTTGGAAAATTAATGGATCCATTAGCAGACAAGTTAACACAAATAAGTGTCTTAGCAGCTCTTGTAATTGTTAAAATAATACCTGTATGGATTTTAGCTATAGTATTACTCAAAGAATTTATTATGGTTGTTGGAGCTTCTTTCCTTTACGGAAAAGATGTTGTAGTTTACAGTAGATGGTATGGAAAATTAGCAACAGTTTTATTTTATTTAGCAATAGTAGTTTCATTGCTTTTAAGTAAATTTAATTTAACTGGTATATGGTCTAATTTAGATATGTTTTTATATTATATAGCTTTAATTGCAACAGTCTTCGCACTTATAATGTATGTTCTTACTTTATACAATAAAGGTTTTATAAATAAAGATGATTTAAAAAAAGATGTTACAATTGAAAAAAAGGAAAAATGAGTGAAATTTTCACTATTTTTCCTTTTTATAAATCTATTCAAAATCTTCTATAACCTTATTAAGTTCCCATATTCCTATTACTTTTAATCCATTGTTTATATTATTTTTATCTGTTTGAGTTAAATAATCTGTTGATATATCTGTTTTTTCATATTCTATTTCTTGATTATTTTCATTTAATTTATATATGACAATTTTTCCATTTACATCTCTTAATATAAATTCTTCATTACATTTACCTTCAAACTCTCTTACTAGAATAATTTCTCCTGTTGAAAATTTTTCGATTTTCCATCCTTCATATTCTTCTTGTAATTCTAATTTAGTTTTATTAACCAAATTACTATTTATACTTTTTTCTTCAACTATTGTATGATCACATTTATTATAATGTTTCTTTAACTTAATAATAGCATTTGGAGATATCTTCTCCTCTTCTGAATTTGTTTTTAACAAATCTATATTTTTTTGTTCATACTTATATTCATCCGTGCAATCATCTTCAATTACTTCTGAAATTTCTGTTATTACATTTTCATTCGGAACATTTTTTATATTATTATATATAATATGACCAATATAAATTGATATACCCGCTGTAATAATACATCCCAATATAATAATTGTTAATTTCTTCATATAAATCCTCCATAAGCTTTTTCTTTATTATTTACTCTTTTAGTGATTTTATACAATTATTTAATTTTTGTAGTTATATTAATTTCACTTTTTTGTATATATATCCATTTATATCTGTTCTAAATACCTTCATGTTTGAATCTTTTTCTATATAAAATTCATCTCCTTCATTTACAATCATTAAATTTATTCTATTTTTATTAATAATCCTTATGAAATAATTATAAATTTCATTTTCTTCTACCGGCCTACTTAGAATAACATTTTTTAATTTTAACTCTTTTAAAATTGTTAAAATTATCCCCATATGATCTCATTCAACTATTTACACAGAAAAATAATATCAACATAAAAGAAGAAATTTATCCATAAAAATACACACACCTCTTTTTGAAGTATGTGCATTTTTATTTGTTTTATACAACTAAATATTATTATAGTATCATTCTATCTATTATTTCACTAAGAACACCTGTGAAACATGAAGCTTAGTTGACCAAGCAGTAGTTAATCCAATATATCTTGAATCCGAAATATTATTTATTTCTACTTCTACATAAGAACCATCTTGAGAATTCGCTAAATCTTTGATTTGTCCCGCATTATAAGAACTCTCTGTATTTTGAAGGAAAGCAGATAAATTTACTGGACTACCAGAAATTGTATCAATCTTTAAAACTATTTTGCTAAATTGTGATAAATCTATTTTATTAGCAGTTGACATTACATATCCACAATACCCTGTAGTTTCAATTTTTAATACATTATTTTCAATAGAACCCGAACCTAAAGTTGAATCACCAACAGCACACCATCCATTCCATTCTATACCATCAATCGGTCCATTATTAAATAAATATGTTCCTTTTCCATATCCTGGTATATCTGATAGCTGATAATCCTGTGTTTTTGCTGAACACGTATTGTAGCACAAAACATTGTCATTAAAAATAATCTCTACCTTTACATTATAATTTGTATTTGCTGCCAAATTTGTTGCTGTATATAATGCATCATTACTTGATACTCCTGTTGTATCATTCTCCCCTATATAATATTTAAAAATTGTTCCTGTTGGATAACTTTCACTATTTGTTACATTTACTTTAAATGATCCTATTGTTACATCACTTATTGAAAGTGTAGGTTCCGGGGCATCTAATGATATAGATTTAGCTTCACTTTCTTTTCCATTTTCTTCAGTTCCATAATATGCTTTTACTTTTATATTATTATATGTTGTTCCAAATATTAATCCCGTTTTTGTATATAAATTTTCTGTAATTTCTGTTCCTGTTGTATCATCATCACCTACATAATATTTAAATTTAGTCCCCTCTGGATACTTCTCACTATTTACTACATTTATTGTTATATCTGTTACATTTTTTGTTACCTCTATTTCTGGTTTTGGAAGAGTTTTAATTGTTATAATTTTTCCTTTAGTTTCACCTTGATTATCCGTTGCTATAAATCTATATTTCATTTCATTGTCATCATTTACAACTAATGTAAATGTTCTACTCGCTGTTTGTGTTCCTGAACCTACCATATCCCCTGATGTCATACCAGTTTCTTCTGTTTCTATATTTGTTATTGTTTTTCCCTCTGGTGCTGTTGCTGTTATAGTCACTTCTACATTTCCTGAAAATACATATTGTGGTTCCATATTACCTCCAAACATTATAACATTTAAACTTGTTAATACTTCTCCAATTGTTACTTCTCCTGCATTTCCAATATAAATTTCTACATAATAATCTTGTCCGCCAATTATTACATATGCGTAATATAATCCTTCTTCACTTTTAGTAATACTTTCTATCCCTTGTGCTTTTATTTGATTATAATATTTTCCTGATGTTGACTCCAAATACTCTTGTATCGTTACTGCATCTGTTGCATTATCAATCTTCCACTCTGCAAGCATTAAAGATACTTTTTCTCTTGCTTCTTCTTCTGATTTTGTTTTTGATGTCTGTGCTTTTGTCAATATTCCATTGTCTCCTGTTAACATTGCTATTGTTACTCCAGCTAATATTAATAAGACTACTATTGTAATTACTAAAGCAATTAACGTTATTCCTTTCTTATTTTTTAATTTTTTCATTCTTTTGTTTTTCTCCTTCTATTTTTATTATTATTTATTTTTTGTTCATATATCTTTATATGAAATTTTAATAACTTATTTAAATGCATAAAAAGATAGCAACATAAACCTATTTTTTATAGGTTTATATTACTATCTTCTTTTTATATCTATTTATATTTATATTATTTAAAACTATTGTATATATATATATACACACAGCCGCAAGGCTTATAGCTTTTATCATTTTTATCATTCCTTTTTCATTAGTTTTTATTTTTTCACTTATATTTTTATTTTAGCATAACTAATTAGTTCTTTCAAGCATTTTTTTCTAATTTGACTAAATTTACTTAAAAAAAGCACGAAAGCATCTAAAAGCATTTATCAT
>OIWT01004035.1_pt1 | contig 12501 bp, 10 predicted proteins | sample 1587701 | NCBI WGS metagenome assembly OIWT01 (sample SAMEA3888904, study PRJEB22519) | human gut metagenome | biome: human gut; feature: human-associated habitat; material: faeces | place: Denmark | collected 2009 | reverse complement strand
AAAGAAAGGCGGCAGAAGAAGCGGCCAGACTTAAGGCAGAACAGGAAAGAAAGGCGGCAGAAGAGGCAGCCAGACTTAAGGCAGAACAGGAAAGAAAGGCGGCAGAAGAAGCGGCCAGACTTAAGGCAGAACAGGAAAGAAAGGCGGCAGAAGAGGCAGCCAGACTTAAGGCAGAACAGGAAAGAAAGGCGGCAGAAGAAGCGGCCAGACTTAAGGCAGAACAGGAAAGAAAGGCAGCAGAAGAAGCAGCCAGACTTAAGGCAGAACAGGAAAGAAAAGCAGCAAAAGAGGCTGCTTTAGAGCAGCACCGACATGAGTTGGAGCTGCAGAATAAATTACAGCAGCAGCGGGCAGAGACAGAAGCGTTAGCAAGAAAACAACAACAGTTGGAAGAAGCGGAAGCACAACGTATTGCACAGGCACAACGAGAGGCAGTTGCCAGAACTCGTGCTAAACTACAGCAGCAGCGACAACAGGAGCTTGCAAAACAACAAGAAACATTACGTCAACAGGAGCTTGCAAAGCAGGAATCAATCCGAAGACAGGAATTGGAAAGACAGAGAGAGGTTCAGGCAAGGCAGGAGGCAATGCGGCTTCGGGAGCAGGAGAAGCAAGCAAGACAGCTTGCGGCGAAACAGGAGCAGCTTCAGCGTGAGGAAGAGGCGAGAGCGCATGCTGCAGCAATGGAACAGGCACGTCAGCAGATGGAAGTGCAGAGTCGGAAACAGGCAGATCAGGCAGAACAGCTACGATTGCGCATAGAAGCACAAAAACAGCAGACGGAGCAGGAACAACTGCGTATAGAACAGGAACAGCAGCAGAGAATACAAAAACAGCGTGAGGCAGAAAGTGCTGCACGTGAAACCTTTATACAGAGCAATAGCTCTTTGGCAGCAGAGCGTCAGCGTGCAGCGATGGAGGCAGAAGCTGAAGCAAGAATACTACAGGAGCGTGCAGAGGAGCTGAAACGTCAGGCAGAAGTTGCAGCCTTGGAAGCGCGTATTCATCAGCTTGAGCAGGAATCTGCGAGAGCCAGAGGAGAGTATGCTGCAAGTTATGGTACACAGAGTGCGACACAACAGCCGGTATATACTGATCCGCTTGCACAGAACAGGACACAGCAGCCGGTGTATATTGATCCACATACACAGAACAGGACACAGCAACCGGTATATACTGACCCTCGTACACAAAATACAGCGCAGCAGATGTATACAGGAACCAGTGCATCTGGCTATCCGGGACAGACGCAGACTGCGGCAGGTAGTGTCAGTAAGCAGAAATTATCTGAGAAACAGATCAATGAAATCTTTGCTCAAGGATTAGAGAAAGAGCGTAAAGAATCACGTGCAAAAAGAAATGCATTGATTCAGCGGCAGGCAGATAAAGAAAATGCCAGAATTCGTCAGGAACGTGCAGAGAATGGTGTGAAACCACCGGTAGAGCGTGTACTTGATATGGTAAAGGTTGGTAAGGACAAAGCGGTCGATATTCTATCGGATGTGTTCCATACGGTGAAAGAAAAGTCCGAAGATCCAGAGTTACAGGAACAAAAGACGAAAGCTTCACGTTTATTTGGAAATCTTTTAGTCATTGCCATCTGTGTATTTATTGCATATTGTGTTGCATCAGTTGTGACCTCTTTCGTTGTAAATCCAACGAAAGTAGAAGGCGAATCAATGGAATCTACGTTGACCAATGGGGATACAGTATTGATCCAGAAAATGAGTTATTATTTTGGAGATCCCAAACGGTATGATGTCGTCGTATTTCCGGTGCCTTACTACAATTCGGATACCAAATACATTAAGCGTGTTATTGGACTGCCTGGAGAGACAGTGCAGATCATAGAGGGAAAAGTATATATTAATGGCAAAGAATTAAAAGATGACACTTATGGAAAAGATAAAGTGATCGATGATCCGGGAGATGCGGTGGAGCCGATCACATTAGCGGATGATGAGTATTTTGTATTGGGAGATAACCGTAATATGAGTACGGACAGTCGAAGCAGTTATGTAGGGCTGATAAGGCGTAAAAGCATTATCGGAAAGGCTTGTGCACGTATTTTTCCACTCTCAAAAATGGGAGGCATTGCCGGGTAAGACAACAGTAAGGAGGAGCTTATGAGTGATATAAAGTCGATCGCACAGATCAAGCAGGAGTTTGAACAGTCAGGTGACGACAAAGAGGCTCTTTATGTGCAATATGCCGGAGATTCCCGGAAAGGGGTTCAAAATCTTATTACAAAATATCAAAAAGAAGCGCAAAAACTTGTGAAAGAGCGGGAACGCTTAGAGACAATGCGTTTTTTTGAACATAAATACAGTGAATATCATGCGATTTGCGGGATCGATGAGGCGGGCAGAGGTCCGCTTGCCGGTCCGGTAGTAGCTGGAGCAGTGATCCTGCCGGAAGATGTGGAAATTTTATATCTGAATGATTCTAAAAAATTATCGGCTGCGCGCAGGGAAGAATTGTATGAGGAGATCAAGGAAAAGGCGATTTGTTATGGCGTAGGGATTGCATCGCCAGAGCGGATCGATCAGATCAACATATTACAGGCAACATATGAGGCGATGCGGGATGCCATAGCAGCTTTGATGCCGGCACCTGATCTGTTGTTAGTAGATGCCGTGCACATTCCGGAGGTTGAGACGAAACAGGTGGGCATCATCAAAGGAGATGCCAAAAGTGTTTCTATTGCGGCGGCAAGTATCATCGCAAAAGTAACAAGAGATCATATGATGATGGAAATGGATGCATTATATCCAGAGTATGGATTTGCAGGTCATAAGGGATATGGGGCAGCAAAACATATTGAAGCGATCAAAAAGTATGGACCCTGCCCGATCCATCGCAGAACATTTATTAAGAATTTTATGGAGTGAGATGGCTTATGGAACAAAAGCATCAGGGGAAAATTTACGGGCGTGATGTCATGAAACAGGTGCGAAAACGTTCGGCTGTTGCATTGGAATACGAACCGGAAAAAGATCGTGCGCCAAAAGTGGTTGCCAGTGGACGCGGGCACGTGGCAGAGCGTATTTTAGATACTGCCAGAGAGCATGATATCCCGGTACATCAGGATGCAGGGCTGACGAAGAGTCTGGAGAATGTTGAGATCGGTGAGTTTATACCGCCTGAGCTATATCAAGTGGTAGCGGAAGTGTTGGTATTTGTAGATTCTATGGATAAGATCAAGGGTAAATGGGATGTTGATCGCTTGAAGAAGTAAGGTCACCAGTAAAAGAGATGTTTGTCATTTGAAGAAGTAAGGTCATGGGTGGATTTAATGGGAAAGAATAATCGTCAGATAGGATCAAAATATGAGCAGCTTGCAGCGGATTATTTGAAAAAGCAGGGATATTGCATTGTAGAACGTAATTATTATACCCCCTATGGAGAAATTGATATTATAGCACAGCAGGATGAAGTGCTGGTTTTCGTGGAGATTAAATATCGCAGCAACCGTCGTTATGGTGCAGCTACGGATGCGGTAGATCATCGCAAACAATGGAGAATCAGTAAATCTGCAATGTATTATTATGCCTATCATGGCTATGAGGAACAAAGACCTTGTCGTTTTGATGTGATCACAGTGCAGGGGAGTGCGGTAACGCATATACAAGATGCATTTGATTATTGCGGCTAAAAAGGAGGAAAATAATGCGAAAAAAATGGAGCAGAGAAGCTTTTGAGAAAAAGTTTGGTAGTGTAGAATGGAGTCAAAATAAAAATACACCGGAGGCTAAGGAATACGAACGTATGTCATTGCAGTACTCGACATATATGGAAATACAAAATGGCATCCCAGTGCTGCGATTTTCTTGTTTTGATCCTTGGAAAGACTGGATGGGGGCAGCGTTTTCGACACGGTTAGGTGGTGTTAGCGAAGGGTATTTATCCAGCATGAATTTTGGCTGGAAACAGGGAGATGACCTGGAAAATGTAAAAGAAAATTACCGTTTGTTTGCCGGGGCGATCGGTGTCAGCGCAGATGACTATGTATTTTCGGATCAGGTGCATGATACAAAGGTAGTAAGTGTTACGAAAGAGCATACGGCAGGACCGGAATTACACAGGAAACTTCAGGGAATAGATGGTCTTATTACGGCAGAAGAAAATGTTGTTCTTGCAACATCTTATGCAGACTGTGTTCCATTATTCATTGTGGATCCGAAGCACCGCATTGTAGCCGCGTCTCATTCCGGCTGGAGGGGAACAGTTGGTCAGATTGGCCGCAAAACAATAGAAATGATGGTTCAGAAATATGGTTCAGATCCGAAGGATATGGCTTGTGTCATTGGACCATCGATCTGTCAACAATGTTATGAAGTAAGTGAAGATGTAGTGAGTGCACTAAGCTGCGTATATGCAGAAGATCAGATGCGCCAGATTGCTGAACCGGGTAGAGAACCGGGCAAATATCAGTTAGATCTCTGGGCAGCCTGTTATGAAACATTAAAAGAAGCAGGTGTTCCTCCGAAGTCGATCCAGGTATCCGGAGTGTGCACCTGCTGTCATAAAGATCTGTTATTTTCACACCGTGCAACTGCCGGCAAACGTGGCAATTTGAACGGATTTATTTGGAAGAAATGTTCTTAGAACGTTCTTCTAACAATTCCTGAATACGCTTTGTTGCATTCATAATGTCATTGACAGATGTGTCGTGATTAAGAGTATCAATGATCAGTGCAATGTAACGGCTCAGATCTACGTTATGATAATAAGGACGTTCCTTTAGAGCGGAAGGGCAGTAGCAAAGGTTTGTTGTGTAAATATGATCAAATACCTTTTCTTTGTATGCCTGATCAAGTTCCTCCAGTCCGTCATTGAATAAACCAAACGTTGCACAGATAATAACGTGTGCAGCGTTTCTTTTTTTGAGCTCTTTGGCAACTTCCAGTACTGTTTTGCCGGAAGCAATCATATCGTCCACAATGATTACATCTTTGCCGGAAACATCATTACCAAGGAATTCCATGGAGATCACAGGATGCTCTCCATTCACCAGTGTAGAATAGTTGCGGCGTTTGAAAAACATACCCATATCGACACCAAGCTGGTTGGAATAAAATACCGCACGGCGCATACCGCCCTCATCCGGGCTGATCGTCATTAAATGTTCATTATCCACAATAAGATCCGGCATATCATTTAGGATTGTCGAGATAAATTGATATGATGTGAAGAAATTATCAAATCCATTGTTAGGGATGGCATTCTGGACGCGATTGTCATGTGCGTCAAAAGTAATGATCGTTTCAACGCCCATGCGGATCAGTTCCTGCATTGCCTGTGCACAGTCTAAGGATTCATTGATCAGACGCACGTGCTGTCTGCCTTCATACAAATATGGCATGATCACGGTGATTCGTCTTGGATGTCCGCTGCAGGCCATGATGACACGCTTTAGATCCATAAAATGATCATCGGGTGACATATGCGTCTTATTGCCATGCATATCATACGTCTCATGATAGTTGACAGTATCCGATATAATGAACAGATCGCTTCCTCGGATCGATTCGTTGACGACAGCACGTCCTTCTCCGGTCCCGAAGCGAAGACATTCAAAGTCAACCAAATAGTTGTCGATGGAATAATCTGATGTCATAAAATCCGGTTTGTTTGAAGCTGCAAGAGCTTCTTTACGTCTTGCAATGATGATCTCATTTACTCGTTTACCGATTTCACTACAGCCACCCATTGCCACGATCTTAAGTGGAGCGAGAGGCATTGCATCCTGTAATTTTCTGTTTGCCATGATCTTATTTCTCCATTCTGTAAATAACCGATTTTATTCTAATGTTCTGCTCACGATCCTGTCTGGAGAGAACAAAGAATTGTCCTATAAAAATATACCGTGTTTTAGTTTTTCAGTCAATAGACTTTCTTTTTTGGTCGTTTTATGGTATAACGTAGAGTGTTGTATATTGTGACAAAGTGTTTTTTGGATCGAATTTTGTTCTAAAATAACAGGAAAATATACGGTTTGAGAGATAAATCGTGGATTGGTAAAGGCCAAAATAAGGAGGAATATTGTGAGAAATTTAAAGAAGTATTTTGCAACTGCACTGTGCGTTGCATTGTGTGTAACAACATTAGCAGGATGTGGCAAGAAAAAGACGACAGAGCAGAAGGTGGAGAATATTGATTATCAGAAAGCGGTTACCTTGACAGAATACAAAAAAGTTACGCTCAAAAAAACAGATATTGAGTCAAAGCTCAAGACGCAGATCGATCAGTTGTTGGATCAGAATAAAACGTATGAGGCTGTGAAGAAAGGAACGGTAGCAAATGGAGATACGGTCAATATTTTCTATGTAGGAAAAGTAGACGGTAAAGCATTTGACGGCGGATCTTTGACAAAAGATACCAACCCATCCGGTTACGATCTTACGATCGGTTCTAATACGTTTATTGACGGTTTCGAAAAGGCATTGATCGGTAAGAAGATTGGTTCAACCTGTGACATTAAGCTTACTTTCCCGGAGAAGTATTCGGTCAATTCGGATCTTGCAGGAAAGCCGGTAGTATTTACGGTAACGATCAATTCTAAGCGTGGTAAGGCAAATGTGCCAAAGTTTGATGATACATTTGTAAAGAACAATGTGTCCGGTTATAATACAGCCAAGGAGTATCAGGCAAAACTTCGCGAGGATGTTGTAAAAGATATGGCATGGGACAAAGTTGTATCGGATTCCAAGATTTCCAATTATCCAAAGCAGTTGATCGAGGATAACAAGACTCGTCTGGAAACTGCTTTAAATACGTATCTGAAACAGCAGAATACGACATTAGATGATTATATTTCAGCACAGAATATGACAAAAGACAGCTATGAATCACAAAAAGAGCAAACTGCTAAGGATGCAGCCGGTGAAGAAGTTGTTTACAATGCAATTGCTGAAAAAGAGAACCTGGAAATTACGAACAAAGAGTATAAAAGCGAGTTGGACAAGCTTTTAACGAATACCGGAAGTAAGAATGAGAAAGAATTGAATAAGACATTTAAGTCTTATTATGGATTTGATGCGAAAACAATTGTAAAGAAAGATCTTTTACGTGAGAAAGTACTCTCTTATCTCGTAAAGAATGTTGTTGAGCAATAGTGCAGTGATTGTGTCGGAGCACACTTGACACAGGGGTTGTAATGCATGGAAAATGTGTGCAGAAATGAGGAAAGATATGAGTAAACCAATTGTGGCTATCGTTGGAAGACCAAATGTTGGTAAGTCAACTTTATTTAATGCAATAACGGGAAATATTGTTCCAACTATGGGAACAATTGCTTTTAATAATACAGTTATCAACAAGAAGCGGCCTGATCAAATATGCCATTTGGGGATCAGCAGAACCTTCCAGAATATTCGGCTGTTTCCTAAAATGACAGCCATTGAAAATGTTTCGATTGGTATGAATAGTATACCAAAATACTCCTTGCTACAGGCTGCTATACGCAGTGGGAAAGTGGAACAAATTAATCGGGAGACGATTGATCAGGCATATTATTACTTGGATTTGCTCGGGATAGCCGGATACAAGGACAACTTAGCCGGAAGCTTGCCCTATGGACTTCAGAGAAGATTAGAGATTGCCCGGGCGATTGCAACCAAGCCAGAGCTTCTTTTGCTGGATGAGCCGGCAGCCGGAATGAATAATGATGAGTGTAATGAGCTGGTAGAAGTATTGAAGAAGATACATAATGAGCTAGGGTTCACGGTTGCGTTGATTGAACATCACATTGATTTTGTGATGAATCTATGTAACCGACTCTATGTTTTGAATCTCGGAAAAATTTTGGCAGAAGGAACACCGGAAGCCGTCCAAAATGATCCTAATGTTATTAAAGCATATTTAGGAGAAAGGAGAAACGGTCGTGGGAAGTAGTGCGCATGAGTTGACCGGGAAAGACGAGAACCTTTTAAGCGTAGAGCATTTAAATGTATTTTACGGAGGGATCCAGGCGCTGTATGACGTTTCTTTAAATATCAGAAAGGGTGAAATACTGAGTATTATTGGGTCAAATGGCGCAGGTAAATCATCTCTCCTTCGAACAATTGCGGGCGATAAATCCATTGATTCGGGATCTATAACCTTTCAAGGGGAGCAACTGCCTAAAAGCTCATATGAGGTAGTAGGAAAAGGAATTTCCCTTGTGCCAGAAGGCAGAAGGATCTTTCCTAACTTATCTGTTAAAGATAATCTTGCAATTGGCGCATACAATCGAAGGAAGGATAAAGAAGGCATTAAGGAAAGCCTTGAAGAAGTGTTGGATCTGTTTCCGAGGTTAAAAGAAAGATATCATCAGCTTGGTGGAACATTGTCCGGCGGTGAACAGCAAATGCTTGCCATAGGCAGAGCACTAATGAGCAAGCCGGAGCTGATATGCTTTGATGAGCCTTCTTTAGGACTAGCGCCAATTATTGTCGATGAACTGTTTGATAAGATCAAATTTTTAAATGACGAAAGAAAACAGACAATTCTACTTGTTGAACAAAATGTTTATCTTGCGCTTGACATATCAAGCAGAGCTTATATTCTTAGCAGCGGATGTATCGTTGCGGAGGGAAAGTCGTCAGACCTATTAGAAATGCCAGATATCCAAGAACAGTATATGGGAATCAGGTAAGAAATAAGGGGGATATAATGTCTGAATCGGTGTTAAATATGTTTGCGCAGCAATATATCGATATGATTTTGTGCAAGAGTCGATACGATGTCGGTGATATCCAGTGGTTTACAGAGGGGCCCTTTTGGCGAAGAACCAGCATGAAGTTCTCCAGGGAATATAGAATCCTTCCTGATTACGAGATCGGTGATTTAAAGCATGGCCTTACATTGGAAAATATTGTAGACCGATCAGAGACTCTGCTCAGAGAACTGAAAGACTATGAGGAAACCTCTCCGCTTTGTGAAAAGCAGAGAATAGAATATCTAATTTGCCACATGAGAAGCCTTTGGTTTCGGTCAAAGATGCTTTTAGGAGAAAAGAGCTCGTTTGATCAAATGACGAGTGCTCTGTATAATCTTGTTGCGCCGGTATATGACTATTCTTTGTTTCAACAAATTAAAACTGAGCTGGACGAGAATTTACCGGGGCAAGGGAACGTTCTTAATCGCATAGAGCAATTTCGAGAAGGTATTACGATTCCTGCAGATAAACTATTGAATGTATTGCGAGATGTTACGGAAGCATTTCATCGTCATGCCATTCAAAATATGCACCTGACAGGCAATAGTATGCCGCGGATTCGTGTGAGGGCTCTGCCGGATCCCAATATGGTGTTTTTGTCTATTTTATTCGCCTACGATTACGATCATATTCAATATGAGCGCAACTTTAATTTGAAGTATAACTGGACAGTCGACAAAGTAATGGAATATACAGGGCACGAGATGGAGCCGGGGCATTTGACCTATTATGAAAAAAGAACGCAGTGCTTTATTGATACAGGCTGGCCGGAAATGGCGGAGGTATCATTGTATTCTCCATCTTCTGCATTTACAGAAGGGTCTGCCCGATATGCGTCAGATCTATGCTTTGCAAGCTCGATGGAGCGTAAGGTTGAATTTGAGAAGGAATATATTTTTAAAAAAGCCGGTTTAGATGATCGCCTGGTCGAATACATGCCGTTATGGCACAGATTTATGGAAGTAAGCGGATATGCGTTCTTAGAGGTTTCGCGCAAGGTTTGGGATAATCTTTGGACAGAGGAGCAAGGTCTGCAGTTTCTGAAGGAATATGGATTTATGGAACAGGCAGCGACAATAGAGCAATTAAAAGCTGCTATTTCTGATCCAGGCCATTTTGTCTGCCACGATTATGCACGGGATACAATAAGGCGATACTTCGAGAGCACTTGTTCAAGTATTGAGGAAAAATGGGCACTTTATGAGAATTTATGTAGTTCACATATGTCTATGACAGAAATTCAAAGCGGAATATTTAAGCCAGATGTGTACATGTGGCGGTAGGAGTATTTGTATAGTATACTTTTGAAAAGATGAAAGGCAAACCATGAATAGAATTATTGAAAGGCTTTCCTCTTTTGGGGTAGTTCCTGTTGTTGCTTTGGATCACAGCTGTACAGCAGCTTCAGTAGCGAAGGCTTTAATAGCGGGCGGATTACCATGTGCGGAAATCACATTTCGCACTGCTGCGGCAGAAGAAAGTATACATCTTATAAAAGCTGCTTACCCTGATATGCTGATTGGTGCAGGTACAGTCACGACCACAGGACAAGTAGACCAAGCTATCAATGCTGGTGCAGAATTTATTGTATCTCCTGGTTTTTCTAAAGAAATAGCAGAGTTATGTGCTAAAAATAATGTTAAATATTTCCCAGGTTGTGTTACACCAACAGAAATTATGGAAGCTATTGAATGTGGTATAGAAGTTGTTAAATTCTTCCCTGCTAATATTTATGGTGGATTAAAAGCTATTGATGCTTTATCTAAACCTTTCCCTAACATCAAATTCTTACCTACTGGTGGAGTTAATTATGATAATATTGATGAATTCTTAACTCACCCTAATATTTATGCTGTAGGTGGAAGTTTCATGATGAAAGGTGACATTGCTGAAAATTGTAAAAAACTCAGCAAATGGTTAGATTAATTAAGGAGAAAAATATGAAAATTGTTACTTTAGGAGAAATAATGCTCCGTTTATCAACTAATGATAACGCTAGATTTAGACAAGTAGATGAATTTGCAGTTTGTTATGGCGGAGGAGAAGCTAATGTTGCAGTTTCATTAGCTAATTATGGTCATGATGCTTATTTTATGAGTAAAGTTCCTAGTCATGAAATAGGCCAATGTGCTGTTGATGCATTAAATAAATATGGTGTTCACACTGATTATGTTGTAAGAGGTGGTGATCGTTTAGGTATTTATTTTTTAGAAACAGGTGTAGATTTTAGACCAAGTAAAGTAATTTATGATAGAAAAAATAGTGCTATTGCTGAAGCTGAAATTACTGATTTTGATTATGATAAAATATTTGAAGGTGCTACATGGTTCCATTGGTCAGGTATTACTCCTGCTATAAGTGATAAAGCCGCTAAAGTTCTTGAACAAGCTTGTATTGCAGCTAAAAAACATGGTGTAACAATTTCTTGTGATTTAAATTTTAGAAAAAAATTATGGACAAGTGAAAAAGCAATAAGTGTTATGCGTCCTCTTATGAAATATGTCGATGTATGTATTGGTAATGAAGAAGATGCTGAATTATGTTTAGGTTTTAAACCATCAAGCAATGTCCAAAAAGGTGAAACAGATGCAGGGAATTATTACCAAATTTTCCAAGAAATGATTAAACAATTTAATTTTAAATATGTTGTTTCAACTTTAAGAGAATCATATTCTGCTACAAGAAATGGTTGGAAAGCATTAATGTATAATGGTGAAAGTTTTTATGAATCAAAACATTATGATATTAACCCTATTATTGACCGTGTAGGCGGTGGAGATTCATTTGCTGGTGGATTAATCCATGGCTTATTAAAATGGCCTAATGATCCTCAAAAAGCATTAGAATTTGCAGTAGCAGCAAGTGCATTAAAACATACTATTCCTGGTGACTTTAATTGTGTAAGTGAAGACGAAGCAATCTTTTTAATGGAAGGTCATACTTCAGGAAGAGTACAAAGATAATTAACAAAAATTAAATAAACAATATTAAGTAGGAGTAACACAATTACTCCTACTTTTATATGCAAAAATATAATTTCTTTTATAAAAATAACTTTAATGAAATTCTTGATTATATTTCTTTTGATTCTTTGAATTTTATCATTTATTTGATGTTGATAATAGATATATTGATAAAAAGATTTATTTCAATAATATCAATAAATCTTCTAAAAAAAGTATTATTTTCTTATGATTTTAACAAATAATTTTATATACAAATTTTTATCTATTTGTTAAAATATTACTCATGAGAGGTATAAAAATGGATAAAAGGAGTACAAAGACTAGGCATATTATAGTCATTAATTTTTTAAAAATGCTAGAACGTGAAAAAATAGACACTATATCTGTTACAGATTTATGTCAAAGGTGTGAAATACATAGAAAAACATTTTATTCTCACTTCAAACAATTAGAAGATATTATTAATGAAATATTTACTCATTTAACAGATAAATTAATGGATCTTTATCAAGAAGTTATATCTGGTAATATAAATGATTTTCATGAATTATTTACAAAAATTAATGAATATATTTTATCTAACATGGAGATATATGATTTACTTGTTAAAAGTACATTTCAAACAACTTTTGTCTCAATGTTAAATGATTTTTTCTCTAATAAAATACTAAAAAACACTAATTCATTTAAACAATGTTCTATGAATAAATATTCTTTATATTTTATTCTTTCAGGTGTTACTGAATTATATGTTTATTGGTTAAAAAATCATGATTCTATTGATATAGAAACTATTTCTAGTGTATGCGAGCAACTCTGTAATAGATCTTTAAT
>OIWT01004029.1_pt1 | contig 12516 bp, 11 predicted proteins | sample 1587701 | NCBI WGS metagenome assembly OIWT01 (sample SAMEA3888904, study PRJEB22519) | human gut metagenome | biome: human gut; feature: human-associated habitat; material: faeces | place: Denmark | collected 2009 | reverse complement strand
GCATTCCCTTTGTGTGAATTCTTTGCTCAGAAGGCTACAAATAATCTCAATTTCGAGGTTGATATTAAGGAAAAACCTGAAGGTGTGACTGACATGAACATGCATGTTGTACTTGTTCGCAGTGACTAAATATTTATATTTCACAAGTTCAATTCTCTGTTTTGGACACTTCAAATGACTTTACTTTGCAATAATTACAAAAGTATTTGGCAGTATTATAGCATGTACACCCAAGCAAATGAACAAGATTTTAGCACCAATTCCAAAGCATCAGCTCATGAAGCCATTGCAAAGCGTAGTTATGATATCTTGCGTGACAAGTACAACAAACTAATTCATAGAAACCCATATTCTAACAAGGTAATAAGCCGAATGATACCCAGCAAGAAACAACAAATGAACTTAATGAAACAAGAAGTGCAAGCATTCTTAAGTAATGTACAAAACCTCGACACTTCCAATGCATCAGTTGAATTAAAGTCCAAATACATCGCTTTGCTAAACGATTTAAAGCAGTACGATCAACCCGAGGAAACAATAGATCAACAACTATCTGACTTAAAACAGAATTCCAATGCAATGGGTATAATGGATCCACGATTTCATTGGGACATTGATATGAACCAGACTTATATCAATAGTTTCACGTTATTATTAGGAGCTTCTAAAAGTGGTAAATCATTCCTAATAAACTCACTCATTTTCGAACTCCCACAAAGCTTCGATAAAATCATTTTCTTCATGCCTTTACAATCCTGGAAGAATACTGCTCCAAAAGTCTTAGAACATATAGCAAAGAAGGCAGGTATGAAAACACAGTGGGTTAACACTGATATTGAAGGACTCGATCCTGAACAAATGTACAGTGAAGACCTTGAAACATGTCTTAATGATCTGAATGATGATGGTTCTGCTAAATATATTTATAGTTGTCCAGCGTATGGATCAGTGTATATCATGGACGACCTCCAATGCTGTGTAAATCCTAATATCATCAACTTCATTGATAACCTCGCTGTGAGAGCTCGTCATTCTAAAATCAATGTGTTTTATTCATTGCAATCATTCACAAGACTCAGTTCAAGAGTTCTTGATAATGTTACAAAGGTCTTTATTAATCGCAATTTCATTGAGCGTGAAGACTTGTGGCGAAAACTCAGAATTGCACCACCCGAGAATCTCAGCGGTGTATTAAAAGATGTTCACAACGGTTTTGCACAGCGATGGTATTACATCAATGATTCGTATTTAGAAGCGTATATTCCATACGACTTTGCAAACCAGCAACAAGTAGTTAGAAAAATGCAAGGCAAGTTACCAAAGAATATTCGTAATATTAAAATAAAATCAGAGTTTGAAACGAAGTCTAAAGAACTTGAAACCATGGCAAAGCAGTTAGGAATCCAGGGTAATGCACAGCAGATTCTCATGGGTTCAACATTGCAAAATAATGTCGAGTCAAAAACTGAAGGTAAAGTAATTCGTTTGACAGACCCATCACAAGCAATTAAAATCGATCAAAAAGTCTACAACGCTGAGTCAACAACACATGATAAATCCAAGTATGCAAATGCTAAGAATCTTAGAGCCAAGTACAGGATTTAAAACAAATTATTTTTACTTTGAGTTTATTATAATGGATAGGTTAAGTGACAAGTTAAGTACAATCAAATTCTCTGAACTCGTGGACATCAATAAAGTGAAACAACTCATTCAACTAGCAGAATCAAAGAACTTGTTTTTACCACGATGGTTTAATAAACATGGTGATAAAACACCTGATGAATTAACTGATGAAATTCTGCAGAAGTTAAGACTCTTTGAAAAACAGTACATTAGTACAGGTGTTATAACCACGAGATACAACTACACAATTCCTAAGTTTGGACGTGTTTACACCAAGGGTAGATTCGTGAGTTTAGGATTCTTTCCTAGAGAAATTCATAGCTTCTTAGCCTGTGATAATTACATCGATATTGACATTGAGAATTGTCATCCAGTTTTGACACTTCAATTATGTGAAAAATATGGTATTCAATGCACTGAATTGAAGAAGTATATTGAGCATAGGAATGAATATTTAGAAAAAGTAATGACAGAATTCAATGTGTCTAGAGACTCTGCTAAAATTCTATTTTTGCAAATGATGTATGGTGGATCGTACAAATCATGGTGTAAGAACAATGGTATTAAACACTGTGAAATACCAGGTTACATTACTCGTTTTAACAGTGAGATTCATGACATGTATCCACAGTTGTTAGAATATTTCAAACCAGAAATCAAGTATTTAAAAGCACATGGAAAACCAGAGAAAACATATAATGAAAATGGATCTTTGGTATCCTGGATCATGCAGAATTATGAACGGAAGATCTTAGAATGCATGGTTGGATACATCAAAGAACATGGATTACAATACCAGAGTCTTGTACTCTGTTTTGATGGTTTTAACATGTTGAAATCAGAGTTTAAACCAGAGTTGTTAAATGAACTTGAAAAACAGGTTGAAGATACCCTTGGATTCAAAATCAAACTAAGTGTAAAGGATTTCACAACAACTGATATTAAACAATTAATCAAAGACCCTTCAATTATTAATACTGAGCCTAACAATGAAATTAATTCAATGGAAATATTCACCCATGATATTGACGTTGATTCACTCGGTGCATTTGACATTGATGTTTTCAAACAAATATGGAAAGAAGATGCTAAAAAAGCAACACAATATTTTGAAAATTGTTTTGAAGTCACCGTTAATAAAACTTGGCATGTTAAAAATGCTTATTACATTCAAGGTGAAACATCGTATACACGAACAGCATTAATAAATACAGTTGGAATAGAATTTATTAAACACTATGAAAAAATAATTAAAGAAAAAAATTCGAAGAAATAAGTCAAAACATTTTACTTTAAAACCATTATTTTATAAACCAATGTCGATCATGCACTACAGTATTCACATCGAAGAAGCGTTAGAAAACGAAAGTCAAATCATCAGCGAAAATGCATTTCAAACCAAGTATCAGAATTCAAACACAGGTATTACCAATCTACGAATTACATTGAAACCAAGGAATAACAAGAGCATTTTCAATAACATTCAAACAACAAATATTGTCAAGAATTCCAAGGGTGAAACAATCACATTTAACCCTGGTTTTTATAAACTCAGTGAAATCATTTCAGAGATCAACACAATGGAATACATTCGTTGTGAGATTTCAACACAAGGTCCTAGCTATGGTAGAGCTTATTTCGTATCTAAAGCCGCGAATGTTACAGTGGATTTAACACAGGCTCGTGATATCGCTGCAATTCTAGGCTTCAATGGATCCCGTTGGAAGCTCAATGCAATTCCAACTGGTAATAGTTGTGTTACAGAAGACATTATTGATATCACTCGAAATAACCAGGTGATACTGGTCTACGCATCCATCGTTAAATCGAATGAATTGAAAATCGCCAATCAAAACAACAATTTACTAACCAGTATGAATGTCGATGATCCTGAAAACACAGTGTCACACAAAATTGAAAACACATGGATTCCAATCAGTGGTGATTATCAGAGAATTTACTTCAATTTCAAAAATGCAGATTTACAACCGATATTTTTAGACTGTGATATTACATTCGAGTTTATTATTCAGTCTGTACCAACTCAACAAACAACTGTAACAACAACGGGTCAAACAACACAGTTCTCATTATTCCAATGTTTAAACCAGTCTAAGACAGAATTGACACTACCAAATCCATTGTCCTTTAAGAATTGTTATATTAGTGAAGTGGATGTTTACACTGATTTCAAACTGTACAATGTGACATATGATCAGATTGTTCGAATCTACGGTAATAAAGAATCCAGCTCAGAATTGACTGCTGAAATCTATGTTTCACAGGGTCAATACACCATCGAAGAATTACTCGCTCTAATGAATTGTTCAGAAGCATTATTTGAATTAATGTACAGTGGTAAAGATGCTTTTAGAATTTGTATTTCTGACTTCAATTACATTGATTTTAGAGATTCTTCCGAAGTGAAGAATATACTAGGTATTGAAGACACCATTATCACAGAAACGAAAAGTCAAGAAATCCGATTTCCTTTAACATCGGACATGAATAAGATCAGTGTTACAAATAAAGTGAAGAATTTTACTAAAACATTTGAGTTGAACACGGGGTTGTATACATGGTTTGAATTCGTCGATCTACTAGCAGAAACAATCAAGGATTTTATTGGTTTAAAAACAACCGTTGAATACCCGGATTACATTGAATTCATTAGTACTGATGAATTCTATTTCAACAGAACGAATACAACAGCGCTTAACACTATAGATAAATATTATTGGTTGAAATGGTACACACTAGTTCCGAACATTCAATCAAACTTACTTGAAAAACCAGACTTGAATATCCTAGACCCTAATTTCAAGTCAAATGATGCATTCTGGATTGAACCAGATCTTTGTATGTGTGTTACACCTGAGAGTTTGTTGACAATGGATTATATTTTTTATTGGGACACCTTTGTGAAAGTGACGATCAACAAGGTCACACAACAATTCAATTTCACAGGCAATTATAGTACACAACAAGTTTGTGACTCGTTGTTATCACAAATCAAAAACAAGTTTAGTGGAGTGTCTGTTGAACTCATAGATGTATCTGGTAATCCATCATTCAAATTCACAGACCTTTCAACTGTGTTTGAATATCCAAATTCATTCCCATTACCAACATACTCTTCAAAATTTTCAGAAGCAATAGAATACAAGTTCAATGTGAAAGAAACATATATCAAAAACCTTCGAGTCACACATCACGATTTCTTAGAAGACATCAATCTTGACATTACTGTTAAAAATAATAGTACACAACAAAAAGTTGCTGTTGTTCAAACAATTCCAGCAGGACATTATACATCTGAACAATTCGTAACCAAGATTGCAAATTTCATTAATGAAACAGCAAAAACAATTGGTGTGAAAACTGATGTAAGATGTTGGAATGGAAGATCGAACCTGAAAGTTGTGTATGGAGGATCGGGAATATCATGGACCCTTGTGCCGCAACATGAAAAAGACTATTATATCATCAGTCAAAACACCAGTTCATATTTTGCTTATGACTCTTCACAACTACCTAAGTGGTACATAAGACTTAATCCAAATCACACACCAATTCGTAAGTATGATCTCAATATCAAAAATCCTAATAATTTTCAATACGGTGATTTACAAGGTGATGGACTGTTCAACAAGCTCATCCATGGAATATACAATGGCTCTAAGAGAGTCAATTCAACAGAGATTATACCTCTGAGTTACTGGGACAACAGATTTGTCTGGTCAACTGGTGGAAAAAAAGTAAGTAATTGTTACACACAGTACAAAACTACAATTACACCAGGATTTACAGACAAGGTGGTTAACTTTGGTAAACCACAAACATCTAATACCTATATCTGGATGACTGACAACCAATGGCGAATGATACGCAATGATTCAACCTTCATTTACAACGAAATTTCATTCACACTTCCAAGAACAAGTACAACACAACAGCAAACCATCCAAACCATGAACCAGATGTTCCAAGATAAAAACCTCGACATTCTTTGGACACCTACAGAAGAAGGATACAAATTACTAACACTAGGTGGATCCTTCAGTGGAACATTCTTTAACCTAAATTTCCAAGGGATTAATAAAATTAGTGTAAAACCGAATTACATTCTATGGCCATATTCATTTCAAACTAGCAACCAAAATTGTAGTATTACACGAGAATATTACATCAGTGATTACCCTGTGGATATTACGAATAACCTTAGTCAAATCAAACTGTTTTCAAATATCGTTCAAAGTAAAGGAACACAACCATTGATCACTACTGTCGATATTGAAAATCTGAATAATAACTATTATCAACGACCGCATTTATGCATTCCTTGTAGTGACAAACTTCATAAACTCACATTTACACTCACAGATTTGAATGATCGATTATTAGCGTTCAATGGTAATATTTACCTATTGTTATTATTTAAGGTAACAAATTAAGTTAAACACAATCGTTGACCTGGTTGTGATACGTTCACCATTTTTATTGATTAAATAGAAGTCCCACACACGTGACTTCCTAACATGAATATTCGTTAATTCTTCGTTGTAACCAGGGTGTAGCCAAATCATCGGTGATTGTTTCATAACATTGTTGCTTGTATACGTGTTATTAATTTGGTTTAAAACTAAGCCAACTACTTGGTCATTAGGATTTACTGAAGAAATTTTCTTAATAATGATTTCATTCTTAATTAAATTATTGGTTGTGAATTCTTGTTGTGAACGGTCATTCAATTCAAATGTAATATTAAAATCTGTACCCATAGCTTTATAAATTCTAAAAACATAATTTATAAACCATGAACAAACCAGTTTCAATTATTAATCATACCACTGTCATTCCGAAAGGTCATGCGAATTATCGTGAATCATTCGACACAATATCTTTACCAAATAATTGCGTTTATAAAATCACAAATATTACATGCAAGATTGACACCACGAGTCTATGGAACATTACCAAAACAAATATACTAAAAGTAACAAATAACAGTGATCAAGAGATTTCAATGCATATTCAACCTGGTTATTATACCCTCGATGAATTAACTCAAAGCATACTGTGTGTAGACATTGTTGCAAATCGAGCTTATATCAATGACACTTATAAAACTGTAGATTTCACAGATGCTCCAGACATTGCGAATATCCTCAGATTTGAACAGAAGATTTACACACCTAGTTCTGCAGGATCTGTTACACCTACAGCTGTTGATATCACGAATAATAAATCTGTGGTGAAAATCTACAGTTCATTAGTTCAACAAACATTCGGTATAACAAGCTCAATGATCGACAATTTAATCCATGTGAGTGTTGGGTTGAATAATATTGTAACACAGGACAATTTAGATATCCAGGTTGTGAATCAGCCGAACTTGGATTACATTGAATGGCGGATTACTGATGCAGTTGATCAACCACTTCCATTAACCGCAAATGTATATATTAATTTCACAATCTCAGTTTTTCCAAAAAACTGAGTCTCTGTTTTTGAAAAAAAAGTAAAACATAAATTTATAATATGCGACGTGTCACTTACTTCAAAAGACTCAATAACATTAAAGACCTTGATTTCGTGACTCTACCAACAAACAGTTTTACTGTGTACATTCAATCAACCAAAGACACAATGATTTCAGAATCCTCGCCAAAAACAATCTATTCATTTGAGAATGGAATGTCTCGAATATTCATCAGTAGTAGAAGAATTCTAGAAATGAGTATTGATGACTATAGCTCGTTGACTTCAGATTCAGAAATAACCCTCAAAGACCTTGTGAAAACAACAATTAAAGAAAACCAGGTTGAAATGAAGATGTTATTCATTGGTTATTCAGCTGTGTAGTAGTAACAAAGTCAGTTATTTTACTTTACACTAATTATAATCATGTTCTACAAACACAAGCCTAAACATCGTCCAATAATTCGAATGGTTATTCCTGATTTTACACCCAGTGATAGAATTCCTCGTGACTTTTCAAATGACTACGTTGATATTAATCCTAAGAAAATGAGGTCAAAATCTGGATTTAAACGGAACTTTCGAAAACAAATGAACAAATTATTCACAACAGCGGAGAATTCTACAATGTCAAAACCCGGTTATGTACGCTCAAGTAATCGCGTGTTTTCTGAATACATGGACTTGAGTATTCGTCAACGTAAACAAGTGCCCGATCATTTGATGCGTGGATACCAGTATGACAAATCGAACGAAGTATTGTACAGTTATGAAGACTCAATGATGTTCAATAGAGCGAAAATCAACTGCTATGGACGCATTGAAATCACTACAGTTGGATCTCCGTTCAAAGACATATATTTGCGACGCCAGGTGTTTGATAATCCTGGAAAATATATTCCTGTATCTAGTTCAAGAATTGTGTATCCAACGACGATTAAATACAAGGTTGAAAGTACTGATCTTGTACCCTTTAATGAAACACTACGAAGCATGACTGATTTCACTGATGCAGCAAAGAATTTAACAGAGAATTTACAGCAACAATTTAACCAAGCGAATGTGAATGTGGGAACAATGAATAATCAGAATGTGAATGTGAATGCAAATGCAAGTCCCGTGAATGAACCTGAACCAGAAACAACACCAAGTATCAAAACACTTCGTGAGAAATGGCAAGCTATATTCCCTGAATTAGAAAACGATTCAAAAGTGTATTATTTGGACACTGGTTTAGAACCAACATCACATGGAATGAATGCAATTAAGAGATATATGTTTAAACATGAAAATATTCAACGCATGTTAAATAACGGTTGGCAACTAGCCCAAGCATCATGGCGTGATAAGAAGGGTCATGAAAATGACTTCATTATTTACAATTACAACCTAAGTAAACAACAACCAAGTACTGTAGTGAATGTTAACAATGGGTCAGACACTTCAACATCAGAATTAGTTTCAGCAGTGACTTCAAACACTCAGAAGATTGACATGTTAATCACAAAGTTGAATGACTTATTTGATGAATTGAGTCCAGGTCAACTCATTGCAACTGGTATAATGCCTGCTGCTAAAATCGCTGATGATGTTATGGAAGTTGAAGAGTCTGGTGAGTCATTAACAAGTGAACAAATTAAGGCATTAAATCAAATACTAACAGAACTCAAAAATGTAATGGCAGGGTTACCAAATGCAGGTTATTATACCGAGTTTTACAATGCTGTTCAGGGTCTTGTAAATCAGAATCAAACAGTGGTTGAAACATACAATCAAAATATCCAGCAAATTAGTGGAATGATGGGACAGTTCAATACCACAGTTCAGAGATTTGAAGAACTACTTGAAATCCCAGACACCATTCCACCAACTATGGAAACAGAGAATCAACCTATGACCAATAGAAGAAAATCATTGTTTGAACTAGTTACAAAACTAGTTGCATCACAAATCGAAACACTACTCAATACATTCAGTGATAAACTAGCTGAGAAATTCAATGAAAATGAACGCAAGATTGAAGAACTAAACAAAACAATAAACATGAAAGATAGCAGAGCTCAAAAACGAGTGAATGACTTGCGAGATGATGTTGCTAATAGATTAGAAACAAACGATAAACGAATGGATTTAGTTGAAAATAGAGCTTCAGAAAAAGAATATAACATGCGTGGTGTTATGGAGGCTCATATTAAAATGATTCAAATGATTGAAAAGTTAGAAAAACAACGTATAGAAGAAAAGAACCGACGTTGGGAAGCAAACCAGCAGGTATTACAGTTATTAGGTGATATTAAGAATGGCGTCCAATCGAATACAAATCTCTTAGCACTAACGAATCAACAACTCACAGATGAACAACGTGATTTCCGTCAGATGATTATGGAAATGAATCCTACACCAATACAGAATGTTAACAATAACTGGTATATGTTTGATTATTCAAGAACAATCAATATACCTCCAGAATTGCAAGAGTACTATCATCGTTCGAATGCAATAAGTGAGGGACCAAAACAACAATTATTACTAACAAATAATGATATGAATAGTCTCGCCAAGATTTGTGATGAAGTACACAATGAGTTGGTCAAGTCTAAAAATGCATTTGAAATAGAGGATCCTAATAAACCAGATAATTATCTAGCAGAAACACTCGGTTTAACACCTGAAGCATTGATGTATGAAGTAGTTGGATTATTGAACATTCTATTACCTTATAAGAATGATCCAGTACTCCAAACATTTATTAATGGTATTGGAGCTAAGGCATACATCATGGCTTATCTTGTAAAACCAGATTATGAAATTATTAATCGATTCTATGATGATCTCGCTGGTCAGAGAGTTGATCTATTTACACGAGATTATTTACAACAAGTATATCAACGAATGGCTGAATATTTCTCAAACCATGGTATAGATGTTAGTCATAATCCTAAACTAGATCGCATGGTATCAACACTGTTGAATGAAATCGACATAAAGAAGAATGGTATTGCTGATGAACAAGCAGGAATTGAAAACACTGATCAACCAAATCAGATTCAAAACTAGAAATAAAAGAATTTTACTTTACTAATTTTATAATGTATTTTAATCCAGTAGATATTGAAGCATTCTTTGGAAATCCACCAACTATGGAAGACAGTGCACAAATCATTAATGATACACGTAAGAGATTGAGACTCCAAACCAATCTTGCAAATGCTCCAGACATTCAACCTGCAGAAGTCCCGATGGAAGGTCAGAATGATCCTGTTGAACAAGTTCTACAACCCGAAGGTGGAGCTATTCAATTCAATGGTGGAGCACTAGCTTTCAATGAAACACAACTAATGAATGAATTAAGTGGACTCAAGAAAGGTAGTGGTTTTGGAACATTAGCAGCAACTATTATTCCCGCATTAATTCAGTATGCTCCTCAAATCATCGATGCAATTAAAGGGGTTAAAAAAGAAGGTTCAGCAATCAAATTTGGAGGAGCTTCAGCTGTGTTCTTAAATGGAGTAAAGCCTGAAGATTATGATGATTATATGGACTTGATGAAGAAGATTCAAAGACAAAGTAAATTCGTTGTGAAAACAGGTTCAGGATATTGTGCTGGATCTGGGAAAGTAGGAGACTTCTTCAAATCAAGTTGGGCCAAATTAAAGAAATTCTATGGAGATAATGCAGACAAGCTTAAACCCATTACAGACATTCTAATGAACAGTGCTAAGAACCAGGTGAGCAAATATGTTGATAAAGGGACGAAATACATAGCAGATAAGACTGGGTCAGAAACACTTGGTCAAATTGCAAATATTGTTGGTGACACAGTAAAAGACTCTGCAAACACAATGATTAAGAATGTTGGAACCTATGGAAGAACTGAAACTGAAACGAAAGGAAGTGGATTTGTGGGTACACATCTCGATAATGAATCAACTGTACGAAGAGTAAAAAAAAGTCGCAAAACAGTGAAGAAATTGAATGTGTCGATCAATCCAGAACAACCAGTGACAGTAATCAAAGCCCGAAAACTAGTTTACTAAATTTGTTTTATCACGGTTTTAAGAATATTAACTCAGAACCAATGTCATTTGACCAGGTACGCAAAATCGCTGATGATCTTGGAATTAAAGACTTTGATGTACTTGACCTAGATCAATATTGCAAATTAGCTAAGAATTTTAATGAGCCAGAGAATTGCGTCATATTCATACACTGGCCTGGAACGAAATACCAAGGACATTATGTAGGATGTTTTAGGCAACCTGATAATGTCCTCAATTACCAAGACAGTTTTGGAAGTGCAAATAAGTTCCCAAATCAACTTAAGAAAACAGGCAGGAAATTTAAGATTAATAAAACGAAGTATCAAGCCTATTCAGCAAATAATTGCGGATACTTAGCATTGCTACATGTTTGTACCCATGATGCAATTGATCCAAGCATTCAGTTCAAGAATTGATTTATTTATATATTTTACTTTACTTTAACTTTATACTCAACAACCCTATTTCAAGCACCGCAAATTTGCATTGCTTATTAAACCAATTACTAAAAATAATTTCCACCAACAAGCTATATATCGTTTTAAAAACTATATTTAACATTTTCAGTAATACACTTTAAACACAAACCTATATAATCACTAAAGCATTTAAAACAACAATCATTTTTCAACACATTAAATAAACTAAGTACTTTCATTAATTTTGCAATCTCAGTTTTGTAACATTATTTCTAAAATCCAGAGTTATATAATTCAGCTTCAAAATTCAGTTATTCAAACGTTATTAAAACTTCAAGTTAAATTTGTTATTTATCCCTTTATTCATTTTATTCAAATAATTGTCGACACTGGTTTTTCATTGTATTTTTAAATTCTTCAATCATACTTCATAAATTTATAAAAGAACTAAGTTCATTAAAAGTTTCAGATGTTTTAACAATTTTTCAATAATTAGTTAAATAATTATAATTAAAAATATGTTTCATAAATTAGTAAAAGAACTGAGTTATTCAATTAGTTTAAATAATTTACTAATAAATTTTAAATTAGTGAATAACTATTGTAAAAATAAAGAACAAATTTCATTTATTGAATCATTTAAATAATTCAAGTTAAAATTAATATTTTTAAATAAGTGTGTGCAAAATAAAGAAAAGAACTCATTTATTCGACTATATATTGAATATATAGTTTTAAGGCCTCAGATTGCCATTTTTCCCGTTAAAATTTCAATTATGAGTTTTGGGGAAATCGGAGTAAAAAGTCAATATATGAAACATCTTCACGTCCTACTCAGCGCAGAAGTACAGTGCAGAAAAGCGTTTCACCTGTTCTCTGGAGGGAACGAGTTCTGCGAAGTGGTCCATCAGTCCCGAGGTGGAAGGCATAGTGATGCGTGAGAATGGAGG
>OIWT01004028.1_pt1 | contig 12516 bp, 9 predicted proteins | sample 1587701 | NCBI WGS metagenome assembly OIWT01 (sample SAMEA3888904, study PRJEB22519) | human gut metagenome | biome: human gut; feature: human-associated habitat; material: faeces | place: Denmark | collected 2009 | reverse complement strand
TTCTCGTACTCAAAGTCCTTGGCACCGCCGTTGGAGGTGCGGCAGAGCACGAACATGCCCTTGCCCTGCTTTTCAGCGTAGGGCAGATAGGGGCTGATGGAGTCCAGACCCATGTAGGGTGCCAGCGTGACGAAATCGCTCTCAAAATCGCCGGTGAAGTGACCCATGGCGTACATCTCGGCGGTCTTGGCGATATCGCCGCGCTTGATATCTGCGATCACCGGCACACCGGCCTCACGCACAGCCTTCAGGGTGTCGGCATAGGCTTTCATGCCCTCCAGACCCAGAGACTCATAGTAAGCGATCTGCACCTTGTAGCAGCCAGCCACAGCCTTGGTGGCATCAATGAGCTTCTTGTTGAAGCGCACGATGTTCTCGCCCTTGGTCAGGGTGCTGTCCACAAAATCGGCAGGCAGGTAGCTGAAATCGGTGTCCAGACCCACGCACACCGGGCCGCGGGCTTCCACAGCTTCGTACAGTTTGTCCATGTTCGTCATTTGGGTGTCCTCCTGTTTGTTCTCTGTTATATTAGGTATCGTTATGTCGCATCTCGTAAGCGTCCTCGCCCTCTCAGCCTCACTTCGTTCGGCAGCTCTCCCAAAGGGAGAGCCAAGCCCCTTACCGTAAGGCTTTGTCTGAGAGGGTTTCGTTCTTTTTACTCCTCGGCCTGATAGGTGATCTTGCCGGCCTTGATGGTAGCAAACACCTTGCCGTAAAGCTGTGCACCGTCAAAGGGGGTGTTGTGGCTCTTGGAGTGCAGCTTTTCCTTTTCCACCGTGTAGGGGGTGTCCAGATCCACCAGCACAAAGTCGGCATCGAATCCCGGCTCCAGCTGACCCTTGGCAAGACCCAGGATCTCGGCGGGGCGGGTGCTCATCAGGTGCACCAGCAGCTCCAGCGGCAGACCCTCCTGCTTGCAGAGCTTGGTGTAGCACACGCCGAAGGCGGTCTCACTGCCCACCATACCGGCCATGCCCTTCAGCTTATCTTCCTCAGAGTGAGGTGCATGGTCGGTGGCAATGGCGTCCACGATGCCGGTACGGATGCCCTCCACCAGCGCCTCCACGTCGTCGGCGGTGCGGATGGGCGGGTTGACCCGGTAGTCGCAGGTGTCGTTGGTGAACCACAGGTGGTGGGGGGTCACCTCACAGGTGACCGGTGCACCCCGTAGCTTTGCCATGCGGATGGCGTCCAGCGCACCCCGGGTGGACACATGGCACATGTGCAGCCGGGTCTGGTAGTACTCGCTCAGCCAGCAGTTGCGCACCGTCTCGATGTCCTCGGCCAGACGGTAATCCCACGGGCTGATCTCCATATCCTCGGCGTGGCTCATGACCGTGATATCTTTCTGGGTGCAGATGGCAAAAGCCCGTGCCATGGTGGCGTTATCCTGCACGCCGTGGCCATCCTCGGTGATGAACTTCACGCTGGCGGGCAGGGTCTTGAGGTGGTCGATGCTCACACCGTCAAAGTTCTCGGTGATGGAGACGGTCTGGTTTGCATCGCACAGCCCTACCTCGGCAGCCTTCTGCTCCACCATCATGGCCTGTGCGGCAGAGGAGCAGACGGGCTTTGTGTTGGGCATCAGGTTTACAAAGGTGTAGCCACCGGCGGCAGCGGCGCGGCTGCCGGTCTCGATGTCCTCCTTGTACTCAAAGCCCGGGGTGCGCCAGTGGCAGTGCAGATCCACAAATGCGGGCAGCACAGTCAGCCCACCGGCATCCACCACCGTCTCGTTCTCGGCGGCAAGGGCGGAAAGATCCTGCCCTACGGCAGCGATTTTGCCATCCTTTACATAGATCTCCAGCGGCCGTCCCTCGGTGTTCACAGCGTTTGTCAGCAGCATCGCGGTTCCCTCCTGTAATGATATTTTTGTGTGTCAGGCGCCCGAAAACGGGCAAAAAAAAACTTTTCCCCGCAAAGGGAAAAGCTCATTGCGCAAAAAAAGGAAACAACGAAGCCACGGCAAAACCGGACGCGAACTGCTTGTTCAATTTCGGGTTCTGGGCGCTGCACAGCATGGTGTTTCTCCTTTTCTTGATGGTTGCGTTTTCATTCGTATTATTTTATCATAGAACCGCAAAATGTGTCAATGGCTGTGCGCAAAATCAGGTGCTAAAAGGTTTCTGGCATCTCTCGCCGAATTTTGGACACTCTACCCAAAACCCGGGTCACGCGGCAAAATAAATGCCATTTTGTTCCACAATCCCTAGTACAGTACTGTACTTTCGTCTCTTGCTGTGCTATTATAATACGGTAAAAGGGAGAGCCCCGCCGCGTGGGCGGGTGTTTATGGGAAAGAGAGGTTTTCCGCATGGGTTTACTTGAGGACGCGCGGAACATCCAGCGCAAGGACCCCGCCGCACGCAGCGTGCTGGAGGTAATGCTGCTGTACCCGGGATTCCACATTCTGGTATATCACCGCATTGCGCACTGGCTGTACGAGCACAAGCACTTTTTTCTGGCACGGTGGGTCAGCCAGCATGGCCGCCACCGCACCGGCATCGAGATCCACCCGGGTGCCACCATCGGCAAGTGTCTGTTTATCGACCACGGCATGGGCATCGTGTTCGGCGAGACCTGCGAGATTGGGGATAACTGCACCATCTACCACGGGGTAACGCTGGGCGGTACCGGCAAGGATACCGGCAAACGCCACCCCACCTTGGGCAACAACGTGCTTATCGGCGCAGGCACCAAGGTGCTGGGTCCGGTGTTCATCGGAGATAACGCCCGCATCGGCGCAGGCAGCGTGGTGCTGCGCAACCTGCCCGCCAACTGCACCGCCGTGGGCGTACCCGCCGAGGTGGTGCGCATCAACAACAAGGCGGTGAACCCCGCCGACGATCTGGATCAGCAGGATCTGCCGGACATCGTCTCGCAGCGGCTCACCGATCTGGATCGCCGCCTGAGCCAGCTGGAAAAAGCGGCACAGGGCGATATCCCGCCCACTGCCGCGCAGATCGCTGCCCGGCAGCGGAAATAAAAGATTTCTTTGAAAAAAAGAGGAGACAGGCTTCCCGGAAAGGTCGCCTGTCTCTTTTTTTGCTGTCAGCTGCGGTTATAACACCGGCTCACCGTTTTCTTTATTGCAATACATCCGGGCATCGGCCTGCCGGATGGCCTCGGTCAGGGGCTGCACATTGCACACGCCGCCAATGCTTACCGAAAGCCGGAGCTCCGGGTGGCTGGGCACCCGCGCTGCCTGCACAGCGTTCTGCACTCGTCGGATGACGCTTTCTACGCCGTCAGGGCAGTTCTGGGGCATCAGCAGCAGAAATTCATCGCCGCCATAGCGGATCAGGATATCAGTCTGACGCAGACAGCTCTGCATGGCTGCGGCCACGGTCTGCAATGCCTCGTCCCCTACCAGATGTCCAAAGCTGTCGTTGACCGACTTGAACTGGTTCACATCGATCATGGCTACACCGCCGTGCATCTCGCCCCCGGCAAGGAAATTATCAAAATAGCGGCGGGTGTAGGCTCCGGTCAGGGGGTCTACGAAGGTGCTGCGCTCCATGCCGTTGCAGCGGTCCAGCAGCAGCCGGTGGCCGCCCATATCCAGCCAGCGGCCATCCGTCAGCCGGGTGACCAGTTCCAGCATACAGCCCCTGCCGCCTACCTCGATATACTTGGAAATGACAAAATAGGCTTCCTCGTCCTTGAACTCGATCTTATTCAGAATGGTCTTGCGGGCGTAGGCTTTGGCGGAGATGCAGTTTTCGCACCGGGTATCCTTGTTCCATACCATGTGGCAATTGCCGGGCTTTTCGGTCAGGATGCCGTCACTGTCCAGCGCAAGCACCTTGCGGTGCTCCGGGTCTACCAGACGCACCACATCAAAGATGCCCTGCAACCGCCGTAGGAACCGGGCGGAATCTTCCTCCGGGTCGATGGCGGTCAGCAGCTCTGCCTGATGCTCCACGCGGTGCTGCTCATCGGTGAGCTGCCCCAGCACGTTCACGCAGCGGCGCACCCCGGCACCGCTCCAGATGGTATGCAGCGCCATCCGGTGCAGGTGCGGCTTCCCATCTCGCTGCACCATGACCGGCAGCACCACGTCCGGCGCTTCCGGCGTGGCGCGGCTGATGGCCTTGGAAAGCTTGCGCCGATCCTGCTCGTTCAAAAAGCCAAGTCCCTTGCCCTGCGCAAAATCGGTCACCGTTTTTTGCTGCAAGGGCTCGGCATGGTAGTCATACACCGTCACGCTGCCTGCCAGCAGGTCGTAGTCGAACCGGATGCCACCGCACTGGGCGGCGTAGAAATCCGTGCGCTCCTTTTCCTGCTCCAGCAGCAGCTGGGAGTGGTTCTCCCGGGGCAGCGCCTCCCGGTGCAAAATCTCCTCGGAAAGGCGGTGGGTCTCCTGCCGGAAGCCCCGGTCCCACTCCGAGCGGGCCAGCTCGGTGCGCAGCTGCTCCGAGGACTCTCGCAGGCAGTCCAGCAGCAGCGGGTTGAACGCGCCGCACTCGCCGTTCAGGATCATGCGCAGCGCGGTGTCGTGGTCGTAGGCGTGCTTATAGCAGCGCTCGCTGGTCAAAGCGTCGTATACGTCTGCCAGTGCCACCACCTGCGCCGCAATGGGAATCTCATCCCCTTTCAGCCGGTCGGGGTAGCCATTGCCGTCCCAGCGCTCGTGGTGCCAGCGACAGATGGCGTGCGCCACCTGCAAAAGCGGCTCGTCCCGCGCAATCGCCTGTCCCAGATCCTGCAACATCTGTGCGCCCGCCACAGTATGGTTCTTGATAATGGCAAACTCCTCGGCAGTCAGGCGGCCGGGCTTGTTCAGGATCTCCTCCGGGATGACGATCTTGCCGATATCATGCAGCGCCGAAGCGGTGCTGATGAGGGCGATATCGCTTTCGTCCAGCTGATAACGGTCGGTCTTTTGCACCAGCTGATGCAAAAGCAGGTCGGTCAGGGTGCGGATGTGCAGGACATGCAGCCCGCTTTCGCTGTTTCGGAACTCCACCACATGGCTCAGGATGCTGATCATCAGCACGCTGTTGTGCTCTTTTTCGTACACCTGATCGGTGACAAGGCGGGTGAGCCGCTTTTGCTTGGCGTACAGCATGAGGATATTCTTCACCCGGCGCAGGATCATAATCCGCTCGAAGGGGCGGCGGATATAGTCTGCCACACCCAGATCATAGGCACGCTCAATGTTGGCGGTATCCTCTGCCGCCGAAATGACGATGACCGGGATCTCGTCCAGCCATGTGTGATACTTCATCACCCGCAGCACGTCAAAGCCATCCATGCCCGGCATCATCAGGTCCAGCAGCAGCAGGGAGATATCCGTGCGCTGCCGCATCAGTTCCACTGCCGCTGCGCCATCCTCCGCCTCCAGATAGTCATAGCCATCGCCCAGTATCTCCTTGAGCAGGGCACGGTTGATCTCGGAATCATCCGCGATCAGAATCTTCGGTTTCTCGTTCATGGCCATGTTTCTCCTTTTGCGGCGCATCCTTCTGCCCCGGCTTTGTTCCGGGCACACCGTCCGCACTGACTGGATGTAATAGGTTTTCCCTAGCATCCGCTTTATAGCATTCATTTATACTTTACTGGATTTTACAGCAAAATGCAAGGCTGCGTGCAACATTTCTGCCATTTTCCGGTATTTTCCGCAAACGTTTTCATTCCCGGTTGTATAAATGCAATCCAATTTTTACAGTACCCTTTGCAACCGTTGTTCGAAAGCAAGCCGTTTGTCGTTACAGCCCTTCCTGTGAAAATGCGGTTGCCGCGCTCCGCAGAGCGCGGCAACCGCGAAATATAAACCTTATTTCCGCTGATGATGCGCAGAGCAAAGCGGAGCGCATTCCAAATCGTCCCGCCCCAAAAGAAAAAGGACTGCTGCGCAAAACACGCAGCAGTCCTTTTTAAGTTCACTCTTGGGGCATCATGGCATCAAACCAGCCCATCAGCTCCGCAGCCATCTGCTCCAGCCGGGTCTCCGGCTGCCATGCAGGCTGTGCAGGCTCCGGAGGCAGTGCCTGTTCCGGGGCGCAGAGGCTTTCTTCCGTTTCCGGTGCAGGCTGTTCCGGTGCAGCCTCGCACTGCGGCACAGCCTCGGGGGCTGTATCCGGCTGCGCAGGTGTTTCCGGGGCGGTCTGCTGCATGGCGGCAAGAGCAGCCTCGGCTCTGCGGCAGGCGGCTTCGGCCTTTTCTGCCCGGGCATTGGCCTGTTCCAGCTGCTCCCACGCCTGCTCACAGGCGGCTTCCAGCTCTGCATTATCGTGCTTGAGGGCAAGCAGGGTGCGCTCAAAGGCGAACATCCGGGTCTGATACCGGCGCACCTCGGCGCGTGCCGCAGCCAGCTTGCGGCTCAGCTGCTCTGCCTGTGCCCGGGCGCTTTCCGCCTGTGCTGCGGCAGATGCCTGTACAGCGGCCTGCCGGGCAAATTGTCCGCGCAGGGCACCGGTCTCCCGCTCTGTCTGCACCATGATGCCCTCCCATGCACACCTTGCACGGGGCTTTCGCTGACCGCATGGGCGCAGCTGCCAGCCCCATTGTAGCCTGTAATTACTTCCGCTTGTTCAGGATGGCCAGCAGCTCGTCGTAGTAACGATTGTCGCTGCTTTCCTCTTCCACGGCCTTCTTTTCAGCCGGAGCAGCAGCCGGGGCGGCATTGGATGCCGGGGCTGCGCTTGCGCCGGTATCGCTGCTGAACACCGCAGACGGCACAGACTGTGCACCGCCCATGGCGTTGTTGATGCTGTTGCGCAGGTCGCTGGCGCTCTTGTTGTCAAAGCCGGTGGCCACAACGGTCACGCGCATCTCGTCGGACAGGTTCTCATCAAAGGCAGTACCCCAGATGATGTTTGCATCGGGATGTGCGCTCTGGGTGATGAGGCCTGCGGCGGTCTCCACGTCCTCCAGACCGATGTCCGGGCTGGAAGTGATGTTGATGATAACGCCGTGTGCACCGGCGATGCTGGTCTCCAGCAGCGGGCTGGAGATAGCAGCCTTGGCGGCGTTCTCAGCCTTGCCTGCACCCTTGGCGCTGCCCACGCCCATGTGGGCGTAGCCGGCATCCTTCATGATGGAGCGCACGTCGGCGAAGTCCAGGTTGATGAAGGCGGGCACGTTGATCAGGGCAGAGATGGACTCAACGCCCTGACGCAGCACGTTGTCGGCAGCCTGGAAGGCATTCATCAGGGTGATCTTTTCCTGACTGATCATCTTCAGGCGCTCGTTGGGGATGACGATCAGGCTGTCAACGTGCATCAGCAGGTTGGCAATGCCCTGCTCGGCCAGCCCCATCTTGCGCTTGCCCTCAAAGGAGAAGGGCTTGGTAACGATGCCAACGGTCAGGATGCCCAGATCGTGTGCCACCTCGGCCACAACGGGTGCCGCACCGGTGCCGGTGCCGCCGCCCATACCGGCAGTGATAAAGACCATCTGGGAGCCCTTGAGGGCATTGGCGATCTCGTCCTTGCTTTCTTCAGCGGCGCGCTGGCCGATTTCCGGGTCTGCACCCGCACCGCGACCCTTGGTCAGCTTGGAACCCAGCTGCACCTTGACCGAGGCATGGTTCTTAGCCAGTGCCTGCTGGTCAGTATTCATTGCGATGAACTCCACGCCCTGCAGGCCATCGCTCACCATGCGGTTCACGGCGTTGCCGCCGCCGCCGCCCACACCGATCACCTTGATCGTCGTAACGTTTTCGTCCAGTTCTTCATCGAGCATCAATGCCATAACTTTGTCCTCCATCGGATTTTTATGTGGAACTGCGCAAATGCCGCACAGAAATTATCATACGATATTTATATAACTGTATCGTATCATTTTTTTGCTCCGATTGCAAGACAAAATTGCTTTTTCGTGGGTGTTTTTTTCACAACCCCACTCCGGGCGGGTATTTCCTGCCAAATCTGTGCGCCCAGCCCCGCCAAAAGCCGGTCAAGGTCTGCATATCCGCGCCGGACAAACTCCACCCCGCCAAGGCGGCTGCTGCCCCGGGCAGCCAGCGCCGCAAGCGCCAGCGCCGCCCCGCCCCGCAGGTCCGGTGCAGTCAGCTTTGCCCCGCGCAGCGTCCCGCCCGGCTGCACATACAACGTGCGCTCTGCCACCCGGACGTTCGCACCCAGCGCCGCAAAGCCCTCGGCACAGGCAAAACGATTTTCAAACACCCTGTCCTGCAGGCGGCTTTCCCCCTGTGCGTAGAGCATCACCGCCGCCAGCAGCGGGGCGGCGTCCGTGGCAAGGCCCGGGTAGGGTGCTGTGTGCACGTTTCCCGCGCCGCGCAGTGCCCCGAACCGCGAAATGGCGGCAGCATCGCGTGCCCGCTCTACGGTGCAGCCCATTTGTTCCAGAATTTCCAGCAGCGGGGCATACAGCCCGGGTGCGCAGCCCGCCAGTTCTACCCTGCCGCCCGCCGCTGCCGCCGCGCAAGCCAGCGTGGAGGCGATGATGCGGTCTGCCACCGGCATGAAGGTGCAGCCCGCAAGGCAGCGCCTTCCCTGCACCCGGATGGTGTCAGTGCCTGCGCCCTCCACGCAGCCGCCGCAGGCGTTGAGGAAGGCGGCAAGATCCGCGATCTCCGGCTCTTTTGCAGCGCCATGCAGCACGGTCTGTCCCTGCGCCGTGGCGGCGGCCAGCAGCAGCGTCTCGGTAGCGCCCACGCTGGGGAAGGCAAGACAGATCTCCGCGCCCCGCAGCCCCGCCGGGGCGTACAGTGTAAGCTGTCCGGGCGCTGCGGGCAGCTGCCGCACCCCCATCTGCGCCAGCCCCTGCAAATGCAGGTCGATGGGTCTTGCCCCGATACGGCAGCCCCCGGGCAGTACAGTGCTCACCCGCCCCAGCCGCGCCAGCAGCGGCGCACAGAACAGGATGGATGCCCGCATCCGGCCTGCGGCCTCCGGTGCAAGGTCGGTGCGCATGGGCTGCCCCTGCACCACCAGTTCTGCGCCCTGCCAGCCCGCCGTGCAGCCCACGCCCCGCAGCAGGACAAGACAGTCCTCTACGTCCGTCAGGCGCGGCACATTTTGCAGCCGCACCGGCCCGCTGCACAGCAGCGAAGCTGCCAGCAGCGGCAGCACACTGTTTTTGGCCGCAGGCACTTCCACCCTGCCCTGCAAAGGCCGCCCGCCTGTAATGATCCAATCCCCAGCCATGCCAAGACCCCCGTTCTGCAAAAGATACCCCATGGTATGCAAAACGAGGGTCTTTGGTCAACAAAATGCGCCGGAAACGGCTTTCCCGCCGTCTGCGGGATTTGTCCGGTCATTTGTCCGCTTTTTTCCGCATTTCCGCGCCGGTTTTGTCCCGCTGCGGCAGGAAATATCGCCTTTTATCAGCTTTCGCCCCGGGACACCGAAAGCACGATGCCCATCTCGCCAAGAAGCATCATCAGGCTGGTGCCGCCGGAGGAGAAAAAGGGCAGGCTGATGCCGGTGTTTGGGATGGTGTTGGTGACCACCGCGATGTTCAGCACCGCCTGCAGCGCCACCTGCACCACAAAGCCCACCACCAGCAGTGCCCCGAAACGGTCCGGTGCATAGGCAGCCAGCGTGATGCCCCGCCACAGCAGCGCGCTGAACAGCAGAATGACCGCACACGCGCCCAGAAAGCCCAGTTCCTCGCAGAGGACGGAAAAGATGAAGTCGTTCTGGGGCTCGGGCACGAACAGATGCTTCTGGCGGCTGTTGCCCAGTCCCAGTCCTGCCGCCCCGCCGGAACCGATGGCATACAGGCTCTGGATGGTCTGGTGGCCGTCGCCCAGCGGGTCGGCAAAGGGGTCGAGCCACGAGTTGAGACGGTCGGCGGCGTAGGGCACCAGCTCCGGCATGAGCACGATAGCCGTGCCGATGGCGGCAGCGCCGCCCGCCCCTGCCAACATGAACCACCGCAGCCCGGTGCCGCCCACGAACATGAGCACCGCGCCGATGCTTAAAATCAACACCGTGCCGGAAAGGTGGGGCTCCAGCAACATGAGCACCGCCACTACCCCCAGCACCAGCGCAAAGGGCACCACCCCCACCGCAAAGCTGTCCATGCGGTCGTGGTTCAGCGCGATGATGTGAGCAAACACCAGCACCACCGCAAATTTGGCGATCTCGCTGGGCTGTAATGTGCCAAGCCCCGGCAGCACAAGCCAGCGCTTACAGCCGTTATATTCCGGCATGAACAGCACCGCCGTCAGCAGCACCAGCGAGAGCGCCAACAGCGGCCACGCAAGCTTGTGATAGATATGGTAGTCCACCCGGCTGGCCATCCACATGGCCCCCAGCCCCATGGCGGCATACAGCAGCTGCGGCCGCACATAGGCAAAGGCGTCCTGCCGCCGGTACAGCGCCACCGCGCTGCTGGCGCTGCACAGCATCACCAGCCCAAAGGCTACCAGTGTGAGCACCAGCACCAGAAAGGGCAGGTCCATGGGCGGCAGCGGCCGCAGCAGCCCTTTGCGGGCAGCAGTTCTGTGCAATCCCGGTCACCTCCGTTTCTGTTATTGTACGCGGATGCGGGGGCGGTTAGTCATACGCACCGCCCCCGGGTGCATAAACTGCCCGCAAAGGGGGTGCTGCCATGTGCGGCTCAAAACCCACAGACGCCCTGCGCACTTTGCCGGAGCGGGCGTTCCGTCTGCGGGCACGGCTCATTGCAGTGGGCCTGTGCGCCGTCTGCTTTGCAGGGCTCATCGGGCGGCTGTTCTGGCTGCAATTATGCACCGGCGGCTGGTACACCCAGCGAGCGCTGGGGCAGCAGCTGCGGGACACCGTTGTGCCCGCTGACCGGGGCAAAATATACAGCGCCGACGGTGCGCTGCTTGCCGCCAACAGCAGCTGCTGGACCCTGCGCGCCAGCCCCCGGGAGATGCCGGAGGATAAGCTTGCCCTTGCCGCCAAGGGGCTTGCGGAGATTCTGGAGCTGGACGAGGCCAAGCTGCTGGAAAAGTTCAGCGACCGGCGCGCGAACGACTGCCTTTTGCGCTACCGGGTGGAGCGGGAAACTGCCGATGCCGTGCGGGATTTCTGCGCAGAGAACGGCATTACCGGCGTGCGCATCAATCAGGACTCCAAGCGCTGGTACCCACAGGGAGAGTTTTTGGCCTCGGTGCTGGGGTTTACCAATGTGGACAACGCCGGGGTCAGCGGGCTGGAGCTCGAATACAACGACACCCTTACCGGGCAAAACGGAGTGGTGCTGACCGCCGTGAACGCTTGGGGCTACACGCTGGCGCAAAGCTACGAAACCGAACTTGCCCCCGTGGAGGGCAGCGGGCTGCGGCTGACCATCGATGCAAATATTCAACATTATCTTGAAAATGCGTTGAATTATGCGGTGCAGGAGCACCATGTAGCTGCCCGCAGCGTGGGCATCGTGCTGGAGGTGAACACCGGGGCAGTGCTGGCCATGGCTACCACCCCGGCCTACGACCCCAACCAGCCCCGGGTCATCGCCGATAAGGCCGCACGCGCCGCCGTAGATGCCCTTTCCGGTAAAGAGCGCGCCGCTGCCTTGCAGCTGGCGCAGCAGACCCAGTGGCGCAACAAGGCGGTGAGTGACTTATACGAGCCGGGCAGCGTGTTTAAGCTCATCACCTGCGCGGCGGCGCTGGATGCCGGAGCCATTACCCGGCACTCCACCTTTTACTGCGGAGACTCCATCTCAGTGGCAGGCACCCGCTTCCACTGCGCCAACCACAAGCGTCACGGCAGCCAGACCGTGACGCAGGCACTGGAAAACTCCTGCAACCAGAGCTTTATCCAGATCGGGGCGCGGCTGGGTAAGCAGGCTTTCTGCGATTATTTTGCCGCCTTTGGCCTGCGGGAGCCCACCGGCATCGACCTGCCCGCCGAGCCAAAAAAGAGCCTGTACTACACTGCCGACCGCATGGGGCCGGTAGAGCTGGCCTCCTGCGCCTTCGGGCAGAGCAGTAAGATTTCCTATCTGGAAATGGCTGCCGCCGTCTGCGCGGTGGTGAACGGTGGCAAGCTGATGCAGCCGTATCTGGTCTCGGACATCCTTGCGCCGGACGGCAGCGTTTTGCAGCACAACCAACCGGTCTGCAGGCGGCAGGTCATCCAGCCCGCCACCTCTGCCACCATGCGGGAGATGATGGAGGCAGTGGTGCTGTACGGCGGCGGGCGCAACGCGCAGATCGCGGGCTACCGGGTGGGCGGCAAAAGCGGCACCAGCCAGAAGCTGGACAGCGCCGACGAGAAGGCGCGCATTGCCAGCTTTGTGGCAGTGGCCCCCATCGATGACCCGCAGTTTTTGTGTCTGGTCTGTCTGGATGAGCCCCACAGCTGGACCACCGCCGGCGGCAGTCTTTCGGCACCGGTCTGTGCAGAGGTGCTGGAGCAGACGCTGGTGTACAAAGGCGTCCCCCGGGCAGCAGACACCGGCAGCGCAGACGCGCAAGCCGCCGCTCTGCCCGCCGATGGGGACAGCTTTGATGGGGCGTGATGATTTTGAATGGCCTCCGCTTGCGCTCTGGCCATAGTCAGCGGAAAAATTATTTTAAATAGAGCAATGCCGGAGCGTCTGCGGACGCTCCGGCATTGCATTTTC
>OIWT01004024.1_pt1 | contig 12528 bp, 9 predicted proteins | sample 1587701 | NCBI WGS metagenome assembly OIWT01 (sample SAMEA3888904, study PRJEB22519) | human gut metagenome | biome: human gut; feature: human-associated habitat; material: faeces | place: Denmark | collected 2009 | reverse complement strand
CGTGCGCGCGGCGGCCCCTGCGCGTTCTCCCGTTTCTTCCTGCACAGCCGCCGCACATCCGGGAACAGCGTCCTGGCAGAGCTTTACGTTCCGGAGCAGTCGATCAGGATCTCCGGCGAGGGGAAGCTCGGCGCATGCCCCTGATCGTCCCGATAGGTCAGGCTTTCGTTTACGGCCGCAGTGCCTGTGCAGGGGCCGATGTGCTGCACGGTCAGCTCCAGCGTCGCCGTTTCGCTCGCCGCTGCGCCCAGCACCGGGATGCACCAGCGCACCGCGTTGCCCTGCCGCGATGCACAGCCCGCCGTCGGCGTGGAAACCGCCGTCACGCGGAAGCAGCGCGACACCGCTTCGTCGATCACGACATTGGTCGCACCGGGATGAGAGATTTTCCCGCCAATGGCCGTAAAGAGCGCCGCCGTCGCTCCTGCGCACGCCGCGCAGGCGAGATTTTCACCCGCAAGGCGCGACAGAACGCAATCGTTCGCGCCGTTCCGCCCGCAGATGCCCACGGCGTAAATCGTCACGTTCTGCGCCGCTGCCGCAGCCGCCAGCGCGCAGGGGTCGCCGCCCATCGTCGGCACGCCGTCGGTGAAGATCACCATCAGCTTCCGGTTCGTCGTGTCGGCGGGGAACAGCTGTAGCCCGCGCGCAATGCCCGCCGTCAGGTTGGAAAAACCGCCTGCCGTCAGCGCCGCGACCGCCGCCTTCAGCTCCGCCGGGGTCGAGCCCAGCGCCGCGTCCTGCGCAGCCGTGTCCGCAAAGCTCACCACGCCGGCGCGGCTGCCCGAACCGATCGTGCCATCCGCCGCGCCGTCGCTGGCCAGATCGAGCGCGTCGATCAGCGCGTCTGCTTCCTGCTGCATCGCCGTCAGCCCCGCGCCCGCCATGCTCCCCGAGCGGTCGAGCACCAGCACCACGTCCGCAGGGGTCGCTGCCACGTCCGGCGCGCCCGTCAGCGACAGCATGATCCGGAACGACCCGCCGCACGCGATTTGAGGCGCAGAAACCGCTTTATTTGCACTTGTAATCGCCAAGTGAATCCTCTCCTTTCGCCCCGTAAAGACCATGGGGCTCACAGGCAGGATATGCGTTTCGCACTTCTCTTGTGAAAAGGGGAGAACTGCGCTATACTGATTGCATCAAACAGAGAAAAGAGGACTTCTGCCATGGCCTTGCCCAAGTATGACGAGCTGTATGGAAATGTGATGTGCGCCCTGAAGGAGGGCGGCGAGAAGAACCGACGGGAGTTGAGAGAAGCCGCTGCGAAGCAAATCGGGTTGAGCGCAGCGGAGCAGGAGGAGCAGCTTCCCAGCGGTGCGTCGGTTTGGAGCAGCCGCGTCGGTTGGGCTGTGACCTATTTGACCGCCGCGGGGCTGCTGGCGCGCGTTCGGCGGGGCGTTTATGTCCTCTCCGATGAGGGAAAGCGCGTGCTGGCCTCCGGCGAGAGGGTGGACAACGCTCTGCTGGCGCGCTATCCGGCTTTCCGCGCATTCTGCAAAAGCGTGAAAACGGAGGAAGAGGCTCTGCCCCATCCTCAAACGGAAAGAGAAAGCCCGCAGGAGGCGCTGGACAGCGCCTATCAGCTCCTCCGGCGGTCGCTGGCGGAGGAACTGCTCGACGAGGTCTGCCGTCAGGACTACGATTTCTTCGAGCGCATGGTGGTGCAGCTGATGCTGCGGATGGGTTATGGCGGCGGGGAGGAATCCGGCTTCGTGACGCCGCGATCGGGCGACGAGGGCGTGGACGGCTGGATTCAGGAGGACAAGCTCGGCTTTAGCAGCATCGGTATTCAGGCGAAAAAATGGGATAAAGCCGCGGCGGTCTCCCGACCGGAGGTGCAGAAGTTCGTGGGCGCTTTGGCGGGCAAGGGCGTGCAGAAGGGGCTGTTTATCACCACGGCGCAGTTCACCGCGGGCGCGCAGGAGTACGCCCGGCAGCAGCACAGCGTCCGCATCGCGCTGGTGGACGGCATGAAATTGGCCTACCTGATGATGGAGCACGGCCTGGGCGTGACCACCGAGAGAACCTATGCCATTCGGCGCATCGACAGCGATTTCTTTGCGGAGGAAGATTGATTTTTCGGCTAGGCCTGTTGTTGCAAAAAAAGAGGCGGAGGATGTTGATCCTCCGTCTCTTTCGGTTGGTTGGGGTTTATGCGCGGCGCTTGCGGGTGGCAGCGAACAGCAAGCCCGCCGCAGCCGAGCAGCCGAGCAGCACCAGCGCCATCGGATATCCGTCGCCGGTCTTGGGCGAGGTGTCGTTCGAGCCGGAACCGCGCACGAAGCGGACGTAGATGCTGTGGCTGTCGCTCACGTCGCGGAAGGTGTAGGAACCGTCATGGCTGTTGTCCAGACGGCCGTCGATGTACACCGCGTCCACGGCATAGCCGCTCTTCGGCTTCCAGCTCACGGTCAGGGCGTTGCCGCGCCGGACCTGCGTGGTGCCGTCCGGGCGGATCGTGCCGCCCTTGGAGCAGGAGGCGTCGATCGAGTAGTAATAGGTCACGTTGCCGGGGTTCGGCGTGGGGGACGGGTAGTAGGGATGCTCGCTGTAATCCGGGTAGTAGACGTGCTCCCACTCCGCGCTCATCGTCACGTTGCCGGTGATGTTCTGCGGCAGGGTCACGGTCGAGCCCGCCGCGTAGAGTTTGCCGTCCCAGTTGGCGCGCCAGCCGGTCATGACGTAGCTCAGGTTGTTATAGACCTTCGCCGGGGCGGTGAAGCTCTTGCCCGCTTCCGCCTGAATGGATGCGGGCAGCGTGCCAGCGCCGCTGCTGCCCCAGCCGGAGCCGGCGGTGAAGGTGACGGTGACGTTGCTCCATTCCGCGGTCAGCGTGCCGTTGGCGGCGGGCAGCACAAAGGTTGCATTGGCTGCGTAGAGCTTGCCGTCCCAGCTGGCGCGCCAACCCACAAAGGTGTAGCCCTTGCGCGTGGGCGCGTCCGCCGTCGTCGCGTTCAGGCCTGCGCCGCCCTTGAGATCGGGCAGGGTCGCCGCCGTGCCGGTGACGTAGGAAATGGTCACTTCGTTCACAAACTGCGAGGTGAAGGCCGTGTTGCCGGTCAGCACGAGCTTGTCGCCCGGCTGATAGAGCTTATCGCCCAGCTTCCAGCCCGCAAAGACCTTGCCGGTCTGCGCCGTAGGAGCCGCCTCGACGGTGATTTCCTCGCCGATGTAGTGCGCCTTGCCGTCCTCGTTTCCGTTATAGCTGACCGTCACCGCTGCGGCAAACTGCGCGGTCAGGGTCACCTTCTGCGCGGGCATGATGTACTTGTCGGTGTAGATCTTATCGTCCGCGCTCGACTTCCAACCGGTGAACACCTTGCCCTGCGGCGCGGTAGGTACGGTCAGCGCGATTTCCTCGCCGGAGATCGCCTGCTTGGTGGTAGAGGGGAGACCCTCTCCCGTCAGCAGCAGGTCGTACAGCTTGTCGTAGACCGCGGTCAGGGTAAGATTCCCGGTCAGCTCGATCTCCGCCTTTTCGGCGTAGGTCTTGCCGTCGCTGCCCTGCCAGTGCTTGAAGCGATAACCGGCCAGCGCGGGCCCATCCGCCACCTTGACCTTGTCGCCGACATAGCCGGTGTAGTCCTGCGGCAGGGTGATGGTGTAGCCGCCGTTTGCGTAGGTCAGGGTCGCAGCGGCCTTGTCCTCCCAAAGCGCGGTGAAGGTCTCGCCGCCGCTGGGGATGGGGGTGTAGATGTCGCCGGGCTGATAGGTGTCGCCGTTTCCGGCCTTCCAGCCCTTGAAGGTCTTGCCGATGCGGGCGGGCACGTTCTGGGGCAGCGTATAGGAGCTGCCGTAAGCCGCGGTGGCCTTGACGGGCATATTCGTCGTGCCTTCTTCGGATCTAAATTCGACGGGGTACATTTTGCCGGACGCCGTCAGACGGATCGTCACATCGCCGGTCAGGGCTTCCTTTGAAATCGTCAGCTTCTGGTAGCCGTCGGCCTCCGTGAGTGTGAATCCGGTGTAGCTGTTTCCGCCGATGGTTACGGTGGGTTCGTCGGGGACGAAATCTGCGTTGTCGGATTTGTATTCGATCACAAGATCCGCTCCGGGCGTGGTTTTTTGGGGAGCTCCTTCCTTGACGGAGACATGCTCGCCGGGCGTGAGTGTTACGGTGTGCGCTGTCCCATCCGCCAATGCTGTCGGCAGGAAGGCCAGCAGCGTCAGCATTGCCAGCACAAGGGCCAGCAAGGATTTTGCCTTTCTCATATGGATACCTCCTTTTCACTTCTTAGACGATTGCATATGGAAAAGAGTTTCAAAAAAGTCATCTTTTTTTAATTCATATTTTTTTATTCGTAGCGAAATGGAAATAAATGGGAAACAAATATAATTTTATAATAAGTTAGAAACAAATCGGATGCATCCGGCAAGGGCCGGAAACACCCGCAAATGGGCAAAAAAGAAGCGGTTCCTTTTCGGAACCGCTTCTTTGAGGATGCTTACTTGAACAGGCTCAGGATCCAATCCAGCACGTTGTACTTGGAGAAGATCGAAACCAGGATCAGGGACACGGTGGACATGATCTTGATGAGGATGTCCAGGGACGGGCCGACGGTATCCTTCAGAGGATCGCCGACGGTATCGCCGACAACGGCCGCCTCGTGGGTCTCGTCGCCCTTCATGGCGCCCTTGACTCCGCCGGATTCGATGAACTTCTTCGCGTTGTCCCAAGCGCCGCCCGCGTTGCCGGTGTAGATGGCCAGCATGATCGCGGAGATCGTCGCGCCGATCAGCACGCCGCCGACGAAGTCAGCGCCGAACAGGAAACCGGCCACGATGGGGAAGAGCAGGGACAGGATCGCGGGGAGCTTCATCTCCTGAATGGCGGAAGCAGAGGAGATCTGGATGCAGGTCTTGTGGTCGGGATCGGCCTTGCCTTCCAGAATGCCGGGGATTTCGCGGAACTGACGGCGAACTTCCTCAACCATCTGGCGGGCAGCCTTGGCGACCGCTTCGATCAGCATGCCGCTGAACAGGTAGGGCAGCGCAGCGCCGACCAGCGCACCGGCCAGAACCGTGGTGTTGACGATGTTCAGCTGCAGGGGAGTGGTGGGATCGTTGAAGGAATACAGGAAGGAAACCATCAGCGACAGCGCCGCCAGAGAAGCGGAACCGATCGCGAAGCCCTTGCCGATGGCAGCGGTGGTGTTGCCGACAGAGTCGAGCTTATCGGTGATCTCGCGGACTTCCGGTTCGAGGAAGGACATCTCGGCGATGCCGCCCGCGTTATCGGAGATCGGGCCGTAGGTATCGACGGAAACCGTCGCGGAGACGAAGGACAGCATACCGACAGCCGCCATCGCCACGCCGTACATGCCGCCCAGGAAGTAGGCCAGCATCGTGGCCGCAGCCAGCACGATCAGGGGAGCCATGGTGGAAATCATACCGATGGCCATGCCTTCGGTGATGGTCAGCGCGGGGCCTTCCTTGGAGGACTCGGCGATCTTGCGGGTGGGCTTGTAGTCATAGGAGGTGTAGTACTCCGCCAGGATGCCGATCACGATACCGGCGATGATGCCGACGGCGGAGGCAAGCCACGGGGACAGCCAGCCGACGTTGAAGCCCGTGCCGGCCATATCCATGCCGCCGAAGAAGAAGTAGGTCACAACGCCGCCCAGCACAATGGTCAGACCGGCGGAGATCCAGGTCGCATTGTTGAGTTCCTTGTGGGGGTTGTTGCTCAGCTTGCGCACCAGCAGGGACGCAATGCCGATGACGCAGGCGATCAGGCCGATGCCGGCGAAGACCAGGGGATAATAGAACAGCTTCTGGAGCATATCGGTGGTCATGCCGCCGGAAACCGCTTCAGAGGTCACAAACAGGTGGATGCCCAGGATGACCGCAGAGGAGATCGCGCCGACATAGGATTCCAGCAGGTCGGAACCCAGACCAGCCACGTCGCCGACGTTGTCGCCAACGTTGTCTGCGATGGTCGCGGGGTTGCGGGGGTCGTCCTCGGGGATCTTGGCCTCGGTCTTGCCGACGAGGTCAGCGCCCATGTCGGCCGCCTTGGTGTAGATGCCGCCGCCGACGCGGTTGAACATCGCGATCATGGAGCAGCCCAGCGCATAGCCGGAGACGATCATCGTAAACGGCACGAAGCTGATGCCCTTGACGATCCAGGCGGGAGTGGCCACCATGCGCTCAAGGCTCAGGTAGTCGCCGAACACGCCGAAGATCATGTAGACGATGAACAGGCCGAGCAGCGCGAAGCCGCCGACGCACAGACCCATGACCGAGCCGCCCTTAAAGGCAACCTTGAGGGTCTGGCCGAGGTTCTTGGTCACGCGCGCGGTGTTGGACACGCGGACGTTGGCGTAGGTGGCGATGCGCATACCGACGAAGCCGGCGCATTCGCTCATCGTTGCGCCGATGAGGAAGGCCAGGGCGCATTCCCAGGAGACCAGGATGCCCAGGGCGAGGATGATGAAGATGGCGACGATGCAGATGACCTTCAGCTCATACTTGACGAAGGTATCCGCGCCTTCACGGATCTTCTTGGCGATTTCCTGCATGCGGGGAGTGCCCTCTTCCAACTTCTTGACGGACGAGAAGTTGATCGCGGCGAATCCCAGTGCAGCAACCGCAGCCAGAATGACAAACGCGAGCAGGGATGACATGGAGTGACGCCTTCTTTCTCTTTATAGTCTGTGAGACGGTCACGGGACCGCAATTTCACAATCCAGGCGTATGTTAACACATTTCGCTCCAAAAGTGAAACCGATTTTAAGAAAAAAAGCAGATTTTGCGACCAACGTTCCGCAAAGAGAAACAAAATGAAACGGGATTTCATGATATGAAACGGTTGCGCCCTTTGCAAATCGCACGCAAATGCGTTGGAATGCGCGTATTAAGAAAAAATAAAGATAAAAAAATACTGCTTCGGTGAAAAAACATCCGTAAAGGCGCGAAAGAAATCGAATATGCGGCAAAAAAACAGCATTGTGCGAAAAATGCGGAATTTCAGCGGAAAGCGGGGCAGGCGCGGCCGGGTACGCCGTCGTTTGAAACACCGTTGAGCGCCCCGATAGGTTTCACGGCGAAAAAAAGTCTGCCCTCGGCATAAAAAACGGGAAACGGCTGTTTTGCCGTTTCCCGCGGGTTTTATTGAGAATCCTTTTTGCGGCCCTTGAGCAGGGGAGAGATCTTTTTGTAGATCAGGAAGGTGATGACCACCGAGATCAGCCCCTTGATGAAGGTGAAGGGCATGTTGAACCAGATCAGCGCGTCCCAGAGGTTTTTGACGTTGGGATTGATCGCCTGATACATCCCCAGGATTGCGTCCATCGGCATGAAGGCCGTGTAGATGGGATAGACCACAAAATAATTGGTAAAGACCGACAGCACCGCCATCATCGCCGCGCCCGCCAGCGAACCGATCAGCGCGCCGCGCCGCCCGCCCATGTGCCGGTAGAACATCCCCGCGGTAAAGACGAAGATCGCGCCCAGCAGGAAGTTGGAAAGCTCGCCCACGCCGCCGGTGGTCGTAAAGCACAGGTTGATCAGGTTCTTGATCAGGCAGACCACCACGCCGCACACCGGACCCAGCGCAAAGGAGGCGATCAGCGCGGGCAGCTCGGATAGATCGAGCTTGATGAAGCTGGGCATCAGCGGCACGGAAAAGCTCAGGTACATCAGCACCGTCGCCACCGCGCCGAGCATCGCGGTCATCGTCAGCTTCCGCACGGGGAAGCGGCGCTTGTCGTTGTTGGAAACGGGAACCTTCTGGGACATTCAAGACCTCTTTTAAGATATGAGGGGATTTGAAGGCGGTCGCGTATTCGGTTGGGAAAAATTTGCGCGGCACTTCATCATATCTTCTTTCATCCGGACTGTAACCGTCGGCTCAGGAATGCGACCTGATCAGCGCCTTTCGGCACGCGCGGGCTTTCACCGCCGATTGGGACTTTCACCCTACCCTGAAGAATGATTTCAGTACTTTTATTATAGTCCGTTCAAAGGTCTTTGCAAGTAAAAACTTTGCGCCTATCCGCTTGACAGTCCCATCCACGAACATTAAAATAATGATGAAATAGATATATATTTTTTACATGGGGGTAACACATGAGAACTCTTTTGAATCCGGAAAGTGGAGAGATTCTTTCGGAGGCCGCGCTTTCGCGCCGAACGCTGGCTGATTTGAAGGGCGCCTTTGCCGATGAAGCCGCCCGCGCGGCTCTTCCGCAGGAGACCGAGGTCTATCGCGTGCTCACCCATGAAAACGGCGAGCGCGAGGGGCAGGAGGGCGGTCTGTTTTTCGGCACGAGCTTCGTCAACCCCGGCAAGGTCGGCGGAGAGTATTTCATGACCAAGGGACACTATCACGCCAAACGCAATACCGCGGAGTATTATTTCTGCATCTCCGGCCGGGGCGCGCTGATCCTGATGGATGAGGCGGGCCATACCTGGATGGAGGAGATGGAGCGCGGCACGCTGCACTATATTCCCCGAAATGTCGCCCACCGGCTGGCCAATACCGGAGACGAGGTGCTGGCTGTGGGCTGCTGCTGGAGCACCGAATGCGGTCACGATTACGCTTCCATCGCGGAAAAGGGCTTCACCCGCCGCCTGATGGAGGTTGAGGGAAAGCCGAGGTTGATCTGATATGCCGGAGATCATCAACGTTCATTCCGCACTGCCGCTCAACAAGCAGGTCGAGCAGTACCTGCGCCGGCTCATCAGTCAGGACGAGTACCGCCAGGGCAAGATGCTGCCCACGGAGCTGGCCCTTTCGGAGGAGCTGGGCGTTGCGCGCAACACCATCTGCGCCGCGATGGACAAGCTCGTGCGCGAGGGCCTGATCGAGCGCAAAAAGGGCGTGGGCACGCAGGTCAAGCGCGATCCCATCGTCACGGAGCTGACCCGCTGGCAGAGCTTCGCGCTGGAGATGGGCGATAAGCTGGAGCTCAAGGAGAAAAAGGTCGCCTGGGTGCATGCCGATCCGCCCGTCGCCGCAGAACTGGGCGCGCAGGCCAATCAGCGCGTCTGCCGCCTGGAGCGGCTGATGTACGCCGATGGCGAGCCGATGGTGCTGCTGGTGGACTATTTCCCGCCGCACCTGTTTATCGAGGACAACGAAACCTTCGACGGTGCGCTCTACCGCGTGCTGCGCGATAAATACGGGGTCAGGCCCGTCAAGTCCTGCGAGCAGATCAGCGCGCTGAGCGGCGGCCCGATCGGGCTCAAGCTTCAGCTCCCCCGCGAGGGCGCGATCCTCTGCCGCCGCCGCCGCGTGCTCGATTCCACCGGGCGGCTGGTGCAGCTGCAAACCCTTTATTACCGCGCGGAGCGCTTCGTCTGCCAGATTGATCTAAATTAAATAGTAGGAGTATTTCATGACGTCTTACGATAAAAATCCCGCCGTGCCCGCGGCGGGAAAGCTGATGCACGGCTATGCCGCCCTTTGCAAAGAACTGCAAAAGGCGCTGGACGCTGCCGGAAAGCCCTGCCCTGTGCTGGTGATCGACGGCTACCCCGGCGTGCGCTTTGACGAGATCCTCGGCGGGCTGATGGAGGAGATGATGCTGGGGCTCGTGATCGACGTCTCCACCGCCAATCTCCCCGAGGACGAGATCGAAAAGATGCTTTCCTATAACATCACGGACGACCGCGTGTTCGGCGTGATGTCCTGTCACAAGATCGAGGCCTTCTTTGACGAAAAGAAGCTTGCCGTGCTCCGCCGCCGCGTGAACGAAGCCAAGGGCGGCGTCGCCGTCGTCTACGGCCCCGGTGCGGCGCTGGTGACCGAGGGCGATGTGCTGGTCTATGCCGACCTTGCCCGATGGGAGATTCAGCAGCGCTACCGCTCCGGCGAGATCGGCAACTGGTGCGCCCATAACGAAAAAGAGGAAACCCTGCGCAAATATAAGCGCGGGTTCTTCATCGACTGGCGCGTCAGCGACCGCCACAAGATGGATCTGTGGAACCGCATCGACTTTGTGCTCGATACCAACAAAAAAGAAAGCCCCGTGCTGGCTGCGGGCGAAACCGTGCGCAAAACGCTGGAAAACACCGCGCGCCGCCCCTTCCGCACCGTGCCGTATTTCGACCCCGGCGTGTGGGGCGGCCAGTGGATGAAGACCCACTGCGGCCTTGACCCGGCAAAGGAAAACTACGCCTGGAGCTTTGACGGCGTGCCGGAGGAGAACAGCCTGCTGCTCGAAGAGGGCGGCACGGTGATGGAGATCCCCGCGCAGGATCTGGTGCTGACCCAGCCCCGCGCGCTGCTCGGCGAAAGGGTACACGCGCGCTTCGGCGCGGAGTTCCCCATCCGCTTTGACTTCCTCGATACCGTCGGCGGACAGAACCTCTCGCTTCAGGTGCATCCGCTCACCGAGTACATCCAGCAGAATTTCGGCATGCACTATACGCAGGACGAAAGCTACTATATCCTTGACGCCGTTCCGGAGAGCGATACTGCGGTCTATCTGGGCGTCAAGACCGGCGTAAACCCCGACGAGATGATCTCCGCGCTGGCTGAAGCGCAGCAGACCGGGGAATTTGACGCGGAAAAATACGTCAACCGCATCCCGGCAAAGAAGCACGATCATTTCCTGATTCCCGCCGGGACCGTCCATTGCTCCGGCAAGGACGTGATGGTGCTGGAGATCAGCGCCACGCCCTATATTTTCACCTTCAAGCTCTGGGATTGGAACCGCGTCGGCCTCGACGGCAGACCGCGCCCCATTCATCTGGAGCACGGCAGAAAGAACATCCAGTTCGACCGCGATACCGAGTTTGTGAAAAAGCAGCTCGTCAACGCGGTGGAGGAGGTGGCCTCCGGCGACGGCTGGCGCGAGGAACGCACCGGCCTGCATGAGCGCGAGTTCATCGAGACCCGCCGCCACTGGTTCACCAAGGCCGTGCCGCATGACACGAACGGCGGGGTCAATGCGCTCAACCTCGTGGAGGGCAGCGCCGCCGTGGTCGAAAGCCCGACCGGCGCGTTCGAGCCGTTCACCGTGCATTACGCCGAAACCTTCATCATCCCCGCTGCGGTCGGAAAATACACCATCCGCCCCGCCGCCACAGGGGAAAAGTGCGCTACAGTGAAGGCGTATGTCAGGGGGTAAACCAGATGATCAATCCCGGATTCGACATCCGTCCCACGGAACAGGCGATGGGCTTTGCCTACGGCCCCGGCGTGTTCGGCCCCGAGGTGGAGCTGCGCGCGCTGAACGCGATCCGCAAAAGCCTGCGCGACCCCGACTGCGAGGGCCCCGATCCCGTCTATTCCATTGCCATGGACGTGGGCCGCAGCTGCGACCGCGAGGCGATGCTCAAGCGCAACCTGCTCTACGGCGCAGTGACTTATGCCGGAGGACGGCTGGGCAGGGAGCCCGTCCGCTCACAGGGGCACGTCCACGCCGTCAGCCCCTCCTGCGGCATGTCCACCCCGGAGGTCTACGAAATCTGGGCGGGCAAGGCCGTGATCTATATGCAGGAGCACGATGGGGATGATCCCGGCCGCTGCTTCGCGGTTGAGGCGCTTCCCGGCTGGGTGGTCATCGTCCCGCCCGGCTGGGCGCACGCCACCATCTCCGCAGACCCGGAGCAGCCCCTCACCTTCGGCGCGTGGTGCGTCCGCGATTTCGGCTTCGATTACCGCGGCGTGCGCGCCCACGGCGGGCTTGCCCTCTTCCCGCTGCTGAAGGAGGATGGCTCCTTTGAGTGGCTGCATAACGACGCCTATGCTTCCGGTGAGCTTACCGTCAAAGCACCCGAACCGTATGCGCAACTCGGATTGGAGGAAAACGTCCCGATCTACATGCAGTTCCTGCGTGATCCCGACCGCTTCCTGTTTGTCCCTCAGCCGCAGCGCGCCGAAAAGATCTGGCAGAACTTCCTGCCGTAAAAGCGAAGGGCAATAGAAATCCCTCGTGCGGAAAAAGCTGAAGTGACCCCAAAAAGTTAGACAATATTCTGAAGTAAAAATTGTTCAAGCAGCCTAAAGGGCTTGCTGTCTGTGAATTGCAGGCGGCAAGCCCTTTAGCTTTGCCTTGATCCTGCGGTTGTTGTAGTAATCTAGATATTCGATCAGTTCCAGTTTGAAGTGTTCCATGGAGCGGAACTCCTGCAAATACAGCAGCTCACTTTTGAGCAGCCCGAAGAAATTTTCTATCACAGCATTGTCCAGACAGTTTCCCTTGCGGCTCATGCTCTGGCGAACACCTTTCTCCCGGAGCATCTGTTGGTATTGTTTGTGTTGGTACTGCCAGCCCTGGTCAGAATGGAGAATCAGGTTTGTTCCGGCCGGGATCTTTGCAAACGCCTCGTCCAGCATGGTGGTTACCATGCTGAGTACAGGACGATCCGATATGGTGTAACTGACCAGATCGCTGCTGCACAGATCAAGGATGGGAGAGAGATAGAGCTTCTCTCCAAACAAACTGAACTCGGTCACATCGGTGACCCACTTCTGGTTCGGCTTTTCGGCGCGGAAGTCCCGGTTTAACAGATTTGGCGCAATTTTGCCCACTTCTCCCTTATAAGAGCGATACTTCTTCATCCTGACACGGCAAA
>OIWT01004015.1_pt1 | contig 12544 bp, 9 predicted proteins | sample 1587701 | NCBI WGS metagenome assembly OIWT01 (sample SAMEA3888904, study PRJEB22519) | human gut metagenome | biome: human gut; feature: human-associated habitat; material: faeces | place: Denmark | collected 2009 | reverse complement strand
GCCACGGCAGCAGCCGCGGCTCCTGAAAGACGCAGGCCATGCGCCCCGGCGACACGTGCACCGTGCCGCCGTCCGGCGCGCGCAGCCCGGCGAGCACGCGCAGCAGCGTCGTCTTGCCGCAGCCGGACGGGCCCATGAGCGCGATGTGCCCGCCGTCGGGCACGGTGAGATCGACGGCGCGCAGGACGGCACGGCCGTCATACGTCACGGTGAGGTCACGTGTTTCGATCATGCGCTGCCGCCTCCTTTCCCGCGCGGAGTGAGTGCGCGCAGCACCAGCCGCTCGAGCCCGACGCTGAGCAGGATGACCGCGAGCGTCCAGGCGAAGAGGTCGGTGGTCTGTAGGTACAGCTTCGATTCATAGATCATGCGGCCGATGGCGCTGCGCGGCACGGTGAGCACCTCGGCGGCGATGCCGGCCTTCCAGCCGAAGCCGAGGCCGGAGCGCAGCGCGGCCAGAAAGTGCGGCCGCACGCCCGGCACATAGATCCGCCGCAGGACGCGCCCGCGCGGCCAGCCGTACACCCGCGCAAGCTCGAGCAGCGCGGGGTCGGCCGAGCGGATGCCGGTGCAGACGTTGCTCCACACGACGGGCAGCACCATGAGCAGCGCGATGAACACCGGCAGCCAGTCGCGCGCGATCCAGATGAGCGCGAGCACGACGAACGACGCCACCGGCGTGGACTTGACGACCGTCATGAGCGGGCGCAGCAGCGCGTCGGCGGTTTTCGATATCGTGCACGCGGCGGCCAGCGCCACGCCGAGCACGACCGCCCCTGCCACGCCGAGCAGCACACGGCCGATGGACACGGCCGTGATGCGCCAGAACGCCCCGGTCGCGGCAAGCGCGCAGAGCCTGCGCACGACCGTCCACGGCGCGGGCAGCAGCAGCTCCCGGTGCACGAGCAGCGCCAGCGCCGCCCACACGGCAAGCCAGAATGCGAGCGTCAGCGCGCCGCGGGCAAAGCGCTTCATTTCAGGATGCAGTAAAAGCTCTCCGCCGGCACCTCGCCGCCGATGCTCTGCGGGGCGACGGTGCTCAGCGCCGTGAGAAACTCCGTCAGCGCGGCCTGCATGTCCGCGCCGGACACGAAGCAGACGTTGCAGTTCGGGATGGCCTTGGCGGCCACGGCGGCCTTAGCGAAGATGCCGGCATCCTCGATCATCTGGCCGGCCTGGTCGGGCTCGGCCGTCAGGTATTCGATGGACGCCTGATACTCGGTCAGGAACGCCTTGACCTCGTTCGGGTGCTCATCGGCAAACGCCTTGCGCACGACGACGCAGCCCTGCACGAGGCTGCCGGCCGGGGCGACCTTGTCCCACTCGGCGGTCAGGTCGAGCGTGACGGTGAGGTTGGGGTTGGCCGCGCGGGCGATCGTGACCATCGGCTCCGGCAGCACGGCGATGTGCACCTCGCCGGAGGCGAGCGCCGTGTTGAGCTCCGCCGGCTGGGCATAGGTGTTGTCGATGGTGATGTCCGTGCCGACGGTCAGGCCATTTTTCTCGCACAGGTACTGGAAGATGAACGTCGGGTTCTGCACGGGGACGCAGACGTTCTTGCCGCGCAGGTCGGCAAAGGACGTGATGTTCTCCGTGCCGTCGGTCACGACGTAGAGCACGCCGCGCGTGTTGAGCGCGAGCACCTGCACGGCGCCGTCGGTCTTGTTGTAGAGCGCGGCGGCGGCGTTCGTCGGCAGGGCGGCGATGTCGGCCGTGCCGTTGACGAGCGCGGCGGTGGCGTTGCTCGGGTCGGTCTCGACGGTGAAGTTGTAGCTCAGCGCGGTCGTGCCGGCCTTGCTGTCGGACATGAGCTTGGCCATGCCGAAGCCGGTCGTGCCGTTGAGCGCGACGACGTTGACGGTCAGGTCCTTGTCGACGGCGGCGGTGTCGTCCTTCTGGCCGCAGGCGGCGAGGGCGAACACCATGATGACGGCCAGCAGCACCGCCGTGAGTTTGCGCAGATGGGTCATTGCAGATCTCTCCTTTTCGTGTTGCCGCCCGCCGGAAGAGACAAAAAATGCCATGCCCGGAAGGCATGGCGGTGCAGCAGTGCACGCACGCAGCCTTCCACCTCATGGGCGATTCGGTGTCAGATTCGGTGCGGGATCGGCGGCGGCCGGGCCGGAAGCACAGCTTGCGGCGCGGGCGCATAGTTTGCTGTAATTATGCCACGGAAAGGCAGGCGTGTCAAGCATTTGCGCCGGAATTTCCAAAAGCTGCACACGGGCGGAAAAGTGTGCGGATTTGTGAAAAATTCTCGCAGTTTGTCGTTATCAAAACGACGGGACTGGGCATTGAAAATTTTTCATAGATATTGTATGATGGGAAGCAGGGAATCCTGCGTCCGGCCGGAATAGGAGCCGGCCGGTGCAAATTTGTTGGAAAGGGAACTGAAAAAATGGAACAGATCGATTACAAATTCATTGACCAGGTCCTCGCAGATCACGCCTGTGACGCCTCGCAGATCATTGCGATCATGCAGGACGTGCAGGGAAAATACCGTTATCTGCCGAAAGACGCGCTGCGCTACATTGCGGACAAGGTGGGCATCAGCGAGTCGAAGATCTACGGCGTGGCAACGTTTTATGAGAACTTCTCGCTCGACGTGAAGGGCAAGTACGTGCTCAAGGTCTGCCGCGGCACGGCGTGCCACGTGCGCAAATCCGGCAACGTCCTGCAGGCGCTCTACGACGCGACCGGTCTGAGCGAGAGCAAGCCGACCACGGACGACGGCCTGTTCACCATCGAGATCGTGTCGTGCCTCGGCGCGTGCGGTCTGAGCCCGGTTGTCATGGTCAACGACACGGTGCACCCGGCCATGACCCCCGACAAGGCCGTGGATCTCATCGAGGAGCTGCGCGAAAAGGAGGGTGCGTAATGCGTCAGAGAATCGAATCCTTGGAGCAGTTCCGCGCCCTGCAGGCCGACTACATGGCCGCGCGCGACGCGGAAAAACGTAAAATTCTCGTCTGCTGCGGCACGGGCTGTGTCGCCGGCGGCAACCTGAACGTCTACCACGAGCTCAAAAAGCGCATGGACGAGCTCGGCATCCCGTGCGAGGTGTCCCTGACCGAGCACCACGCCGACGCCGTCGGCCTGAAAAAGTCCGGCTGCCACGGCTTTTGCGAGATGGGCCCGCTGGTGCGCATCGAGCCGGAGGGCTGGCTGTACACGAAGTGCCAGGTCAGCGACGTAGAGGAGATCATCCAGAAGACCATCCTCGGCGGCGAGTTCATCGAGCGCCTGGGCTACAACCAGAACGGCGAGCTGTATGAGCGCCAGGAGGACATCCCGTTTTACAAAAAGCAGACCCGCCGCGTGCTTGAGCACTGCGGCCATATCGACGCGGAATCCATCGAGGAGTACCTGTCCATCGGCGGCTACGGCGCGCTGGCCAAGGCCCTGTTCGAGATGCAGCCGGACGAGATCGTCCAGGCCGTGAGCGATTCCGGCCTGCGCGGCCGCGGCGGCGCGGGCTTCCCGACCGGGCGCAAGTGGGCGCAGGTCGCGGCACATACGGAAGAGCCCGTCAAGTACATCGTCTGCAACGGCGACGAGGGCGACCCCGGCGCTTTCATGGACCGCTCCTGCATGGAGGGTGACCCGCACAAGGTCATCGAGGGCATGATCGTCGCGGGCGTGGCCACCGGCTCCACCGAGGGCTACATCTATGTCCGCGCCGAGTACCCCATGGCCGTGCACCGGCTGACCATCGCCATCGAGCAGGCCAAGGAGCTCGGCCTGCTGGGCGACAACATCCTCGGCAGCGGTTTCAACTTCCACATGCACATCAACTGCGGCGCGGGCGCGTTCGTCTGCGGCGAGGGCTCGGCCATGACTGCGTCCATCGAGGGCAACCGCGGCATGCCGCGCACGAAGCCCCCGCGCTCCGTCGACAAGGGCCTGTACGGCAAGCCCACCTGCCTGAACAACGTCGAGACGTTTGCCAACGTGCCCGACATCATCAAAAAGGGCGCGGACTGGTTCAAGTCCGTCGGCACGGAGGGCAGCTCCGGCACGAAGGCCTTCGCCCTCACGGGCAACGTCGTCAACACCGGCCTGATCGAAGTGCCCATGGGCACGACGATGCGCGAGGTCGTGTACGACATCGGCGGCGGCATCAAAAACGGCAAAGCGTTCAAGGCCGTGCAGATCGGCGGCCCGTCCGGCGGCTGCCTGACCGAGGCGCACATGGATCTGCCCATGGACTTTGACTCGCTGAAAAAAGCCGGCGCGATCATCGGCTCCGGCGGCCTCGTCGTCATGGACGAGGACACGTGCATGGTGTCCATCGCGCAGTTTTTCATGAACTTCATCTGCAACGAGTCGTGCGGCAAGTGCACCCCGTGCCGCGAGGGCACGACCCGTATGCTCGACATTCTCACCCGGATCACCAAGGGCAACGGCAAAGCCGGCGACATTGAGGAGCTGCGCTCCCTCGCCAAGATGATCCAGAACTCCTCCCTGTGCGGTCTCGGCAAAACAGCGCCGAACCCCGTGCTGTCCACGCTCGCCAACTTCGAGGACGAATACCGCGAGCATATCTTCGACAAGAAGTGCCGCACCGGCAGCTGCCGCAGCCTGACGACGTATGTCATCGACCCGGCCATCTGCAAGGGCTGCACGAAGTGCGCGCGCAACTGCCCGGCCGGCGCGATCACCGGCGAGCTGAAAAAGCCGCACCACATCGACACAGACAAATGCATCAAGTGCGGCACCTGCAAGACTGGCTGCCCGTTCGGTGCGATCAAGGAGGCGTGAACCATGGCTGAAGAAAAGAAAATGATCATCGACGGCGTGTCCTGCCCGTTCACGACCGAGCGCAATGTGCTGGAGGTCGCCCGCAACAACGGCATCGACATCCCCTCGCTTTGCTACTGTGAAAACCTGTCCATCTACGGCGGCTGCCGCCTGTGCCTCGTCGAGAACGACCGCGGCAAGATGGACGCCGCCTGCTCCATGCAGCCGCGCGACGGCATGGTCGTGAGCACCCATACAAAGCAGGTGCTCGACAGCCGCCGCACCACGCTGCAGCTGCTGATGAGCAGCCACCGGGCCGACTGCCTGACCTGCGACCAGAGCGGCCGCTGCAAGCTGCAGGAGTACGCCCGCCGCTACCACGTGGACGCGCACCGCTTCGAGCCCAACACCTACTGCACCGAGCCGATGGATCTCTCCTCGCCGAGCATCGTGCGCGACCCGAGCAAGTGCATCCTGTGCGGACTGTGCGTGCGCACCTGCGCTGAAATTCAAAACATCGGCGCGGTTGATTTCAGCGGCCGCGGCAAGAAGGCGCACATCTCCGCCGACTTCGGCAAGACCCTCAAGGATACCGACTGTGTCGGCTGCGGCCAGTGTGCCGCCGTGTGCCCGACTGGCGCGATCACGATCCGCAACGAGACCGAAAAGTTCTGGTCGATGCTGCAGGATCAGACCCGCAAGGTCGTCGTGCAGTACGCGCCGAGCGTGCGCGTCGGCATGGCCGAACGCTTCGGCCTGCCCGCCAATGAGCCCTGCACCGGCAAGCTCGTCGCCGCGCTGCGCCGCCTCGGCGTCGACGTGGTGTACGACACGAACCTCACGGCCGACCTGACGATCATGGAGGAGTCGGCGGAGTTTCTTGAGAAGGTCAAGACCGGCGCAAAGCTGCCGATGTTTACCTCCTGCTGCCCCGGCTGGATCCAGCACGTGGAGCACCGCCACCCGCACCTCATGCCCCAGGTGAGCACCTGCGGCAGCCCGATGGCGATGTTCGGCTCGCTCATCCGCAAGCAGTTTGCGGGCGAGAACGTCTACTCCGTGGCCATCATGCCCTGCACCGGCAAGAAGTTCGAGGCCGCGCGCCCCGAGCTGGAAAAGGACGGCGAGCGGCTCATCGACCTCGTCATCACGACGAGCGAGCTGTGCGACATGATCGAGGAGGCCGGCATCGACTTTGCCAACCTCCCGGACGAGGAGCCCGACGCTCCGCTCGGCGACTACACCGGCGCCGGCGTCATCTTCGGCGTGACCGGCGGCGTGACCGAGGCCGTCATCCGCCGCGTGCTCGACGACGCCAGCCCCAACACCCTGCAGACCATCGCCGAGTGCGGCGTGCGCGGGCTCGAGGGCATCAAGGCTTTCACCGTCACGGCCGGCGACCTGACCATCCGCATCGCGGTGGCCAACGGTCTGGCCAACGCCGACAAGCTCATCGCCAAGGTCGAGTCCGGCGAGGAGCAGTTCGACTTCATCGAGGTCATGGCCTGCCCGAACGGCTGCATCGGCGGCGGCGGCCAGCCCCCCGCCTGCAACAAGCGCAAGGCTGAGCGCGCCGAGGCCATCTTCAAGGCAGACGAAGCCTGCGCCCTGCGCATCCCGCAGCAGAACCCCGACCTGGGCTATGTCTACGACACCCTGCTCCAGGGCCGCGCCCACGAGCTGCTGCACATCCACTACCCGGCCCACGGCCAGCACAGCTGACCCGCCGCAAGGCCAAGCCGGGGAAACCCCATCTGACCCGAAACGTGCATGGAAGGACCCTTCCATGCACGTTTTTTCGTTTTGCTGTCACGCGGCGCAGCACCGGCAGCGCTGATGACGCTTTTCCCTGTGCGGGACTGTGTGCCCTGGCCGTCCCCTCGAGGGGAAGGCTGGAAAAAGCACCGTCTCCCGACTGGGAGACGGTGCTTTTTCGTTCTTTGCACACAATTTTTTTGCGTTCTTTGCGCGCGTTTTACTTCTTTTTCGCCGCGGCGGCTGTCCGTCGTCGTCTCGTCGCCCTCGAGCGAGATGGCGCGGCGCTGGCCCTCGAACTTTCCGGCGCAGAACGTGTCCGCCCAGTCGAGGAGCTTCGGCAGGTTCTTGACCGGGTTACGGTTGAGGTAGTCAATGGTCTGCTCGACGCTGAATTTTTTGATCTTGTCTGACAGCTGCATGAAAATTTCCTCCTTTGTGACACTGAAAGACACGCCATTTGCCTTGTTTTGTCTATATCTTGGCATGCATTTTTTGCCGAAAAACGGTCAAAATGTGCCATGTGGGCGGTTTGGATGCAGGCCGTGACAAATGTCACAAAACGGCGGTCATGCCGCCGAGCAGGATGCCGAGGTTATCCGACCAGATATCGGGAAACTGACTGAGCGGCAGGGGATTTTCCCCGCTGCCCGCCTCGATCGTGAAGCCGGGGCGGCGGTAGTCCTGAATGAACCAGTCCTTATACCCCGCGTGGCCGGCGGCGTAGGGCGTGGCCGCGACGTCGTAGCCGCTCACGGCGGCAAACTGCCGGGCGATCGCTTTGCTGCCCGGTACGTCGTAGCCGTCATACTGCCAGTAGATGACGCGGCCCTGTGTGTGGTACGACAGGGTGAGCAGCGGGTCGAGTGCGCGGGTGAAGCCGTACATCGCCAGGCTCTCGGGCGCGACGAGCGGCGCGGGGCCAACATAGTCGCGCGGGCCGGGGCGCGTGTAGCCCGCGGCGAATTTGATCTCGCGCGCGGTGCTCCACCCGGCGGGGTACTGGAGGTTGAGGTCGATGCCGCGGATGTTCGCCTTCCAGCCGGAGGGGAAGGGAATGTCGGGGTAGTTTTCAGCGAGCGCCTTTGCTGCGGCGGTCGTCTCGGCGTCGAGCGCGCCGGTCACAAGGTCGATGCCGTCCGGGTCGACGGCCGGGGCGAGCACGAGCGTGACCCTGGACAGCAGGTCGCGGATGTTCTGCCCCTCCATGTCGCCGCCGTCGCCGAGGCGGGCGCACAGCTGCTCGCAGAACGTGAGCAGCAGCGGCGTCGTGATCCACTCGTTGGCGTGGTGCGCGGCGTTGTAAAACACGAGCTTCGGCCCGCTGCCGAGCGTCAGATACCACAGCGGGCGGCCGAGCACGCTGCGGCCGAACTCCCCGACCGCGAGCATGGGATAGCGCGCGGCCAGCCCGCGCACGACGTACCCGATGAGCGCCGAGGAATAGGGAATGTCCGCCGGCGTGACGGAAAACGGCAGCGGGATCGTCAGCGCCCGGCCGAGCGGCAGGCGCTCGGGGTCGAGGTAGGGATTGGCGAGCGCGATGGCGTCCACGCTCGTGCCGTACTGCCGCGCGAGGGCGGAAAACGTGTCGCCCGCGCGGATGGTGCGCGTGACGAAGCCGGTGTAGTACGGCAGCAGTGCGCGGTGCGTCCGCGCGCCCGCGATGCCGTCCGGCGTGAGGGCGCTGGCTGCCTGAAACGCGCGCACGGCCGCTGCCGTCTGTGCGCCGAAGATGCCGTCGAGCGCGCCCGGCGTCTGTCCTGCGCGCTGCAGGCCCAGCTGCAGCAGCGACACGAGCGCGCCGCGGTCGCCCTGTTTTAAGGTTTGCGTCATGGAAATGCCTCCGATGCATCGAATTACCAAAACTGGCTCCGTACATCGTATGCACGCCGCCGCAGGCATTTGCGCCCCGGCAGGCAATCGAGCAAGAATGTTCCGCCGCTATTTTGCCCGAAACCCGGCATACTGATACTGCACGCGCAAAGGGGGGATTTTTTGCGGAAACAACCACATTTTTTGCGCCGGTTTGCCGTCACGGCGGCGGTCGCGCTCGCGCTGTGCGTGGGCGTGTCGGCGCAGGCGGCGTCGCTCGTGCCGCTCGGCCGGGCCGTCGGCATCCAGATGACCACGGCGGGCATGCTCGTGGCGGACCTCGCCGAGGTGGACACGCCCGGCGGCAAGGCCACGCCCGCCAAGGACGCGGGATTGCGGCCCGGTGACGTGATCTGCCGCATCGACGGCCGGGACATTGCGTCCTCGGCGGACTTTCTTGCCGCCATGGACGCGGCGGGGGATACCATGTCCGTGACTGTGCTGCGCGGGGGCGCGGAGGTCACGGCGACGGTCACGCCCGCCGTCACGGCCGACGGCACGCGGCAGCTCGGGCTCTGGCTGCGCGACGGGGTGACGGGCGTCGGCACGCTCACGTACTATGACCCGGCCACGGGGCGCTACGGCGCGCTCGGCCACGGCATCTCGGACGAGGCGAGCGGCGTGCTCATGCCGCTGCGCGACGGCAGCGTGCTCTCGGCCGTCATCGCGGACGCGCGCCCCGGCGGCCACGGCACGGCCGGGGAGCTGGTCGGCAGCTTCGATCCCGGCAATCGCATCGGCGGCATCGAGCGCAACTGCCTGTTTGGCATTTTCGGCACGCTGGACGCGCCGCCGGCCGGGGACGCGGTCGAGACGGCATCCGCCGACGCGGTGAAAACCGGCGGCGCGACCATCCTGTCCACGGTCGCGGGCAAGGACGTGCGGGCGTACACGGTGGACATCAGCCGGGTGTATCATGACGGCGGGTGCACGCGCTTTCTCATCACCGTCACCGACCCGGACCTGCTGGCCGCGACCGGCGGCATCGTGCAGGGCATGAGCGGCAGCCCCATTTTGCAGGACGGCAGGCTCATCGGCGCGGTGACGCACGTGCTGCTCGCAGACCCCGCCAAGGGCTACGGCGTGAGCATCGACGACATGCTCGCGGCGTCGGCGGCGCAGGACAAGGCAGCGTAAGACAACACATTCTGGATGCGTGCGGGCGCGCCGGGCACTGCCCGGCGCGCTTTGCTGCGCGGGACGGACGTGCCGCACGGCTTGACATATTTGCCAAATGTGATATTCTGTTTTTATTCATTTTGCCCGGTGCGGCCGGGCCGCGGAAAGAGAGGCGCAGCATGAAATACGCATTTGACAACGCAAACCTTCTCGACGGCACGAAGGATATGCGCGTACAGCCCGGACTGTGCGTGCTCACGGACGGCGAGACGATCACGGACATCGTGCCGGCCGGCACTGCCCCGGCGGGGTACACATGCATCGACCTGCGCGGGCGCTATCTGCTGCCCGGACTCATCAACATGCACGTGCATCTGGCCGGCAGCGGCAAGGTCCAGAAAAAGCAGCGCGACAACGAAAAGCTCGTGCGCCGCATCCTCGGAAACCCCGTCGCGCGCGGCCGGGTCATCGACCGGCCGAAGGCGAAACGCAACGCCCGGCTCGACGCCGGGCTTGACCCCCTGCTCGCCTGAGCGGGACACTCTATATATTAAAACCAGGTGATACTATGAAAGCGCTTTCCCAGCCGCTGTTCGCCTCCCTGCGTGGGTACGACCGGGCGCAGCTCGGGCCGGATCTGTTCTCCGGCGCGCTCATCGCGCTGCTGTCCATCCCGATCTCGATGGGCTATGCTCAGCTGGCCGGCCTGCCGCCGGTCTACGGGCTGTACGGGTCGCTGGTGCCGATTCTGCTGTTTGCGATGCTCAGCACGACGCGGGAGTTCATCTTCGGCGTCGATGCCGCGCCGGCCGCCATGATCGGCGCGGTGCTCGCGTCGCTCGGCGTCACGCCCGGCGGCGCGGAGGCCATGCGCATCGTGCCGGTGCTGACGCTGTACGTCGCGCTGTGGCTGGCCGTGTTCGCACTCGTGCACGCGGACAAGGCCGTCGATTACATCTCCGAGCCCGTCATGGGCGGGTTCATCAGCGGCGTCTGCTGCGAGATCATCCTCATGCAGGTGCCAAAATTGCTCGGCTCCGCGACCGGCACGGGCGAGCTGTTCGAACTGCTGGGGCACGTTTTTGACGCAGCGAAAGTCATCAACTGGCCCACCGCCGCGCTCGGCTTCGGGACGCTCGCAATTTTGCTCATCGCGCCGCGCAAGTGGCCGAAGGTGCCGTGGGTGCTCGTGATGATGGTGGCCGGCGGGCTGCTCGGCGCGTTCGCCCCGCTGGACGACTGGGGCGTGGCGCTGCTGGCCGCCGTGCCGCGCGGCCTGCCGAAGGTCGTGCTGCCGGACCTCACCGCGCTGCCGTTTACCAAGGCGCTCGTGGCGACGCTGCCGGTCGCGGCCGTCATTCTGGCCGAGACGCTGCTGGCCTCCTCCGGCATGGCGCAGAAAAACGGCTATCGCCTCAACGGCCGCCGCGAGATCGTGACGTATGCCGTGGGCAACGTCGCCGCCGGGCTCGTCGGCTGCTGCGTCGTGTCGGGCAGCGTGTCACGCACGGCCGTCAACGAGCGCAACGGCGGCAGAACGCAGCTCGTGTCCGTCATGGCGAGCGTGACCATGCTCGTCGTGCTGCTCGTCGCCACGCCGCTCATCCGCTTTCTGCCCGTGCCGGTGCTGACGGCCATCGTCGTCAACGCGCTCATCGGGGCGACGGAGTTCGGCATCGCGCGGCGGCTCTGGCGCGTCAACCGCGTGGAGCTCGGCATCTTCACCGGGGCGTTTTTCGGCGTGCTGCTGCTCGGCGCGATCAAGGGCGTGCTCGTGGGCATGGTGCTGTCGTTCATCGACGTGCTCATGCGCGCGGCAGCGCCCCAGCGCACCTTCCTCGGCACGCTGCCGGGCAAGGCCGGGTTTTTCCCGATCGACCGCGTCAGCGGCGTGCAGGCGCTGCCGCACATCGTGCTCTACCGCTTCAGCGGCAGCCTGTTTTTCGCCAACATCCGCCGCTTCCAGGAGGACATCGAGGGCGCGGTGCAGCCTGATACGCAGGCCGTCATCGTCGACGGCAGCGCCATCGTGAGCGTGGACATCACGGCGTGCGACCGGCTCGTCGTGCTCAACCGCAAGCTGCGCGCGCAGGGCGTGCGCTTTTACCTGACCGAGCACATCGGCGAGGTCAACGACCAGCTGCGGCACTTCGAGGCCGGGGAGCTGATCGAATCCGGCGCGGTGCGCCGCACGATCCAGGGCGCGCTGCGCGATGCCGACGCGGCCGTCGACATCGGCGGGGCGCAGCAGCGCATCCCCGACAACATGGACGATATCCGCCAGCTGCAGGAGCTCGAGTGGCTCTACGGCGCGGACGCCGAGGTGCAGATCGAGCGCAACGTGCAGCTCCTGCTCGCGCGCATGCGCACAACAGAGGACAAGGACGCGCGCCGCACGATGCTCGAGCATTTCCTCAACGAGGACTTTCACTTCGGCAGCATCGACACCGACGAGGTGCTGCTGCACCTCGAGGGCCACACGGACGAGCTGGCCGCGCTGCTCGGCAACTCCGAGGACGATGTGTTTACCGACCTCGAGGTCGAGCGCGACAGCCTCATCGACCGCGTCGAGCAGGAGTACCCCGAGTTCGTCGAGCACGTGCGCGAGCGGCGCGACCACTTCGACCACGATTTCCGCGCAAATCATCCCACGAGCGCGGCGCGCATCGAGGCCCGCCGGACGCAGCTGCACGCGCGCATCGAGCACGAGCGCGCCGAACGCAGCGCTCGCCGCGCCCAGCATCAGGCGGAGCTGTCCGAGCGGCACGCCGAGCACATGGCCGCGCATCAGGAGCGGCACGAGCAGCACGCCACCGAGCAGCAGCTGCGCCATGAGCAGCCAGACGGGCACGAAAACGACGCGGACGGACGTGACGATGTTTGCCGGCGTCCACATGCCAGGCGAAGACTTCTTCTCGCTCACGGCCTACGCCTCCTCGTCCGTCACGATCTCGCCCTCGAGCTCATAGCAGAACGACTCCGTCAGTCGCACGCGCACGACGTCTCCCACGCACGCCTCGCCCTCGGGAATGTGAACGGCGCCGTCGCAGTCGGG
>OIWT01004010.1_pt1 | contig 12566 bp, 15 predicted proteins | sample 1587701 | NCBI WGS metagenome assembly OIWT01 (sample SAMEA3888904, study PRJEB22519) | human gut metagenome | biome: human gut; feature: human-associated habitat; material: faeces | place: Denmark | collected 2009 | reverse complement strand
CGGAAGCCCTGGAACGAATGAGGGTTGCGAAACTTGGCAACCAAAACGCGAGAAAAAGGAAAGGGGCGTAACCATTGGCAAAGGTAATAGCGATAGTGAACCAGAAGGGCGGCGTTGGGAAGACCACGACAGCCGTAAACGTTGGCGCTGGACTTGCGAAGGCGGGCAAGCGCGTTTTGTTGGTTGACCTAGACCCGCAAGGAAGCCTTACTACAAGCTTTGCTTTCAACGTTTCAAGAGACGATAAGACGGCCTACGAGCTTTTGAAGGGAACCAGGAAGGCGGAAGAGGTTATTAGGAGCCTTCCGAACGGTTGCGACCTCATACCGGGCGACCTACGGCTAACAGGCATCGAAAGCGCAAGCGAAACGGGGCGTAATCAGCTTCTAAAGCAAGCGTTAGAGCCGATTACAAGTAAGTATGACTACATTCTTATAGATTGCAGCCCATCGCTAGGGGTATTAGCGCTCAACGCCCTTGCAGCTTGCGCGGAAGTCTACATACCACTAGAGCCGGAATACCTAGCGCTAGCAGGTATCGCGCGGCTTATGCAGACCATCAAGGCGGCAAAGGCACGCATTAACCCGGATATCAAGGTTACCGGCGTACTCATAACGAAATACGACCGGCGGAAGAAGCTAACGGGCGCGGTAGAAGCGAAGCTACAAGAACTCTTCCCGGAAGCCGTCTTTGCTACAAGGATTCGCAACAACATAGCGTTGGCGGAAGCACCAACAGAGGGCAAAGACGTTTTCGCATACGCACCACGAAGCAACGGCGCAAAAGACTACCAGGCGCTAACGAACGAGATTCTAGAGAAAGAGGGCAAGAAATGACAGACAAGAACTTTGAGTTTAGGGCGATTGAAGACTATATGGGCGACCCGGTAGAGCTAGAGCCGGAAGAGCCGACGAAGGCACCGGCAAAGGCGGCAAGGGCAACCAGGCAAAAGAGCAAAGACGTTGTAGTTAGCTTTCGCCTGGACGAAGCCGTAGTAAATCGGTTCAACGATTACGCCTTCATGAACAGAGTAAGCAAGAAAGAAGCCTTACAAACAATCATTACCGAATACCTGGACGGGCGCGGCCTGGACGAAGTAGACCGGGAAATCCTGGAACGGCTAAAGGGCATTCACGCAGCCGACAAGCAGCAAGCAGAAGAGCAGGAGGGTTAAAAAATGGCCGTGACAATCAGAGGAAAGATTTATTACAGCATTCACGAGGTAGCGGAAGTTTTCGAGTGTTCTACCAGGTCGATAAAGCGCTACTTGGACGCGGGAAAGATAGTTGGTCACAAAATGGGGCGCACCTGGTATTTCACCCAGGAAGCCATAGACGATTACCTAAACGGCAAAGAGGCGGCGAAGGATGCGAAATAGCGAAGTTATCGACTATATCACCGGCAAGCTAACCGTTATCAAGGACGAAAAGCAGCGCAAAGAAGCCCTTCTTTCGATTGTGGGCGCACTCATAGAGAAAGGCGTAATCACATTCAAAGACGGCGCAAGCGCTGGATACCTGGACGAAATGGAGCTTGCAGGTAGTGAGGGGGAATTGAAGGAAGTGAAATTGGACGAAGTTATAGAAGCCGTTATGGGCGGCGAGAAAAAGCAGACGTTACACGGGGAATATGAGGGCTACCAGCTCTCGAACGACAACGTTACCCGTAGCCTTTTCGGAATAGACCCGGAAGGGAAGTTTAGGCACATCGAGCGACAGACACAAGCCGTTGTTAAGGTTGTGGGCGCAGAGCTTACCGGCGAACGCGAAGACAGAACCGTTAGAGTGCTTCTAAAGAACCTATCGAAAGTGCGCGAGGTGCTGGACGGCCTGGACGCGGAAGACAAGTTTGTCTTCTTTGCCGTTTGCGACCTAGTAGAGCATGGGATATGCCGTGTTTCGCCCATACAGCTTTACCGTAAGCTAGTCATGAAGAGCACAGCGAAGCCCACGGAAGAGCAGCTGGAAAGCCTTCACGCCAGCCTGGTAAAAATGGCCGAGATATACATAGAGCTTGACGTAGACGCGATTCTAGACGTATTCCCAGGAATAGGGGCCATTAAGCACGAAGGCAACCTTATAGAGGTTACCGGCTGGACGATTAAGACGGAAGACGGCGACAACGTGCGCTATTACGAGTTTGGCCGTACCCTTCCGGCTTTGGCACAGTACGCTATAGCGGTTAAGCAAATGACCACGCTACAGCCAAAGAAGATAGGCCCCTTCAATTGGGGCATAAGGCGCACGCGCTACAACGTGGAGATTGTGAACATGATAGGCGACCGCGTTACCACTCTTGCGAGTATGAAGAGCCAGGGAAAGCGCATCTACCCGAACATGTACAAGCTTTCCTATCAGAGCTTCTACGACAAAGCCGACTTTTCAAAGGACAAGACACCGGACGCGGTGCGAAAGCGCAAGACGCGCATACGCAACGCGATAAGAAAGCAGCTTGAATACCTTTTGAGCTACGGCGTTATTGAGCGCTACGAAGAGCTTACGGACGGCGTAGAGGTTTACCCGAAAGGGGCGGACTAGCAATGGCGAGACGCAAGCGCATACCGGCAAGCTTTGCTAAGACCATGGGACGATACAAGCCCATACCGGAAGAGCTAAAGGCTAAGGCTAAGTGGCTAGTCTATGGCGGCGACCAATCGGAGCTAAAGCGGCCATACAACCCGGTAACCAGGCGGGCGGCGAGCACGACAGACCCTAAGACCTGGGCTAGCTTTGAAGCGTGCTACGAAGCCGTAAAGGGCGGGACGTATCGCGGCCTGGGCTTTGTATTCACAGACGATTACATCGTCATAGACCTGGATAACGTGATAGACCGAAACGGATACATCCTACCGGAAGCGGCGGACATTATCGAAGCCGTGGACAGCTACACAGAGGTTAGCCAAAGCGGGCGGGGCTTTCACATCATCGCGCGGAAAAGCGGCCTAATCCTGGAAAAGAAAAGGGGCCTTCTAAGGGATTGCCACTTTAGTGGCACGGGAAAGAAGCCGGAAATAGAGATTTACGCTAAAGAGCGCTACATAATCCTTACCGGTAGAGTATTCGAGGGGCGGCGCGAGATTAAGGACGCGCCGGAAGCCCTGGAAAACGTCTACAACGCCTTTGTAGACCAAAGCGGCAACCAGACCAAGGCGGCGGCGAAAGAAGCCGTTAGAACGGCTTACACGAAGCCACAGCAAGCCGTTAGCGGCGACCTGGACGCGATAAGGGCGCGTATGTTCAGAGGACAGAACCGGCACAGGATAGCGAAGCTATGGAGCGGGGACACAAGCGACTACCCAGGCGTTAACGACGGCTACAGCGAAGCAAGGGCGGCTTTGCTAAACGACCTAATCTTTTACACGGACGCAAACCCGGCACAGATAGACGCACTCTTTAGGCAAAGCGGCCTTTACAGGCTAGAACCGGAACGCTGGGACGAAAAGCGCAGTGGTAACCAGACCTTCGGGCAAACCGAAATAGAGCGATTGATAAAGAGGGCCAGGAAGAACGGGGAAGAGGAAAACAGACCAGTTACATACTCTGAATATGTGCGCCAAAAGGCCACAGGAGCCGTTTAGAGCCGTTTTTCACACTCTTTGAGTATTTGCCCATGAATTGAATTTGAACGCCTTAAAACGGCACGAGAACGCCCCAGCGGGGCGTTTTTGTTTTGGTCGGTGGTGCGTGATGCTTGAACCCCTGGACGAAAGCGCAACGGTTTTACATGGTTTTGGGGCTATGCTTACATTCTTACAAATTGGGAAACCGTGTAAAAGTGTCCCGCAAACCGTGTAAAAGTGTCCCGTAAACCGTGTAAAAGTGTCCCGCCCTAAAACCCGAAACACGCCTACCCAGCAGGGTTTTTAGCGATTTTCGCGTTTCCTCCAATCTATTCCAACCTATTCCATCTTTAACAAGCACGCTAAGAAAGAGGGGAAGGGAGACTTTCAAGGGGAAGGAGCTTTTCAACAATTCCCAGGCCTTCACTTCTTGGCCCTGGACGAAAGCGCAACGGTTTTACATGGTTTTATGCGAATACTTACAATCTTACAAATAGCCCAAACCGTGTAAAAGTGTCCCGCAAACCGTGTCAAAGTGATGATAAACCGTGTCAAAGTGATGACGCGAAAAACGGGAAAAACGCCTATCCACCAGGGGAAAGACCCCATTTTCTCTAAGGCTACAAGTTCTACAAGTCTTTACATCTTTACAAGCACATGAGGGGGACTAGTAGAAGCAAGTTAACCTTGCTTGTTAGTAGGGTTTTCGGCAAAAAGCGAACGGCTAGTTTTTGAGTTACGAAAGACAGCAAGAAGGCGGCAGATTGAGCGCGAGCGCCTACGTATGCAGAACATCCGGCATATAAGGCCATAGAAGGCCGTTAGAGCGTCTTTCAATGCTTTCTAGGGCATTCGCCCATCTTTGGGACAAACCGGCCTAGAAACGGCACCACAGCGCCCCACAGGGGCATTTATTCATTGCCTTGTCTCTTGCTATCGCCTGGACGCGAACGAAAGCACCTTGCAGGGTTGCGCGTTCTTACATTCTTGCATTCTTGCATGTATGGCGTTATTGTGTTATTCTTTTACATGTAGGATTGTAAGAATTACTACAAGCCTACTAATAAGACGAAAGAAGGTTGAGCGCGTGGGTTGGTGGACTAATCTACTCAACCGCTTTAAGCAGCCGGATAGCAAGCAGCTTGCCAAGGCGGAGACGCTTAACGGCAACATGGCTACCTTTACGGCTTTCAGCGGTGGAGCATATGCAAATGACATTTACCGGGGAGCGGTTGACGCTATCGCGCGCAACTGTGCGAAGTTGAAGGGCGCGCACGTTATCAAGACCGGCGCAAGCACGGCGGAAGGCGACCGGGTTTTGAACAGGCTTCTACAGACGCAGCCTAACCCGTACATGAACGCCTACGACATGCTTTATAAGCTTGCCACGCATTACTACCTTTTCAACAACGCCTTTGCCTTCCTGGACAGGGACGAACGCGGCAATGTAAGAAGCATTTACCCTATGACTTGCGTACAAGCCGACTTTCTTACAGACGCTAGCGGGCGGCTTTTCGTGCAATTCCGTTTCAGGAGCGGCAACGAAGTTATCTTGCCCTATCGCGATTTAATCCACTTGCGGCGCAACTACAACGGCGACGAGCTGCTAGGCGATTCAAACGAAGCCATTTACCCGGCTTTGGAGCTTGCCCACACCGAAAACGAAGGAATCATTAACGGCATCAAGAGCGGCGCGACCATTCGCGGCATTCTGAAATACACCCAGATTCTCAGCGACGAGAAGCTAAAGGCCGACAAGGAAGCCTTCATTGCCGAGTACCTGGACGTTGCCAATAATGGCGGCATCGTTGCGACGGACTCAAAGAGCGAATACATACCGATTGACAGCAAGCCGGTAACGGTTGACCCAGAGCAGACGAAGGCCACGGCCACGAAGATTTACAACTACCTGGGCATTTCCGAGAAAATCGTTAACAGCACCTACACGGAAGACGAATGGGGCGCGTTCTACGAAAGCGTGGTAGAGCCGTTCGCCCTGCTTCTTTCCCTGGAATTCACGCGCAAGATTTTCACGGAACGCGAGCAAGCGTTTGGCAACGCTATTGAGTTCGGCAGCGGGCGGCTTCTGTTCGCAAGCAACAAAACCAAACTGGAGCTTGTGCGGGAGCTTATGCCGTTCGGCATTCTCACCATTAACCAGGCTTTGGAGATTCTCAACCTTCCGCCGGTGGATGACGGCGACAAGCGTTTGCAGAGCCTTAACAACGCAAATACCGACATCGTGGACGATTACCAGCTTGCTAAGGCAAGCGGAGACGAAGCCCCGGCGGATTCAGAGGGGGCAACAGCATGAAAGAGCTAAGAACGGCCGAACTCAGGGCGGAAGCACCCACGGCAGAGGGTAGCGAAAGCCTTGTTTTGGAGGGTATGCCAATCGTTTTCGATACACCGACAACGATTAACGACCCAGCGGGAAGCTATACGGAAATCATCAAGCGGGGAGCATTGGACGGCGCAGACCTCAGCGACAGCCGACTTTTGTACAACCACGACTTGAACCGTATCCCGTTGGCGCGCACACCCAAAACCCTGCATTTCGAGTTGACCCGGCAGGGGCTTGAAATGAGGGCGGAACTACCGGACACGGAAGACGCTAGGGCAGTGCATACGGCAGTAAAGCGCGGCGACCTAAGCGGCATGAGCTTTGCTTTTACCGTTCCGGCGGGCGGGGACAGCTACGACCCGAAGACCAACACGCGCACCATTACGAAGATTGCCAAGGTTTACGAAGTGAGCGTTTGCCCATTCCCGGCATACCCAACGGCAAGCGTAGAAGCGCGCAAGGCCTTCACGGAAGGGCTTAACCGGCTTGAAGCGCTAAACAACGCGCTAATCCTTTGCAACAAAATCCTTATGAAAGAGGTGTAAGAACATGTTTACCACTGTTCAGCAGGCTTTTAACCACTATCGCAACATGAGCGTTGCCGAGATTGAGAAGCGCGCGCAGGAGATGCACGCACTCATCGAGACCGACCCGAACGTAGACATTAAGCAGCTTAATATCGAGCTTACCGGCCTTGCCGAGGCCAAGGCCAACGCGCAGGAGAAGCAGGGCGACCAGGGCGACCAGGGCGCACAGGGCGCGCAGGAGCCGGAAGCGCGCGGCTACAACCCCATTACCGGCATGAGCTTTGCCGGTGGTAGCAACCAGGCCGTGAAGGGCGACGTTTTCGCAAGTGCCGAGTACCGCAGCGCCTTCTACAAGACGCTTACCGGCAAGAGCCTTACCCAGGCCGAGAAGAACGCCTTTACCCGCGCTATGGACGTGGAGAAGCGAGCGGCGGACGCTTACACGACCAGCGGCAACACGCCGGTTATCATCCCCACCCAGACGCTTAACGAGATTGTCAGCAAGGCACGCACCGAGGGCGGCGCGCTTTCCATCGCCCGCGCCTTCAACATGCCTTCTAAGATTGCCGTTCCGGTTGCCACGCCTTCCGCTAAGGCGGCATGGCACACCGAGGGCGCGACCGTGAACACCGAGCAGCCCGGTATCACTAACGTTACCTTCGACGCGCAGGAGATTATCAAGATTTTCTCTATCAGCTCCAAGGTTCGCGCTATGAGCATTAACGCCTTTGAGTCCTATCTCACCGACGAGCTTACCAACTGCGTCATGGAGTGCATCGCGGACAGCCTTATCAACGGCACCGGTTCGGCGCAGGGCATGGGACTTGAGCACGGCGTTACCTGGGACGCTAAGAACAGCGTTACCGTAGCGGCGGGCGGTTCTATTGCCTACCTGGACGTTGTAAAGGCGGTTGCCCTTCTGAAGCGCGGCTATGCCCGTCGTGCCAAGTGGGTCATGAACAACGCGACCCTTTACACGGCCTTCTACGGCATGGTGGACGATAACAAGAAGCCTATCTTTGTTCCCGACCCGCGTAACGAGACTATCGGCAAGATTCTTGGCTTTGATGTTGTCGTTGATGACTTTGTGGCGGATAACACGGCCTATTTCGGCGACTTCAATTACCTGGGCTACAACCTTGCCAACGGCATTGCTGTTGAGTCTTCTACCCAGTCGGCTTTCCGTTCCGGCCTTATCGACTATCGCGGCATGGCTATTGCGGATACCAAGGTCATTGCCCCGGACGCTTTCGTGAAGCTTTCCGTTGCAAGCAAGTAGTAGCGGGGAGGGCTTGACGTATGGCTAACGAGGTTATCAGCCTGGACGAAGCGCGCGAGTGGTTGCGCCTGGACAACACCGACAACGACGCGGTTATCGCCGGGCTTATCGAGGGCGCGGCGGAATACATCGAGATTGCTACCGGCCTAGACCCGTTCGCCCAGGCGGCAAGCCCGCTTGCCAAGACGGCCACGAAGCTTATCTTGTCGCTTCTGTACGACCCGACGCAGACCGACACGGACAGGCTGCAACGCTCGATTGACAACCTGCTAAAGGCGGTTACGCACGTGGGCTAGCTAGGTGGAGTGGTGGACTATGAAGGAGTTTGCAAAGGCGTTCTACACGTCTAAGGCATGGAGGGATACCCAAAGGGCTTACATGCAGAGCAAGCACTATGTATGCGAGCGTTGCGGGCGACCGGCCTACATAGTCCACCACAAGATTTATCTGAACCCGGCGAACATCTCAGACCCGGCTATTACGCTGGACTGGTACAACCTTGAAGCCCTATGCCAAACGTGCCACCAACACGAGCACTTCACGAGCAGGGCGACGGCGGAGGGCTTGCGGTTCGATGCAGCGGGCAACCTGGTAAAGGAATAGGTACGTTGTGCAAGGCGTTCCGGGTAACGGCTAGGGATGCTTGCCAGGCGGACAGACGGCGGGGGCTTTGCCGGAACGCTCAACCGGCTAGTAACCCAAAGGCTAGAAGCCTGGTTTTCGGGGAAGCAGACCAAGGCAACAGCTATTAGCCCTACTAACTCCTTCTTTCGCGCTAGTGGCTGCTATTCGGAGCGTCTTACACAGCGGTAACCATTCCCCGAACACCCCCAGGGCGAAGCCGGAGCCGCCCGCCGCTTAATCACAGCGCCTACCTCTCTAAACCTCTCTGAGGTTTCCCATGGGAGGGGGGTAAGTATGCTTACATGCTTACATGATTACTTGAAATGGGGGTAGATAGCATGGAGATAGATAAGGATTCAATCAGACGCGCGGAAACGCGCAAGCTCAACAAGATTGCCAAGGCCGTTCCGGAGGGTAAGGCGGGCGTTGCCAAGAGCCTTATACGCGAATTGGTCTTCATGGCTTGCACGCTTGAAGAGTTGCGCGCGGACGTGGACGAAAAAGGCGCGGTGGAGCTTTTCAAGAACGGCAAGCAGGAAATGTTTAGGGAAAGCCCGGCGCTAAAGAGCTACAGCACGCTTATTCAGCGCTACAGCCTTCTATACAGGCAGCTTTGCGAGCTGTTGCCCAAGGACGAAGCAAAGGGCGCGGAAGACGAATTGCAAGCCTTCCTTTCCCAGACGCTCTAGGGGGCGCGTGCCGTGAACTGGATACGCGCATACCTGGACAAGATAGAAGCCGGGGAAATCGTAACGAGCAAGCGCGTTAGAAAGATATACCAGCGGCTAGCCTACGACATGGACAACCCCGGCAAATATCGCTTTGACGAAGCGAAGGCAAACCGGCCTATCGAGTTCATAGAACGCTTTTGCAAGCACTCAAAGGGCGAATGGGCGGGGCAACCCGTGCGCCTGGAACTCTTTCAAAAGGCCTTCATTAGCGCGTTGTTTGGCTTTGTCGATAGCGAAACAGGCTTGCGGAAGTACCGCGAAGCCTTCTTCATGGTTGCGCGCAAGAACGGCAAAAGCACCATGCTAGCGGGCATAGCCCTTTACATGATGCTTGCGGATAACGAAGCCGGGGCGGAAATCTACAGCGTGGCCACGAAGAAAGACCAGGCAAAGATAATCTTTGACGAAGTTTGCCACATGGTAAGCCAAAGCCCATACCTGCGGAAGCACATAAAGAAGCGCAAGACCGATTTGTATTTTTCGGCTGCTATGAGCAAGATGCAAGCCCTGGGCAAGAACAGCGACACCCTGGACGGCTTGAACAGCAGTTGCGTAATCATTGACGAGCTGCACGGCATCAAAGACCGCAATTTGTACGAGGTCATGAAGCAGAGCCAAAGCGCCAGGCGGCAACCCCTGCTAGTGATGATTACCACGGCCGGAACCGTGCGCGAATGCATCTTCGATGATACTTACGAGTATGCATGTAAGGTTGTAGACGGCGTTATCAACGACCCTACGTTTTTGCCCATCATTTACGAGCTGGACGCTAAAGCCGAATGGACAGACCCGGCGGCATGGTTCAAAGCCAACCCAGGACTAGGGCGCATAAAGAAGCTAGAAGACCTTGTAGCCAAGGTGGAGCGCGCGAAGCAAAGCCCCAAAGACCTTTCGGGAATCCTAACGAAGGACTTCAACGTAAGGGAGACGCGCTATAACGCATGGCTGGACTTTGACAGCATCAACAACGAAGAGACATTTTCGCTTGAAGACTTCCGGGGCGCGTATGCCATTGGCGGCGCGGACTTGTCGCTAACGACCGACCTAACATGCGCAACCGTTCTAATGATGCACCCGGAGACGCACAAGCGATACATACACCAAATGTATTGGCTACCGGAAGAGAACTTCACGCAGCGGGTAGAGCAAGAGAAAATACCCTACGACAAATGGCTAGAAGCCGGTTTGGTGCGGCTTTGCAAGGGCAACACGATTAACTACAGCGACGTAACGGCATGGTTTTTGGAGATAGTCAAAGAGCACGGCATAACGCCTTTGTGGGTTTACTACGACAGTTGGAGCGCGCGTTACTGGGTTGAGGAAATGGAGGGCTACGGCTTTCCTATGGAGCGTTGCATACAGGGCGCTAAAACGCTTTCCTTGCCCATGCAAAACCTGGGCGCAGACCTACAGGCAAAAAAGGTGGTTTATAACAACAACCCTATTTTGAAATGGTGCCTTACAAATACCGGCATCCAGGAAGACCGGAACGGCAACATTGTTCCGGTCAAGAACAGCAGCGCGAAGCGGCGCATAGACGGCACGGCAAGCCTGCTGGACGCTTACGTAGGGCTTTACGAGCACTACAACGAGTTTCTAAACGCACTGTAGAAGGAGGGCTAGAAATGGCTAACCAGGTTCTAAAGGATAAGAAGATTGTTATCTACAAGAAGCTAAGCTATAGGGACGCGGAGGGCTTTCCGGTTGACGGATACATGCCGGTACACCCGCAGCCTAGTATCTGGGCTTACTTCAAACAGCTTTCGGCAAGCCTTGTCTATGCAAGCAGCACCACGACCACGAAGGAAGATTGCCTTTTCCGGGTTAATTGGCTGGATTGCTTGCGCACGGCTTACCCCAGCGACCTAGTAATAGGCTATAGGGGCATTCTCTACCAGATTACGCGCATTGACCCGTATTTGGACTACACCCGCGACATGGTTTTGTACGGCAGTCGCAAGGACGGCAATACCATTAGCCCCATAATCCCTTACGACCCCAAGAAGCTAGCCCAAAACGGGAAATAGCCCTAGGAGCCACAGAAAGCCCCGTAGCGGCGCGTTAGCGCGGCAATGGGCAAATACTCAAAGCGGCCTTTTAGAACGCCTTAAACGGCGTCCTGGAAGGCCGTTTTTCTATGCCTGGATAGGCTTTGAAAGAATGTAAGAATGGTACAACATTCCAATTGACACAAATGGACAAATAGACTACAATGGACAAGTAGCCGTTATAATCGACAAAGAAAGGGCGGCACAAATGGGCATCCACATTGCGGTTATTGAGCCTGGGCGCGACCCGTATTTGAAGGAAGTAGAGCCGGAAGACCGGGAAGGCCTGGAAGCTAGCTACCTGGGCGCGTTCCAAAGGGAAGTAGGCGGCCCCGTAGAAGCCTATAGCGTTCTTTGGGGCGACGAACCATTGATTTACGTCAACGAAGAATCATCGCTCAACGGCTCAACGCCTAACCGGGCTATCTACGCTAACGAGCGGATGGAAAAAGAACGCTATCTATCCCAGATGGACTACAAGAGCGTAGTCAAGCGCGGCGACCTCTACGACGTTATTTTTGGCACGTTCATTGCCGTTAGCTACGACCCGGAAACCGACAAGCCACGCGACATTTCTATAGAAGAGTGGCTAAAGGTTTGCGAGACGTTCGGAAGGTAGGAGCTATGGCAACGGGCAACGATAGCGACCCCTGGGCGTGGTGGCAATGAAACCGGCAAGCGAAAAGCAAACAGCCTGGATAAAGGCACACTTTCACGAGCAGATAGCAAAGGGCGAAGTAGACGCAAGCCAAATAGACCGGCTAACCATGAGCGAAGCAAGCGGCGTAATCCGGCGCAACATTCAAGGGAAAAGGCCATTGCTACAGCATTTCGCGGTAAGCCGTAAGGGTTTGAGCTGGGTTTTCACAGCCGAAACCAGGCAAAACGCGCTAAACCATGCAAGCCACGACACAGAGACGGCCTATAACTACGGCTATTGGAGCGAGGGCGGCAAGGTAGACGGCGAGCTATTCGGGCCATTCCTAAACAAGCGGCTTTGCATCGAGTACCTAGAAGGCCGGGGAGACTTAGCCGTTAGGTATCAGAACACGCAAATAAAGCACGAGATAGAGGGTGCGTAGCATGTACACGGTATACGTACACATAACGCCTTGCGACCCGGTACCCCGTATGTATCTAGGCGTGACCAAACAGAAACCGGCGCAAAGGTGGAACAAGGGCGAGGGCTACAGGCATTCGAGCCGGTTCTATGAGCAGGTCAAGAAATACGGCTGGGACAACATCCGGCACTTAATCATTGACGAGGGACTAACGCAAGAAGAAGCCTACGAAGAGGAAAAAGACCTAATCAAGCGAATGAGACTAACGGAACTTGGTTGGAACATTGCGCCGGGCGGCGCGGAGCCTTGGAACAAGGGCAAGACGGGCGTTTTCACAGCGGAAGCCCTGGAACGAATGAGGGTTGCGAAACTTGGCAACCAAAACGCGAGAAA
>OIWT01004006.1_pt1 | contig 12579 bp, 15 predicted proteins | sample 1587701 | NCBI WGS metagenome assembly OIWT01 (sample SAMEA3888904, study PRJEB22519) | human gut metagenome | biome: human gut; feature: human-associated habitat; material: faeces | place: Denmark | collected 2009 | reverse complement strand
CTGTGACCATGTGAGTGGTGATGTGAGTGCCGGTGAAGGAGTGAGTGGTGATGTGAGTGGTGATGTGAGTGCCGGTGAAGGAGTGAGTGGTGGCGTGGGCGGTGGGCGGCTGCACGGTGAGCTGGACGCCGAAGGCCTCGCCGCTGGAGAAGTAGTGCAGCGCGAGCGGCAGCAGGCCCGTGGCGTTCAGCGGGCGCGCCACTGTCTGGCAGGCGAAGTCCGCGCGGCAGTGCCAGTCGCGCACCAGCGGCGTGCCGTCCAGCTCGAAGTCCACGCCGTCGCGGTAGCACAGCCGGAAGAGATAGGTCCCGGGCGTCGCCACGCGCAGCAGCGCGCGGTAACGGACCACGAAGCGCGCGAACAGCGCCTGCGGCAGCGACGGCCACACGGTACAGCTACGGGTGACGGGTGCGACGCGGCGCTACGCGTTCTGGTAGTGGCGGTCGATGGCCGGCTCCACCGTCGACACCACCAGCGTGCCCTCCGGCTCCGCCTCGCACAGCGGCACTTCTGGACCCACTGTGAAGTACTCGGCGCGCACGCCCTGCAGCGGCTCGGCGCGCACCACCACCTCCAGCACTGCCGTCGCGCGCCCAAAGGCGCTGTCGCAGACCAGGAGGAAGCTGGACACGAAGGGCTCCTACGCGTGAGCGCGTCATCGCGCCACTACCGTCAATTGCCCCACGACAACACCACTGGCGTCGTCCAGCGCCAGGCCCGTCGGCAGTGCAGGCGTCACCGAGAAGGCGTCGCACTGCTGGCCGCTGACGGCCGGAGCGGGGAGGGCCAGCGCGGTGCGCACGCAGCTTAGGAACGGAGCGGCGTGGAGATGATGCGGCCCGACGCCGCCCTGACGCAGCAGCGAGGCGCCGATGAGAATCCAGTCCCCCGCATGGAGGTCGCTGCGGTAGTACAGTGCGAAGAAGGGGCGAGGTTCATCGGTGCTAGCAGTGCTGGTGGTGCTGGTGGTGCTGAGAAAGTACACCTGGAGGAAGTGGAGACCCTCGTTCAGCGGGAGGGGCTTGGACTGCTGGGCGAGCGATGGCTGGTCTGGGGCGAAGAGGGAGAGGACCGGAGCACCGTCGAGCAGCACGCGGGCTCCGGTGGTGCAGTTCAGGAGGAAGGAGAACTCGCCCGAGAAGGGGATGTAGATGTATCCCAGCATGGAGATGGTGAATGCCGATGGGCGCGACGAATGAACAGAATCCTCGTCGATCCGCAGCTCGTTGATGAGGCTGCAGGAGTCTGCGGCGCGGGACGCGTACCACTCCGTGGGGAGAGGGGTAATGGGCTGCGAAAGGGAATAGGTGCAGGAATCGATGGCAAACAGCGACGGCGAAATGGCTAGAGATGAACAATGGGGAAGAAAAGGACATTGAAAAGCTAGCACAAAGGAGGAAGACACCACCTGATTTGCGCCCGTAGCCACGATCTTGTATTCCATTGCAGCCACACTACCGTTGTAGATCCCGCGGATCTGACGTGTTGAGGAATCAAGGACCAAGCCAGGCAATAATGGCGGATCCGTGGTCATATTTGTGATGTACCCATTTATTGTGATTTGAATGGGGAGAAAGGGCTTTCCTATGAAGAGGAACCGTTTCTCAAAGCCAACGGATACCTTCGTTGCCGGCTCAGACACTACTCACTCAGAGAAGACAAGCACAACTACCCGTTAACCAAAAGTATGCAGTGTTGTTATCTGCCTCAATGGTGTACTGCATCAAGGGAGAGAGCGCGACCGTTTTCCCATGAACAATTCCATCCCGAAATTCAATTCCTTTTGGTAGAGAAGGTATAATAGAGACAGAGCCAGAAATGCCTTCGCAGACAGCGATACTCACGTTCCTTCCATACGGAAAGTAAATATACTGGTCCACGCAGGACAATTGGCTCGAGAGTGCATCTACGAGATTATGGCCAAAACACCGCACATACATGACGTTACAAAGAAACAAGAAAAGAAGAGGAGAAAACCTTTCATCTCTTCCTCGTTCTAAAGGAGAGCCTGCGGGCGTTTCATTGAACACGAACGCTTCTCTCCATTCAAATCACACAAGATCATTTCCCTGAATAGCACCACTTTGCGATCCGATCGACGAACATACACAATCCGCTTCCACTTCAACGGGATCGAAACCATGGGGAATCTCGATAGACTCCTATCCAAACTCACCAACACTACGATCCATTTCCATAAGAGAAGGAATGGCGATTTTTGATATAGCAGCCATTAAGGATAGGATAACGGCACTGGAATCCCCAGTAGATAGATTCCATGGAGTCGGAAGTCATTGAAACACCGAGCGAGGTGAAGAAGGTCGATCGTTTTGGCTTTTATGAGGAGGATACCGGACGCAGTGAGCTGTTTCTCCATGCATCGATCGTAGAGCCTGCATTTGACGTGAAACTGGAAAACCAGCGGCTACACAAGTGGCTGTTCATGCTGAAGAACTGGGAGAAGTTGGCGCTGCCGAGTTTCTGTGAGCGAGTAGATTCTGCAAGGAGAGCCCCGACGTTTTGAAGCGGAGAGTGCGGAAGGGAATTCCCGATGCTGTCCGGGGGAGAGTGTGGAGCATCTTCCTCTCGGCCGATGTTTGCTCGGACATATACCACTGTTGCTTTTCTCCCCTGCTCTGAAGCGTAGGCGGGTACGAGAATCTGCTTTCTTCTCATCCCACCCTGGAAGAGAACGAGTTCACGCGCAAAGGAGGGGTGATTGACCGCGACATCAATCGGACATACCCAAATCACGAGGACTACGAAGAGAGCGGAATGGGGCAGGACACGCTGAAGCGAGTTCTATTTGCCTTTGCGGACCACGACAAGGAAGTACTGATTCAAGACCCGTTGAACGTGTAGGTGAAATACACACAGGGAATGAACTACATCGTGGGCGTGCTGCTGAACTACATGACGGAGGAAGAGTCGTACTGGGCGCTGTGCCAGCTAATGGAGAACTCTCCGTTCCTCATGAGCAAGTGGTTTAATCAGGAACTGACGATGGTCCATACGAGTCACTACCAAGTTGTACTCTCGTCCGCAGTTTCATTCGTAGATGAGCAAGCTCCTGGCAAAGTACATTCCCGAATTGGACTCCTACCTGACGGAGCTGAGCATCACGCCTGCCATGTACTGCACGGAGTGGTTCATGTGCGTCTACACCCGCTCCTTTCCCTACGATGTGGTTGTCCGTGTATGGGACATCTTCCTGAGCGAAGGCTGGGTCATCGTGTACCAGGTCGCTCTTGCGCTGCTGGAGCTGTTCAAGAGTGGTGCATTGATAGTGATATAAGCGGTAGAGAACATTCTCGGAAAGGACTTTGAGGATGCGTATGCGGTTATCAGCGGCATCAACCGGAGCGTACGCCCCATTCAGTTGAATACCACGTAGCCTGACCTCCCTTCTGCGGATGTGATTATCGACACTGCTTTGCGCTTCAATGTGACTGCGGAGGAGTTGGAGGGATACCGGAGAGAGTTTGCGAGAATGAGCATGAAGAAGATTTCCTTTTCTTTCTCTGTTTGTTGCCATCCATACTATTCCTATGGATCCTGTAGGGGAGCGGGGATTGGATGCGTGACGTGTAGAGCACCAGCGTCAACACATTTCTGGAGGAGTACAAGGACTACTCCTTGAAGGAGATGAAACCATGTCTAGACGTCCTGTTTGACGCATACGCATACGAAAAGGAGCAATATGGAATTGTAGATACCATCACAATCGAAGAATATGAGCATCTCTTGAAGCAGTTCAAAGTCAGCCGATCTATGGGTCTCAAACTGCACGGCTCTCCAAATTGCGCTACTTGCGGAAAGAGCTTGATCCAGAAGATGGAGAATGGGCAGAAGGAGAACGTCGTGCTTTTCGGATGCGGCCACGCCGTGCACCAGAGCTGCTTGGCGGAAGATCGGTGTCCAGTTCCCGATTGCTGGAAGGATATCCAAACATCCGATAAGAAGATACGGCGCCAGTCCTTTGTGGGACAGATACAACATGTAACGAATAATCGTTCTGCCTTTTATGCGTAGAGTTCCCAAACACATGAGAATCAAGCGAAGGGAGAGGAGCGTTCGATCGAAGATTTGGTCAGCAACCTCAATACGGGAGAGTTCGGTGAATCGAACTTCACTCTGGAATGCGCCGCTCCTACGCCCAGCGCCATCTTCAGGCGGAAGTGGCTTCTGAAGGCGATGAGCATGAGTTCGTGCTTGGAAATGGACATCGACGTGTACCGCTCTTTGTTCGAACAAACCCGCCACAGTGCTAATCGACTCCTCTTCTTCCTGGCTCCCTGCGCGCCCTTCCCCTTCTTCAGCAGCAGTGGACTCAGCGCGACGGACGACTTCAGTGAACTGCTCTCCATCGTGTCGCGCACCAGCGCGGCGGTCTCGCGACAGCCCTCCTCCATCACCTCCTCCAGGTTCTTCCGCACGATGGTGTTGTTCAGGTACACAGTCAGCGCCTCGATCACTCGCTCCTGCTTCTCCGCGTCCAGCAGGCGCAGCGACTTGATGGCCTGGTTGAAGAAGCGGAACAGGTCCTCGGCGTAGTCGTACTCCCACGCCATGAACACCATCTCATTGAAAGTGGCGAACGCCAGACCCTGCGAGAGCAGAAGCTACGTGGGAGCACGCCGCCACACCTACCTCGATGAGCTGCGCGTCGGGCTGGCACTCCTTGCAGAGGTCGCAGATGGCTTTGAAGACAACGCAGCGCTTCGGGTCGGGCAGCTTGTCGCAGAGCGCGAACAGCACCTTGGTGGTCTTGTTGATCTTGTCGTAGATAAACCGCCCGTGCGAATACAGCTCCCAGAACCACTTGCTACGCGTCAGGGCAGGCGGGAGAAGGCACAGCTCTTGCAGCGACATGGTGGTGAGGAAGGTGAAGGACTTCACCTCGTCGAACAGCATCAGCGTCATCACCGAGTTGTCCAGCAGCGGCACATACAGCGGCAGCAGCGTCGACTGTGGTGAAGGAGCCACTGGCGCCACTTGGCAGACAGCAGGATATCTCCAGATGACAGCAGAGGAAGCGAATCTGCGATATAACGTGGAGGTGTTTGCGGAGGAAGAGGAAGAGGAACGGGATCAGGAAGATCAGCACGAACATCAGCGGAGAGTCCTCATCTGCGCCTCATTCCCCGTCTCCATAAATACCCTCCTTTTTGGTCATGTCCATCACCACGGCAGTGGCCAGAACGCTGTCGACCACATCGCCGAGGCTCAGGCCCTCGCCCGCGAACAGCTCCAGCAGCCGGGCAGTCAGCTTAGCAGTAGCGTCGGAGGGCGCGTCGGCCTGCGCGGCGAAGAAGGAATAGAGAGAGCGGTAGATGGGAAGATAGCTGTGCTGGTGCAGGAGAGGGGGGATGGGTCCGCACTCCTGTAGGAAGTAGTCACGGACCAGCTTGATCATCAAGACGGTGCTGACCACTGGACACTTCTCCTGCAGCCCGCGCAGCAGCTCCTTCCCGTACTTAAGCTCCTTCTCCACGATTCCCAGCACGCCGCGCACCACGGGGTTCTCGCTTACCTTCTCGCACTCGTCCAAATACGCGCTGATCGCTCCGAACACCTCACCCACTATGTCTCACACCACCAACACAGCACTACGCTCCTCCTTGCCCTCCAGCGACTTCAAATACAGCACCACCTCCGTTTCCGAGAACTGTCGCAGCATCGCCACCACGCGCTCCGCGCCGCCCTTCGCCTCGCCCGCGCCGCGGTCCACCTTCACGCGCTTGCTCTCCTTCGGCGGCAGCGCAGCGCACTTCACCTGGTTCACCAGGTTCTGCACGTCCGTCGGGAACTGGCCCTGCCAATTCTCCCACCACTTCTGCGTCGGCGGCTGCGCGAACGCCGCCAGGAAGAAGCTCTGCACCGCCTGCGCCAGCGCGCTCTGCCTACGCCTTACGCCGCCTTCCCGCGGCAACGGCTCGGAGACCACCAGCTTCAGTCCCGCGCGGATGAGCTCCAGCACGTTGGCGCCGTGCTCCGAGGCGATGTTGGCGGTCTAGGCGTGAGGCCGCCTGTGGAGAAGCACCTGGTGGATGTAGCGACTGACCCACGCGGGGTTGGACGGCAGCGTCGCCAGAAGCGCCGTGCACAGCGCGTCGATCACTGCGCGTGAGTCCTCCAAGCGAGTCTCACCTTCCTTCTTCTTCGCGCTCAGCGCCGCGTCGCCGCCGTGGCTGACCGCCCGTGCATACTGGAAGCAGCTGTCGACCACCATGTCGTTGACGGGGTCGCCGGGGTGCAGGAGGCAGCAGCAGCGCGGGAGCGTGACAGCAGCGGAACTCCACAGCATGTTGCTGGACCGGAAGGTCAGCAGTGCCGCGAGGCTCTGCTGCAGCTGCGCGGCGGAGGGGCTGCGCTGCGCCTGGAGCGTGGCGTAGAAGCGCTTGATGTTGCCGAGGATCTCGCTGTCCTGCGAGAAGCAGTAGACGTCGGGCGGCGACACGGTGGCCAGCTGGAGAGAGAGTCGTGGAGCGTCTGCGGGAGAAGAGAAGGAGAGAAGGTACCTTGGAGGAGCGAGGCGTAGAGAGAGCGAGAGAAGGGCACGGCGTGCTTGGTGAGCGAGAGGAAGATGAAGTGGGGTTAGGGGGGTTATGCAATCGGGGCAGGATATCCCATCGACGCCACAGGCGGTGAACGCGTCGCTGGAGAGCGTGAGGAGCTTCTCCAGCACCTTGCCCTCCAGCGCGACGAACTCGGGGGCGAGGCCGATGTGGTCGTAGCACTTGCGCAGGCACCACTGCGTGTGAGTGGAGAGGGAAGAGAGGACGAGGATGATGGTGGGAATGACGATCTGCTCCTTCTGCTCCTTGCAGGCGGTGATGATGGTGGCGATGTTCTCCTGCAGGCACTCCAGAATGCGCTGCGTCAGCCACATGTTCGAGTTGCTCACGTAGCAGCATTGCGACTACGGGATGAGGCAGGGTTGGGGACGTACAAGGGATAGCAGGAGAGTGGTGATGCGGCCCAGGTAGGGGAAACGCGTTTTGTATATGGCATTGAATGACTGAAGCATCTTCACATCAGCATCGCAGATCACCACGAACAGCAATGCGGGACTCGGATCCGAGCTCCCTGTAGTAGCCGACGCATTTGTTGATCGCGTCATACACGACAGAAGAAAGCTGGGCCTCCATACTGATGCGGATGATGTCTTCCACGTTCTCGCATCCCGTGAGAATAATATATCTACGGAACACGGCGCAGTGCGAAAAGTACATGGTGGCTTTGTAGATCGTGGTTCGCACAGGATTCATGCTCCCCTTCTCCTATATCTAATTCTATTCATTGCTCTCAAACCGCTTCCATCTCCTGAATCCCGTTTTCGCCCTTGTGCTTGATAAAGTAGTCATATTCATTCTTAAAATCCTACATCAATGATGCCAACACCAATTCGACGTACCTGCTCCTTTGCGCGTGACTCCTGGCTATTCGCCGCAAAGATGGGCGCTCTAGGCTTTGACATGCTCGAATTCGCAGTGAGAAACACCCGGTGAAGCCGTCAGTAGCAGAAAATGGAAAACAAACACTTCACAAATGCTCCCAACGCCAACCTTACTCCTCGTCCTCGTCGTCCTCGTCTCTGTTCACGTGGAGATCCAGATGCTCTCCCGTCACCTGCTTGTACACCGCCAGCACATCATCCGCCACTGTCTCGAAATGGCTACCGCTGAGCGCTCCTCCCGTCCCTTACCTCGTGGCGTCGTAGGAGGTGGTGATGAACACGTTGCTCTTCTTGGTGGTGCTGCGCGGACGGTACGTCGTCACGACGCTGTCGAAGCTACGCTTTACTCCTCCGCACCTGTCGTACCGGTCGATGATCTTGCCCAGCAGGTCGATGCCCGGCTCCAGCTCCTTCTCGGGCTTCTTGGTCTCCACGGTGGTGCTCACGATGGCGATGTAAATCCCCTTCGCGCACACCTTGTGCTTGTAGCTCACGCAGGACACATAGATGTCCGACTCTCTCTTCTTGTACCCCGCCTTCTCCACCTGCGACGCAGGGATGATGATCTGGCAGCTCTTCGCGCCGTCCACGCTCTCGATCGGGTGGTCCAGCAGGCAGATCGAGCGCACCACCTTGCCCGTCTTCTTCATCAGCTCCTCGCTGAAGTACGACGGGTCGCCGATCAGCATCTTCGCGCGCGCCGCCTGCCCCTGCGACACCACGCCCGCCACCTTGCCGTCCTCATACTCGATCGAGTCGATGTCGCTACGCCTAACCCCGCATCGCCACACGCACTGGTTCAGAATGAACACGCCGCCGTTCAGACCGCAGAGACGCGAGAAGCCCTCGGGCAGTCCGCCCAGGCCGTACAGCGGGTAGATGAAGGGCGACTTGCCATAGGCGTTGACGGAGTAGCCGTACAGCTTGATCGCCTTCACGATGTCCGTCGCCGGCTCGTCCAGGTAGTCGTCGTTCAGCTGCAGTGCCATTGCGTGGCCCGTGAACGCCTGCGAGTTCTCGTCCAGGCCGTACTTCTTGTACAGCTCGCGCATCGTCATGCGGTTCAGAGGCACGTCCTCGTCCGAATCGACGCCGTCCTCGCCGGGGATCTCGAAGTGGCTCAGCGCCGTCAGGAAGCTCTTGAACTTCAGCTTCTGCATGATCGACAGCAGCGGTGACTTCATGGCCTCGTCGGGGGTCGTGGGCATCTTCGAGGTCTGCTTCGTCTTGCCGCTGTACACGTAGCTGCCGTCAACGCACTGGAACTCCAGATAGTTCGTGACGCCCGTGATGTAGAGGATATCGGACAGCTTGCCGCAGGACATGATGAACTTGGGAATCAGGTCCACGCAGTAGTCGCGGCTGTTTCCGAGCTTCTTCTTCGCCTTCTCGCTCTCCTCCTTGTCGAACTTCTTGTACAGCTCCTACGCGTAAATTGCTGTTGGGAATCATCACGTCCAAGTTCAGCGAGGCGCACTCGCCGCCGTAGTAGTTGTTTCTGTCGAGGACCATTACCTAGCTCATCATTCAGCAGAATCATCGCTCACCTTCATTCCCTTCTTCGACAGCAAGCCGGCGAGCATGCATTCCTTCAGACCCGTGCCGAGAATGATGCAATCGTATTCCCCGTCAGCAAGCATAGGATATGCTTTTCCGTTCAGTTCGATTGTCTTTTCAGCAGACATTTTCGCTCTATTCGATTCCGTATCCCAGGTATTTGCAGAAATCGTTGCACAATGACACGACCAGTGTGGGATAGAAGTATGCCTATCAAGCGTACAACGCGGATCACCCAACAAACAGAACACAACGCGCACGCGCCGCTGGAGAATCACACAACTACCCTTTCGCTGAAGAGCAAAAACTGGAAAAGAAGGGATGATGCAGGGCTTCAAAGGAAGTCAATCGCTCTGAGGGATCCCACGCTAACAGAGAGGCAAGCAAGTCGACGGCAGACTCGCTTGCGCGAGGAAAGAGAGAAGACAAGGGAGCGGGAGGAAACTAACCATGGACGCCCATCTCTGTCTGTACATCTGGAAACACAAAATGGAGCCTTTCAGCAAGTTCCAAACCCTCCTTCCATGTCTCTGCTGTGGGCGATCCAAGAATGCTGCAGATCTTGTAGATCTCGTCTCCTTCGTTCATCCCCGGGAAGAGTGGAGATGGTGCCATCAGCTCCGCCATGATGCACCCCGCCGCCCACACATCCACCGCTGCACTATAGTGCTTCGACCGCAGGAGGATCTCGGGAGCACGATACCTAGTGAGTCATCCCAAGTAGTGGCACACAACCATCGAGTCGAAATGTACTCGGTGTAGGGTGGCCGGCTGTCCATCTCCCTCACCAGCCCAAAGTCCCCGATCTTCACCTCGTTCCCCTTCACGAGAATGTTCTCGGGCTTGATGTCTCTGTGGAACAGGCTGTGCCTGTGGAGGTGGGCCAGACCAAGTAAGATCTGATACCTGCTGATTACTCCCACGACTACTATCATCACATGATACTTCGGATTTGCTCTTCGGAGAAGCAGGAGGGGCGCGAAAGCATGCACTCATACAGATTGGCATCCATATACTCCATCACAAAATAGATGGCATTTCCCTCGCGAATCACTTCCTTCATTGGAACGATGTTGGGGTGACTGATCACCATCATCGCCTACAACAGAACCGAAGGGGAGTGCACACACCTTCACCTCCCTCAGACACGCACATTCTTCCCATGTAACGTAGTCCCGCTTGATCCTCTTGACAGCCACCTATGTGGTACGATTCAATGCTCCAATTCATACTACATCCCCAGTGTGCATGTCCACCGCCTTCATAACCGTTCCGAACGAACCATCTCCCACCCTCTCCACTATCTACCGAGTCACATCCCGTTGCATTTCAAACACGATACCGATTCATTCCGCACAGTTTGGAACGTCAATTCTCGTCTGCAAAGAAAAGAATGAAAGCGGTCATTCCAACAAACAAACACGCTTAGCGCTACTATACAAAATGCTCTGTCGGGTAGTTATGATCAAGGCCGTTGTAATCAAACATCAGCAGATCTCCCTCCTTGATATCTTTCATTGCGACTAAAAACACGTGAACTGCTCCGTCAATAACATAACGCAGGCTTTGGACATTCTACTCCTTATCCGTCAGCGCCATTTCCACTTGCTTCTTCTTCGACTCCTTCTTGGAGTTGTTGATCCCGCTCAGATACCGAGCGACATTCCCGAACTTCTCCGGAATGATCACTAGGGACGTTTCGGGGTCTCTACTCTTCACAATGTCCCTTCTTCCTCACCCCGTGCGAAGAAGGTCCATGATGCTGTCGTTGCTGTTGTGTTCGTTTCTTGCCAGAACGTCCACCTCGCCCACGTACTCCGTGATCAGCGTGTTCTTTTTGATGGGCTCGTCAGCAATCACAACAAACCTAGGTATCACACGAGTCTCTTCTCTCTCACCCCTGAATGTCGTCCTGCTGAACAATCACGGGAGCCATGAAGCCCTCTTTGGACATCTTGATGGTTTGCTCATACACCTCCCGGTCGCTCTTGCAGATTTCCTTTTTCTGAGCCCTCTCCTCAAGTCCCACCTTCAGCAAGTGCCGCTCTTCATCGAACTTGACGTTGTTCATCTTTGCTGCGCATCCACTTCGATACACCAGCTCGTAGCTATACTGGATGTTCTGCTGGAACATGGCAGAAGCCAGCGCCACGTGCTGGCTCTTTATCTTGATCGGGTCTGTAGAGGGCTTGTAGCAGCACAAGTATCCCCGGCCCTTTGGAGGCTTCGATGGCATTGCCGTCATCATCGGAGTGGTGGAGGCAACAGTCGATTTGCGGAAATAGTACTTGGTCACGATGGGAATGGGCTTATCCAGCTTGAAGAAGTCCACGATCAGCGACTGGCTTTCCTCCAGCTTCTTGCGGTTGCTAATGTACTTCTTCCTATCCTTCTCGCGACAATTGTCGCAGAACCACTCCCCAGAAGGCACGGAAGGCAAAATTGGCTTCACACAGTACAGATGGAAGCCCTTGTTGCACTTATCACAGAGCACGATGTTCTCCTCGTCGTCTCCCTTATGGCAAATCTCGCACATCGTTTTGCAAAACGCCACCTCGCCGAATGGAATGACACCACCCATGCGAGCAAGTTGACGCAAATGGCCGACGTTCATGCCCGATGTCTCCTCTCTCAGCACTATTCGCTTCTTTTTCGGCGCCTCTGCAGGTTTTGTGTTGAAGAACGAAGTAATTGAGCTTTGGTTCCTTGTATCCGCCTCTCGCACTCGCGATTTTGGTGGCTTGGGAGATGGCCTATTGCCTTACAGCCAAACGCTTCCTCTCACACTCTCCGTCGTGCCGTACCCCTTGCTAATGGCATACTGATAAGGGGGAAAGAGAAAATGACCCTTTTGTGTTTGTGTTTGATTCTTGATTTCTTTCCAAATGCGTGTGGTAGTTCCTTCAGGATATGAAGAGTTGAATACAGCACTCGATTTGAAAAGGAGAGTCATCCCGCTGATTGAGGGGTATGATTATCAAATCATGCAAATTCGAGGTTAGGAAGTGTAGATGGTGCAGAAAACAAGAGTGTTTGAGTTGATCATCTCCTGTTCCATGATGCAAACACTCAATGAAAAGCATCTATGAAGGGTAGATATATTATATAAGCAATTCACATGCTTGGTTGAGTCAATCCAATCCATAGTTCAGTTATTCTCTGAAAATGGTACCATCATATGTGCACCGTATAGGCAATGAAGACAGCATACTAAGAGACGACATGCGGATAGACTCCATCACTCTCTCTCAAAGTCTTCCGATGCATTACACAAATCAAACGACACCTATCCACGTCTCGATTCAATGAAAACCAAAAGGAAACAGCAGAACCGGTCTTCTCATCGTCCTTCAAGTCATACTTGAAGTAAATACAGATCCAACCGATCACACTGAAACGCCCTCTCTTGTATTCTGGTTGAACGCCATTGTTCCTGAGTCTAATCATATAAACAATGGGTCGTATGTACGGAAAGGGGTATGCGCTTGGTGGGAGGGTTTGTGACCGCGTAGAAAGGGTATTTCGGCTTCTTGCCTGCCCTACAAGAGAACCGCTCCTTCCTG
>OIWT01003988.1_pt1 | contig 12635 bp, 13 predicted proteins | sample 1587701 | NCBI WGS metagenome assembly OIWT01 (sample SAMEA3888904, study PRJEB22519) | human gut metagenome | biome: human gut; feature: human-associated habitat; material: faeces | place: Denmark | collected 2009 | reverse complement strand
GCTCGGGCCTCATCGAAAATTACGACCAGGTGTTCCGCATGAGCTACGAGCTTGGCTCGCTCGGCACGTATGTGAGCGGCGCAGGCCCGACCATCATCTCCATGATTCCCACAGAGGGCGCGGAGGAGTTTATGAGCGCGTGCGATTCACATTTACAGGACCGCGGCATCAACGGCTGGCGTGTGGAGCTTCTGCATACCGACCCGCAGGGCGCGCGCATCATCATTGAATAACGAGAATTATCCCACAGGGGTTATGGAAAGGGAAGTGTTTCTATGGCATTGATCGTTCAGAAGTTCGGCGGTTCCTCCGTTAAGGACGCCGAGCATTTGAGAAATGTCGCCGATATCGTGACCGGCACATATAAGAACGGCAACGACGTGGTCGTTGTGGTTTCTGCGCAGGGCGATACAACGGACGACCTCATTGATAAAGCAAAAGAGATCAACCGAAACCCGTCTAAGCGCGAAATGGACCAGCTTTTGACGGCGGGCGAGCAGATCTCTGCTTCGCTGCTTGCTATGACGATTGAAGATTTGGGCTACCCGGTGGTCTCTTTGCTTGGCTGGCAGGCGGGCTTTTCCACCTCTACGGCTTACGGCAGCGCGCGCATTAAGCGTGTGAATCCGGAACGTATTAAGGCGGAGCTTTCAAAGCGCAACATCGTTGTTGTAACGGGCTTTCAGGGCGTCAACAAGTATGACGACATGACGACGCTGGGCCGCGGCGGCAGCGATACCAGCGCTGTGGCCATTGCCGCCGCTCTGCATGCTGACCGCTGCCAGATCTTTACCGATGTGGAAGGCGTGTATACGGCAGACCCGCGCAAGCTCCCCAATGCGCGCAAGCTGGATGAAATTACTTTTGATGAAATGCTGGAGCTGGCAAGCTTGGGCGCACAGGTTCTGAACAACCGCAGTGTGGAGCTGGCAAAAAAATATAATGTGGAACTGGAAGTGCTGTCCAGCCTGAATCCCGTTCCCGGTACACTCGTAAAGGAGGCTACAAAGGCTATGGAAGGTATGTTGATCAAGGGCGTTGCAAAGGACGAGGATGTTGCAGTAGTAACTCTGATGGGTGTTCCTGATGTGCCCGGCACTTCCTTTAAAGTATTCAGCCTGCTGGCACAGAAAAAGATCAATGTGGATATTATTCTGCAGTCCACCGGCCGTGACGGCAATAAAGACCTGATCTTCACCGTGCCCCGCAGCGAGGCCGAAAACACCCGCAAGCTGCTGGATGAAAATGTTTCCCGCTTTGGCGGCAGCGAGGCCGAAATCAAAACCGGCGTTGCCAAGGTGTCCATTGTGGGGGCCGGTATGCAGAGCCACTTTGGGGTGGCCGCCAAGATGTTCGAGGCTTTGTCTGAAAATCAGATCAATATCCAGATGATCTCCACCAGCGAGATCAAGATCAGTGTGATCATTGATCAAAAGGATGCCGACCGTGCCGTAAACGCGATCCACGCAGCCTTCATTCATTAAAAAATATCGCTGTAAAATCTCCCTGTACGATGTATGGGAAGATTTTTTCAAATCCGGCCCGGTGTGCCCGGCAGGCCGGTACGGGCAGCCCTTTTTTGGCGGCGTTCATACTTTTTGGTTTACAGAAAGTGCCAAACTGCGTATAATAGAAAAGACAGCGCCGTACAGCTTGAACCTGTGATAGGCCATGCACGGCGCTGCCCTTATTTTTCGCATTTTTCGGCCAGAACGGCCCACCATCATCCACGGCAGGCCGCAGCCGCGCGCCTGAGAAAAGGAGAGTGTCATGGCTCAAATGTCCCGCAGCGCCGCCCGGGCCAAAAGAAGGCGCAGGATCCTGCGCAACCGAATCCTGTTTGTGCTGGCCATTCTGGCAATATTGGCAGGGGTGGTTTTCGGCATTTCGCGATTAACAGCCATGTACCGAAAAACCCATTTGCCCAAGCAGAGCCTGCAGGCTGTGCAGGCGGCCGGTTTGGAAAGCGATGAAACCAGCGAGGGCGCGCAGGGACTGGCCGGTGCGCAGGTCTCCTCACTGCAAAGCGACTGGCGCATGGTGCTGGTGAACCCCAATGTAAAGCTGCCCGCCGATTATACCGTGGAAACCGAAACCGCAGATGCCGCTACCGGAAAAGAATTGCAAACCGAAGCCGCCGAGGCCTATCGCCAAATGGCCAAGGCTGCGGAAGCCGACGGGGTTTCGCTGATGCTCTGCTCGGGCTACCGCAGTGTGGAATACCAGCAAGGGCTGTTTGACAAAAAAGTGGAGCAGTGCCTTTCCGAGGGGCTTTCACAGGAGGATGCCGAAATCAAGGCGGCCACCATTGTGGCTGCGCCCGGGCATTCGGAGCACAACACCGGCCTTGCCGCCGATATTGTAACGCCGGACCATCAAATGCTGGATACGGCGTTTGAACAAACCCCGGCGTTTGCCTGGCTCAGCCAGCACGCCGCAGAATACGGCTTTATTTTGCGGTATCCCCGGGATAAAACCGCCATCACGGGCATTATCTACGAGCCGTGGCATTATCGCTATGTGGGCGTGGATAATGCCGCAGCCATTCTGCAAAGCGGCGGCTGCCTGGAGGAATATCTGGCCAAGCTTACCATCAGCGATTTTAACAGTGAACAAAGCGCACAGTGACAAGCGCTTGCGATGCGGCAGTCCCACGGGCGGCAGGCAGGCCTGCACCCTGTTTGCGTGCATTGTATCAAATAAGTTATGGAGGAAAACCATTGGAGCGTAAACAAATCGGAAACGGCGCGTACATTACGGTGCTGGATTCCCAGAAATTCAACCGATGCCGGATCACCCTGCATTTTCAATTCCCCGCAAACCGCGAGCAGGCCACAGCCGCCGCTGTGCTGCCGCTGGTGCTGGAGCGCGGCTATGCCGACTGTCCGGATATGACCGAACTTTCCCGCCGATTGGCCAAGCTGTACGGCGCCGATCTGGCGGTGGACAATGCCGTGAACGGCGGCAACCGGATCCTCACGGTGGATATCGTGGGCATTTGTGATCCATTTGCCCTGGAAGGCGAAAATTTAACGCAGGAATATCTTAAGATCGCCCTTGGTGTGGCGTTTGATCCGTATCTGGTCAACGGCGTGTTTGACCCCGAGGCCGTGCAGATCGAAAAAGCCACGCTGGCACAGCGCCTGGAAGCCGAGATCAACGACAAGCGCGGCTACTGCGTGCGCCAGGCCCGCCGCAAATTTTACGGCAGCAGCAAGGCCGGCATCGAGCGTGACGGCTATCTGGAAGAATTGCCTGCGCTGGATGCCGCAGCCCTCAAGCGCGTGTATGATGAGATCCTGCGCACGGCCACTGTGGATGTGATGGTGCAGGGCGCAAACGCCCAGCTGGTGGAAAAAGCGGTTTTGCAGCGCCTTTCGAGCATTGACCGTGCGCCCGCAGCGTTGGAGCCTGCCACGCTGATGCCCCGGCAGGAGTGCCGGCATTATACCGAAACCTTTTCGGATCTGGTGCAGGCCAAGCTGTGTATGCTGTTTGCAGCCAGCGAAACCCTGAACGGCGAAAAGCTGGAAGCCAATCGCTTGGCCATGGCGCTGTTTGGCGGCAGTGTGACCAGCCGCTTATTCCTGAATGTGCGTGAAAAGCAGAGCCTTTGCTACTATTGCGGCAGCTCGGCCGGTGTGATGGGCGGCGTGATGATGGTGGACAGCGGCGTTGAGCCTAAAAATGCCGCCAAGGCAGAGCAGGCCATTCTGCACGAGCTGGATCAGCTGCTGCACGGCCCCATTACGGACGAAGAACTTGAGGATTGCCGCCGCGGCATTCTTTCGGGCATGGAAAGCGTGGAGGACACGCTTTCCGGCGTGGAAAACTGGTATTATATGCAGATCTGCCGCGGGGAACAGCTGTGCAGCCCGGCAGAGTCACGCCGCAGACTGCTGGCTGTTACCAAGGAACAGGTGCGTCAGGTTTTGGCCGGTTACAGCCTGTCGGTAAGCTATCTGGTCACGGCAAAGGAGGATGCACAGTGAAAACCAACCAAATGGCGGTAAAGGCCGCTGAATACGAGATCATCACCCTGCCCAGCGGGCTCACCGTGCAGGTGCGCCCCATGCCGGGCTACAGCTCGGTACACGCGGTGTATGGCACGGATTTTGGCTCTATTGACCGCTTTTTTACCGTGGACGGCAAAAAAGTAGTGGTGCCCGAGGGCACGGCGCATTTTCTGGAGCATAAAATGTTTGAAAGCGATGAGGGCGATGCGTTTTCGCTGTATGCCAAAACCGGCGCACAGGCGAATGCCTTTACCAGCTTTGAAAAAACCTGCTATATTTTTACGGCGACCTCTAAGATCGACGAAAGCCTGGATGTGCTGCTGGGCATGGTGGGAAAACCCTATTTCACTGAGCAGACCATTGCCAAAGAGCAGGGGATCATTGGGCAGGAAATCAAAATGTACGACGACAGCCCCGATTGGCGTATGCTGACCGAGAGTATGCGCTGCCTGTACAGCGCCCATCCGATCCGGGATGATATTGCGGGCACGGTGGAAAGCATTGCGCAGATCACCCCCGAAATGCTGTATGATTGCTGCAAGGCATTCTACCGCCCGGGCAGCATGGTGCTTTCGGTGGCCGGCAATGTTACCAAAGAGCAGGTGCTGGCTGCCTGCGCCCGTGCCGGGCTGGACAAGCCCGTGCAGCAGGCCCCGAAGGTGGAGCGCCTGATGCCTGCGGACTGTGCGGGCGTGGCGCAGAACTCCTCTACGCTGTATATGCCGGTGGCCAAGCCCTGCTTTGCGCTGGCCTACAAGGAAAAACCCGTGGAATTCGGCGATACCCGCCGCGCGATTCTGTGCGATATGATCAGCGAGCTGATCTGCGGCGGCATGACGCCGCTTTATCGCCGCTTGTATGACAGCGGCCTTGTAAACCCCGAGTTTGACGGCGACTTTATGTCGGTGCGCGGGGCAGGCTGCTTTATGTTCAGCGGTGAAAGCAACGAGCTGGAAAAGGTGGAGCAAATGATCTGGGACGAGATCGAGCGTTTGCGCCGCGAGGGTGTGGACGAGGAAACCTTTACCCTGTGCAAAAATCAGTCCTACGGCAGCCTGATCACGGATCTGGGCAATGTGGAGGATACCGCCAGCGCCATGAATGCCGCCTTTATGAAGGGCCGCACTCTTTCGGACGAGATCGCCGCGCTGGCCAGCCTGACAAAGCAGGATGCCGACGAAGCACTGCAAACCATGCTGCTGCGTGAAAACTGCGCTGTGGTGCATATTTACCCGGCCGAAGCATAAAAGGCGAAAGAATAGGTAAGAGGTGAAAAGCAATGATCAATCTGGTACAGTTTCCGGGCCTGGGGCTTAGCCTGCACATTAACCGTGTGGCCATTTCTCTGGGCGGCTTTAATATTTACTGGTATGGCATCATTCTGGCGGCGGGTCTTATGGGCGGCTTGCTGTTTGCCTTCCGCTATGGGCCGGATTTCGGCATCGACACCGACCGTATGGTGGATGTGGTGGTGATCGGCACGGTGATGGCCATTGTGTGCGCACGCATTTATTATGTGGCCATGGCGCCGTTTCAATACCAAAGCTTGTGGGAAATGATCGATCTGCGCAACGGCGGCATTGCCATTTACGGCGCGCTCATCGGCGCGTTTGTGTTTGGCGGCCTGGCGTGCAAATGGCGCAAGATCCCGCTTCTGCAGATGTTTGATTTAGTTGCCATGGGATTTTTGATCGGGCAGGGCGTTGGCCGCTGGGGAAACTTTGTCAATCAGGAAGCATTTGGCTGCAATACCACACTGCCCTGGGGAATGTACAGCGAGGCCACCAAAAGCTATCTTGCGGCCAATGCTGCCTCGCTGGCGGCGCAGGGCATGACGGTGGACCCCACGATGCCGGTGCATCCCACATTTTTGTATGAAAGCCTGTGGTGCTTTGCCGGGCTGTTTATGCTGTTCCGCTTTATGAAAAAGCGCTGCTTCCATGGCGAGATCTTTTTGCTGTATGCCGTATGGTATGGCTGCGGACGCTTTTGGATCGAGGGGCTGCGCACGGATTCGCTGATGCTGTCGGCTGCGCTGAACCTGCGCGCCAGCCAGCTGGTGGCAGCGGTGAGCGTGATCATTGCGCTGGCGCTGGAAATCCATTTCCGCCGCATCTACCGCAAGGCCCCTATGATGGTAAATCTGGCGGTTGCCGATCTGAATGCCTATGCCAAGGCATTCCCGGACGGCGTGTGTGCAAAAGCCCTGCCTGCTTCGGCCAGCCATGCCGAGTTTGTGCAAAAAACCAAAGAGTGGAACCGGGAAATTCAGGAAAAGGCCAAAAGTGCCGACAGCGCACAGGCTGAAGAATAAAGTATAAAAGTATAGAGGATAGAGAGGAAAAGTATATGGCGATCCGCATTGAGGGCAAGCTTTTGGCTGCCCAGGTGAAAGAGCGCGTGGCCGCAGGGGTGGCAGAGCTGAAAGAAAAGGGCATCGAGCCATGCCTTGCCGTGATCATGGTGGGCGAAAACCCGGCCAGTCAGGTGTATGTAAAAGGCAAGGTGAAGGACTGTGCCGAGTGCGGCATCAAGTCGCTGGAAATTCATCTGCCCGCCGAAACCACGCAGAACGAGCTGCTGCAAAAGCTGGCTGAGCTGGCAGACGATGCCGGTGTACACGGCCTTTTGGTGCAGCTGCCGCTGCCGGCGCACATTGATGAAAAAACCGTGATCGAGGCCATTCCGCCCCAAAAGGATGTGGATGGCTTTACCGCGGTGAATGTGGGCCGCATGATGATCGGCGAAGAATGCTTTTTGCCGTGCACCCCGGCGGGCTGCATGGAGATGATCCGCTCTACGGGCGTTTCCATCAGCGGCAAAAATGCGGTGGTGATCGGCCGCAGCAATATTGTGGGCAAGCCGGCCGCCATGCTGCTGCTGCGCGAAAATGCCACGGTGACTATCTGCCACAGCCGCACGGAAAACCTGAAGCAGGTGTGCGCCAACGCGGATATTCTGGTGGCCGCCGTGGGCCGCGCCGGTTTTGTGACGGGCGATATGGTAAAGCCCGGCGCTGTGGTGATCGATGTAGGCATCAACCGCAATGCCCAGGGCAAGCTGTGCGGCGATGTGGATTATGATGCAGCAGCCGAAAAGGCGGGCTATATCACGCCGGTGCCCGGCGGCGTGGGCCTGATGACCCGTGCCATGCTGATGCAAAACACCCTGCAGGCGGCACAAAAGCAGGCATTGGCAAAATAAAGTCGATTTTGTAAAAATAATGCTTGCATTGGGGCACCTTTCGTGTTATACTGTTTAGGCCGCATGGTGTGGGCAGACGAAGCGTGGTTGAATGCAGCCGCCGCCCTTACAATATCCAGCGAGACTTATTTAAGAGAGGCTAAAACTATGTACGCAGTTATCGTTACCGGTGGCAAACAGTACCGGGTACAGGCAGGCGACACCATCTTCGTTGAGAAGCTGGTCGCTGAAGACGGCTCCACTGTGACCTTCGACAAGGTTCTGGCAGTGGGCGAAGAGGGCAATGTCAAGGTTGGCGCTCCCGTTGTGGATGGCGCTGCCGTTGAGGCTAAGGTCATCAAGACCGGCAAGGGCAAGAAGCTCAATATCATCACCTATCGTCCCAAGAAGGGCAGCATGGTTCGCAAGGGCCATCGTCAGCCCTACACCAAGGTCGAGATCACCGCTATCAAGGGCTAAGCAAAAGGAGGTAACTGAACAATGGCACATAAAAAAGGCGTAGGTTCTACTAAGAACGGTCGTGACTCCGAGGCAAAGCGCCTGGGCGTCAAGCGTGCAGACGGTCAGTTCGTTCTGGCCGGCAACATTCTGGTTCGCCAGCGTGGCACTCACATCCACCCCGGTGAGAATGTGGGCATGGGCAGCGACAACACCCTGTTTGCTCTGGTTGACGGTCGCGTCAGCTTCGAGCGCGTGGGCAAAGATCGCAAGAAGTGCAGCGTAAAGCAGTAATCACTTTATCAAAAAGCCGGGCCGAATTTGGCTCGGCTTTTTGTGTGTTTTTGGCAAAACAAATCATTTGAACGCGAAATGCGTTTTCCCCTGAATCAAAAAGGAGAATATATGTCTGCAAATTTTATTGATATTGCAACCATTTGGGTACACGCAGGCAAGGGCGGCAACGGCTCGGTCAGCTTTCACCGCGAAAAGTTTGTGGCAGCCGGCGGCCCCGATGGCGGCGATGGCGGCCGCGGCGGCGATGTGGTGTTTCAGGCCGATGATAACCTGTCTACCCTGATGGACTTCCGCTATAAGCGCAAGTACAATGCCGAAGATGGGCAGGATGGCGGCGCAAAGCGCTGCACCGGCAAAAATGCCCCTGATCTTATCATCAAGGTGCCCCGCGGCACGCTGGTGAAGGAAGCCGAAACCGGCTTGGTGATCGCGGATATTTCGGGCGATGAGCCCGTGGTGATCGCCAAGGGCGGCAAGGGCGGCTGGGGCAATGTGCATTTTGCCACGCCCACCCGCCAGATCCCCAAATTCGCCAAGCCCGGTATGCCCGGGGAAGACCTGCATATCACCCTGGAGCTGAAGGTGATCGCCGATGTGGGCCTGATCGGCTTCCCCAATGTGGGCAAATCTACGCTGATCAGCGCGATCAGTGCAGCAAAACCCAAGATCGCAAACTATCATTTTACCACCCTTTCGCCCGTGCTGGGCGTGGTGCGCGTTGGCCCCGAGCAAAGCTTTGTGGCAGCGGATATCCCCGGCCTGATCGAAGGCGCCAGCGAGGGCGTGGGCCTTGGCCATGATTTCCTGCGCCATGTTGAGCGCTGCCGCCTGCTGCTGCATGTGGTGGATGTTTCGGGCTGCGAGGGGCGTGATCCCAAACAGGATTTTGAAATGATCAACGCCGAGCTGGAAAACTTCAGCCCCAAGCTGGCCGAGCGCCCGCAGATCGTTTTGGGCAACAAGTGCGATGTGGCCACCGAGGAGCAGATTGCAGAATTCCGCAGCTATATCGAAGAAAAGGGCCTGCTCTTTTTGCCTATTTCGGCAGCCACCCGCCAAGGGCTTGGCGATTTGCCCGGCATCGTGTTCGATCATCTGAAGGAGCTGCCGCCCATTCAGATCTTCCAGCCTGAGTATGTGAAAAAGCAGGCACAGGAGGGCAGCCGCAGCTTTACGGTGTCCAAAACCGAGGCGCACACCTTCTCGGTGGATGCCCCCTGGCTGGAGCGTATTCTGGAAGGCAGCAATGTAGACGACTACGAAAGCCTGCAATATTTCCAAACGCAGCTGGGTGAAAGCGGCATTCTGGATGAGCTGGTGCGCCAGGGCGTGGAAGAAAACGATACCATTCTCATTGGCGAATATCAGTTCGACTATGTGTTCTAAAGAAAGGGGCGCAGTTCATGCTTTTTGAAGCCGAACCGCAAGTGGATATCCGCGAAATGAATCCGCTCAGCCTGGCATTTATGGGCGACGGCGTGCTGGAGCTTTTGGTGCGCCAGCATCTTGTTGAGCGCAGCCGCCTTTTGCCCGGTAAGCTGCACGCCGAGGCCGTGCGCTATGTATCGGCCCGCAGCCAGTTTCTGGAAATGAAGCTGCTGGAGCCGATGCTCACCGAAGAAGAGCACGCGGTGTTCCGCCGCGGCAAAAACGCCAACAAGGCCACCGTGGCCAAGCACGCCAGCGTGGAGGAATACCGCACCTCTACAGGCTTTGAATGCCTTTTGGGCTGGCTGTATTTAAAGGGCCGCAATGAACGCATTATGGAACTGATGGATGTGTTGTGGCGCGAGTTTGAGCCGGAAACGCAGGATTGAGCATCCGGCTTGCAAAACAGCAAAAAGCTGTGCCCAAAAGGCCTATTCCACATAAGAAAACACGCAGTTTCTTGTGCGAAAGCGGCTGTAAAGGGCACAGCTTTTTTTCAAAAGGACTTAATGCTTACTTGCTGTTTTTGGAATCGGTGTACTGATTGGGATGCTTGTTCGAAGACTTGGTGCTGCTGTCGCTGGCGCGGGAATTGCTGGAATTCGTGGAATTGCTGGAATTCGTGGAATTGCTGCTTTTGGAATTGCGGTCATTCATAGTGCTGAAAGCTCCTTTCGTGCGGGCGTTTTCTGCCCGTCAACCAAAGTTTGCCCCGCTCAGGGCGGCTTTATTCAAATTTTTAGGGGGAACTGCTTTACATGAGCCTTGCCTATTTTGAACAGCGCGAAAAATCGCTGCTGGGCGATCGTTACGAAACCTTATACACACCCTGCCGCCAGCGTGCCGAGCGCGGCATTACCGTGAATATGCTGCGCGCCTCGGTGCAGGAGGTGGCGGGGCGCATGGGGGCGCTGTGTGAGCCTTCGCCCTTTTGCCCCCAGGGGCTTGTGCTGCTGGGCGAGCAGGTAAAGCCGGGCAGGCACCCATATTATCACGCGGGCGTGTATTATTCGCAGGAACCCTCGGCCAGCTCGGCCGCGGCGCTGTTAGAGGTGCAGCCCGGTATGCACGTGCTGGATCTGTGCGCGGCCCCCGGCGGCAAAAGCAGCCAGCTGGGCTCGGCACTGGGCGGGCAGGGGCTGCTTGTCAGCAACGAATACAATGCATCCCGTGCCGAAATCTTAAAAAGCAATCTTGAGCGCATGGGCTTTCCCAATGCGGTGATCCTGAACGAATCCACCAATCGGATCGCCGAGGTGCTGCCCGGCTTTTTTGACCGTGTTCTGGTAGATGCACCCTGCTCGGGCGAGGGAATGTTCCGCAAAGAGCCGCAGGCAATGGCGCAGCACAACGAGGGCCTTGTGCGGCAGTGTGCGGCGCTTGGTGCGCAAATTCTGGAAAATGCGGCCCAGTGCCTGGCCCCCGGCGGCATTCTGGTGTATTCCACCTGTACCTTTGCCCCCGAAGAGGACGAAGCGCAGGTGGGGGCTTTTTTGCAAAAGCATCCGGAATTCACCCTTTTGCCCACCACAGAGGCCTTTGGCAGCCCCGGAGAAGCAAACCGTCTGCTGGGCACGCAGGCCGATACCGGCCTGATGCGCCGCATCTGGCCCTGTCAGGGCGGCGAGGGGCATTTTTTGGCCAGGCTGCAAAAATCGGCCGATGCCCCCGCAGCGCAGCGCCCTGCCCCCAAAAAAGCCAGGCAAAAGCCGCCGAAGCCTGTGCCGGAATGGGCGGAATTTGCAAAAGAATATTTCCCCCTGCTGCAAAACAGCCCGGCACGCCTTGCAGGCGAGGCTGTGGTGCTGCCGATAGACTGCCCACCCGAAATGGAAAAGCTGCATATCGTGCGCGGCAGCATTCGCGCCGGAACCATCAAAAAAGGCCGCTTTGAACCGGCACATCATTTGTTTATGGTGTACGGCGCACAGTGCAGCAACTGCGAGCAGCTCACGCTGGACGATGCACGCACAGAGGCATGGCTGCGGGGCGAGGAAATCGAGGCCCAAACCGCGCAAAAGGGCTGGTGCGCCGTGCTGGTTGACGGCTTTCCGCTTGGCTTTGGCAAGGTTAGCAGCGGAAAAATAAAAAATCATTACCCAAAAGCGCTTAGAAATTTGAAATGATATAAAAAGTGTGTTATAATATTACGGCTATCTTTGCTGCGGCAAAGATAGAATGCGATCTTATTGCCGCAAAAGGCTGATATACAGGAGGAACCAATATGTCCGGACATAGCAAATGGAACAACATTAAGCGTAAAAAGGAAAAAACCGATGGCGCTAAGGCCAAGATCTTTACCAAGGTTGGCCGCGAGATCAGCGTGGCTGTGCGTGAGGGCGGCTCTGACCCCAACAACAACGGCAAGCTGCGCGATTTGATCGCCAAGGCCAAGGGCCTGAATGTGCCCAACGATAATATCCAGCGTATTATCAAAAAGGCTGAGGGCCTGGACAAAACCGAGTTCGAGGCTATCACCTACGAGGGCTACGGCCCCGGCGGCATTGCCATGATGGTGGAAACCCTGACCGACAACCGTAACCGTACCGCTGCCGATATGCGCCACTATTTTGATAAAAACGGCGGCAACCTGGGCGCTATGGGCTGCGTGAGCTATCTGTTTACCAAAAAGGGCATGATCGTGCTGGATCTGGAAGACAAAGATGCTGACGAAGCGATGATGGATGCCCTGGATGCAGGCGCAGAGGACTTTGATGCAGGCGAGGATATGGCACAGGTGACCACTGACCCCGATATGTTCTCGGATGTTCGCCAGGCACTCGAGGACAAGGGCTACAGCTTCCTGAGCGCTGATATCGCCATGATCCCCAGCACCACCACCACCCTGAGCGATGAAGCACAGATGGCTTCTATGGCCAAGCTGTTGGACGCTCTGGAAGACAACGACGATGTGCAGAACGTGTGGCACAATCTGGAAAACGAAGACGATCTGGATCGCTAAGATTTTCAGGGAGCCCTTTGCAGGGCACCGCCTGAAGCAGGGCGTAAAGCCGCATGAAAAGCATACCGGCATTTCTGCAATAAAATAATAACCACCGTGCATTTTAGGCATCGATACCAAGAGCACTGCTCTATGTCGGCTGTTTAAAATGTACGGTGGTTTTTTATTTGCGGCGTTTGGATCCCAAAAGAAAGGCGGCAAAGACTATGCATAACGGCAGAAGGGAAAAAAGGCAGTCTGCCAAAAGCTGCACGGTGTCAGAAACGGCATTTGTGGCCAGATAAACGGAC
>OIWT01003984.1_pt1 | contig 12648 bp, 7 predicted proteins | sample 1587701 | NCBI WGS metagenome assembly OIWT01 (sample SAMEA3888904, study PRJEB22519) | human gut metagenome | biome: human gut; feature: human-associated habitat; material: faeces | place: Denmark | collected 2009 | reverse complement strand
CTGGCGGGCTACAGGCACTCCTCCAGCAACGAAGACGAGAACTGCAGTGTGGAGGAGTGAGTGCGTTGGCGCGGCGTGAGGCGTAGCGTGGCGTTCAACCCGGTCTTCCACTGGGTGGCCTCGGCGTCGATGAACAGCACCGTGATGGTGTACGACTACCAGACGAGCTGCGTGCGCCACGAGCTGAAGCACGACGGCGGCGTCATCAAGCTGGCGTGGCACCCCAACGGCATCGTGCTGGTCACGGGCTGTCTGGACGGCTGCGTGTACCTGTGGAACGGGCGCGACGGCTCGCTGATCCACAAGATGAACGGGCACACGGTGCGGGCGCGCGGACGCGGTGAGACATAGGACATGCTGCTGAACATGGACGTGATCGTGAAGGGCAAGAAGACGTACATCGCCACGGTGGGCGACGACAAGACCTGCCAGGTCTATCGCGTAGACTTTTAGCAAGTGTTTGTTGCAAACCCATTAGCAAGTGTTTGTTGCAAACAGCGGAAGGGACTACACTTTCATGGCCTTCGTCTTCGCCGCGGCGGGCGCCTGCTTGGCCTTCTTCATGCCGGCGCTTCTTCCCGTGTTGGAAACCACGGCGCGGGAGGCGGCGTGGCGAATGATGAGGATCACGACAACCACAATCACGATCACGACGATAACGACAACAACGACGATCAGCACGACGGACACGCACATGCCCGTCTCCGGCTGCCACTCGCCGTCCTTCTTTCCTAAAAGACACTGGCGCTTCTGCGTGCCGACGAAGCTGCCGCCCGCCTGGCACTCGTACACGGCCTCCAGATCCACCGGCGTGGCGGGCCACTTGCCCTCCGCCGCGCAGCTGCCCTTGCGCACCGTCAGCAGGAAGCGCGTGGACACGATGCCCGCCGCGTTCTCGCCCACGATCTCCACGGGCATGGCCTCCACCAGTGTGGTGGGGATGCCCGAGAGGACGCCCGTCACGGGGTCCAGCGTGAGGCCCGCGGGCAGCAGGCTGTCGACGACCTCGCTGACGTTGAAGTACTGGATCAGGTTCACGAAGGAGGGCGTGAGCGGCTCCATCTCCACGTCCTTCACCAGCGTGACGCTCTCCACGCCGTAGGTCAGGTTCTGCGGCAGCTTGTACAGGCAGCGCTCGCTATGCACGTCCGACAGCTGGCCGTCCTGGCACAGGCGGTACAGGTAGCCCGTGAAGCCGTAGGGACACACCGCCGGCGACAGCTGGCCCTCCGCCACGGCGGGGTACTCGTCGATGCCCGGACAGACCGTGCCCGTCGCCTTGCAGTAGCGGAACAGGAAGGCGTTGATGAGCGCCGCCTCGGCGGGCTCCGACTCGACCACGAACTTGTAGGTGTGGTAGCCGACCATGCCCACCTCCACCGCGTGCGAGGCGAACGTCCGGCTGACGTCCGTGACGGCGAGCGACTCGCTGATGTTGTTCCACTCCTCGTCGTCCGCGAACTTGCCGAACAGCGAGTAGCCCCACTGCGGCGCGGACTGCGGGTAGTAACCGTACTCGTTGAACACCGAGCCCACGCGGTTCGCCACGCTCCACTGCACGTACGCGTCCACCACGTTCTCGAAGGACAGGCTCGTGAACGCCTGGAAGTCGAACAGGTTGCCCACCGCGCCCTCCGTCGCCTCCGTCTCGAAGTCCACCACCGTGTCCGCCAGTGGCGAGCACTCCTCCACGCCGAACACGCCCGTCGCGTCGAACACCACCGGCTCCGCCGACGACACGCCCGCCGCGCGGTGCAGCTCGAAGGCCAGCACGTTGCTCGCCTCCGTGGCGCCGTTCACCGCCAGGATCACGTGGAACTTGTAGAAGCCGGGCTCGTGCGGCTCGCCCTCCGTGGCGGCGTCGAAGGCGGCGGGCAGGAAGAAGCGCGCCACGAGGCGGCCGTTGAAGTAGGCGACGCAGCCGCCGGCGAACTTGGCGCGCACGTTGAGGACGTAGTAGTCGTCCAGCGAGGGGATGGCGAAGGCCTTGCGCAGGTAGACGGTGGTCTGCTGCGCCGTGCCGATGGCGCTGGGGAACAGCACGGGCCAGGACTCCGCGAAGTCGGCGGTCGTCCAGCCGGCCACTGGCGCGCCCTCCGCCAGCACGCTCCACTCCTCGAACTCGACCTGGAAGGGGAAGTAGGTGGAGAAGACGGTGGTGACGGAGGCGGGCTTGGGCATCCGTGGCAGCTCGCGCATGTCCACGGGGAACTCGCCCTGGTCCACGGTCAGACGGTAGCCCGTGGCGGGGCTCCAGCCGTCGCCCACGGAGTCCACGCCCTGGAAGGTGTACAGTCCGTGCTCGTAGCACACGTCCACGTAGAACATGCCGCTGGAGACGGGCACGAAGGTGGATTGGCGCACCGCCTCGCCCGCCGTGCCGCGGCCGCGGTAGAGCGCGTAGCTGTTCTCGTTGCCGAAGGCGTCGGTGCGCCAGGCGATGGTCATCAGGCCCTTGCCGCCGTAGCACTTCTCCACGGCGATGGAGACGGTGGCCTCCGCGGGCTGGCCATTCACAGTGGTGGCGGTGACTGTGTAGACGGTGGCGGGCTGCAGCGCACGGGGCGTGCCGCTGATCACGCCGGTGTAGGGGTCGATGACAATGTCGCGAGGCAGCGCGGCGCAGGCGAAGCCGTAGTAGAGCGAGGAGGAGGGGTACACCTCGGCCATCTCGATGTCGCGGTAGATGGAGACGCTCTCGTAGGTCAGCGCGGGGATGGTCGCGGGCACGGCCTCCACCAGCAGGTCCAGCGCCTGCAGGTTCCAGTTGGTCTTCTCGGCGTTGCCCCTGCCGAAGTTGGTCCAGCGGAAGATGGAGTAGGGCTTGGTAGCCTGGATCCAGAGCTTGCGGTGCTGGCCGGGAGAGGACCAGGTCATGTTGCCCACCACGGCGAGGTCCGTCCAGGCGCTGTCCTCGGGATTCTTGGCCTGGAAGGTGAACTCCCGCGCGGGGTTGTCCAGCTTCAGGTAGTAGGCCTGCACGTCCATGGCGTTGATCCACTCGCGGCGGTCGTTGTCCAGCTCCAGTTGGATCCAGTTGTTGCTCGTCAGGCCCGAGATGTACTGGCTGAAGAAGCGGCCGAAGGGCTCGCCGTTCGTGCCGCTGATGCCGTACTGCGTCATCGTGTACTCGTACACGCGCGACGTCTCCGGCGTGGTGAAGCGCGCGAAGCAATCGAACGTCGCCGCGCCCTGCTCGCTCGGCATCGTCACGACGGCCACCGCGATGGTGTTGGCGCCCTCGCGCAGGAAGGCCACGCCGTTGCTCACCAGCGGCACGGTCACCCGGCGGAACGCGAGGGTGTTGTAGCTGCCGGAGGGCGTCGTGGAGGCGGTCAGCTCGCCGTCCACGCCCTTGCGGAACACCTCGTGCCCGTTGAGCATCACGATGCAGCCCGCCTTGTACTTCACCGCGAAGGTGAAGCCCGCCAGGCCCGCCAGGCTGCTCGCCGTGAACTGCTTCTTGTAGAGCTGCACCGTCGTGGACGAGGCGGGGAACTGGCCCGGCGCGGCCTCCTCCCAGCCGCTCGTGCTGTCGTTCCACCACTGCGCGGGCACGGCGCCCATCTTGTAGTGCCAGGCGGCGCCCGGCTTGACGGCAGCGGCGACCTGCACGGGCACGGTGGTGGGCAGCGCGAGGTTGGAGTCGTAGCGCAGGAAGGCGATGGTGTCGAAGTCGGTGATGCTGATGTAGGCTTGCACGCGCAGGAAGGAGCCCTTCTTCCAGAACTTCTCCGTGCTCTCCACCACCACCGAGATGCGCGGCACGCTCACGCACAGCGGGTACGCCACCTCCGTCTTGTCCTGCTGCGAGGTGGCGTAGTCCACCACCATCAGCGTCTCGCCCGAGGCGTGGTCCTTCACGCTGAACTTCTCGTAGGTGGAGTAGGACGCGTAGGTGCGCAGCAGGCGCAGCATCGTGCCCGTGCACTCCGTGATCGTCAGCGTCAGCGTGCCCGAAATGCCGCCATACTGCGGCGTGGTGATCACATAGGTGGCGCTGGAGGCGGCCTGGGCGATGCCCGCAATGCCGCAGGTGGCGGTCAGGTGCAGCCCGGCCGGGAGGGCGGGCGTGACGGTGCAGTTGGAGAACTCGCTGCTGACGGGTTCGATCGCCACGCTCTCGTAGAGCGCGAGGAAGGAGTAGGTTGCCATGGGGTACTTGATGGAGGTGGGCGGCGCGCGGTTGCACACCAGCAGGTTCATCTCGTAGATGCGCACGTCCGAGGACGCGGTGGTCGTGACAGTGACGCGGTAGTACTTGTAGGCCTCGGGGTCCGACATGGCCGCGTCGTACGTCGGCGTCTTGACGAAGTACTTCCAGCCCGCCGCGACGAACACGGGGGTGAAGCCCTGCGAGGCGGAGTCGGAGCCCGCGATCTCGAAGCCGGTGGGCGAGGAGGACACGGCGGAGGAGGGGAACACGCGCGCGCCGTTCACGGCGTAGAGCCCGGCCGCGGAGTAGTCGTAGAGCAGCGACACGGGCTTCTCGTAGGAGGTGAAGGACATGCCGCCCTTGTTGAAGTCCATCGCCTTGGGCGCGTTCAGGCCCGCCGACGCGGTCAGCGTGGGCACGGCGGGCACGATGTAGCACTTGCTGTTGGGGAAGGAGTTCGCGTACAGCGCCAGGAACGCGCCGAAGGCGGTCTCCGCGCCGGCCTGCAGCGGGTGCAGCTCGATCGCCAGCACCGACTGCGCGCTCTGCGCCTTGTTGGCGGAGCGCACCAGGCCGCGGTACTCCATCGTCTCGTAGGCGCCGGTGGCCAGCGTGGCAGGGGTCACCTCGCCGGCGGGCATGTTGTCGCGGAAGACCTCCGCGCCGTTGATGTAGGCGACGACGCCGAACTTGTAGTTCACGCGCAGCTCCGCCGCGGCCATGTTCTCCAGACCGACGAAGGTCTTGCGGAAGTACAGCGTGGAAGAGAGGGTGAGAGGCGAGGTGGAGGCGTAGTCCGTCCAGGCGGCGTCTTGGTAGCTGTAGGCGTTCCACTGCTCGGCGAACTCCGAGGCCATTTTCCAGGTGTCCGTTTTCTTCACGGGGGTGTACAGGGAGAGCGGGACGCGCTCCTCCTTCATCTCCGTCATGAACGTCTTCAGAACGATGTTGCCGTACTCTCCCTCAAACTGGATGAAGGAACCATCGGTCCACGAGTCGCTCAGTCGGTCCTTCAGCACGAGGGTGTACTGGTCTTCGGTCGTAGCAGGCAAGCACACGTCGTAGGACTTGGTCTTGTCCACCTCGTACATCGGACTCTGGTAGACGATTTCGGTGCCTGCGATAATCTGGATACTCTCCTCTCCAGCATATCGCGTGCTGGTCTTGGTGATCTTCACGAAGACTTGATTATCGGTGCAAGTCGCGACAGAAATCGCTGCAAGAACTAGACATCATATGGTAGCACAAGTAGAACGTAAAAAGACTAGAATTGAATCCCTCATTGGAAAAGGAAAGAGAATTCTGTCTCACCACTCATCGGATAGTAATCAGGGGTGGTCATGATTACGAAGGTGGCGGTTGTTTCCACCACTGAACGCGGCATCATCGTGAATCTGCTCTTCCTATCAATAGAAGACAATGCTGTGGTAGGAAATGCACAAAACAGCGTAGCAATACCCGTTTTGCAAGAAACACAGTTGATAAACTAAGGTACAAACTCGCAATGATACAGTGGCTATTTTCTCCTTCTCACATCTCCATCCTCTTCGAGCAAGGCGGATGGATCATCCTCTTCGAGCAAGGCGGATGGATCACCCACCTCGGGAAGAGGATGGTCCTTCCGGTACAGCGATTCCAGCTCCTCCTCCCAGCTCAATTCCTTGCAGAGGCTCTTCACCCCCTCGTCGCAATCACCCTCAATCATCACGTCTCGGAAGCAGCAGGACAGGTTGCAAAAACGGAAGGGACCAACCGCCTCATTATTGATCAACACGCGGGGCACATTCTCCCGAACTTGGTGGATGAGGGTAGAAAACGGCTGGACGGACAGGGACGTGCCGAGGATGAGGAGCATATCGCAGGAAACCATATCTGCAGTGTGCATCCAAGTGTACTTGAGTGGGAGCGATTCTCCGTAAAATACAATGTCTGGCTTCACCAAATGACCACACCTGCAGTGCGGAATCCGTTCTACGCGTCACCATACGGATTAGCAGCCACGCTCCTCGACATCACACTTCAGCTGCGTGATGGGATACTTCTCACCGCATTCAATGCAGGATGCGGTTGCAAAACTGCCGTGCGACTCGACAAGGAAGGAGTCGCCAAGCCCTGCCGCTTTCTCCAAACCGTCAATGTTTTGCGAATAGACTCGCAACAGTATACCCTTCTCTTGCAGCAGTTTCAGGAAGTAGTGGGCATACGTGGGTTTGTACTCTCCCGGAAGGATGGTCTATTCAGTGAACTCGTCTCAGCTGCACGTACGCTCATGAAGCGATAAAAGACAGCCGGGTTTTCCCTGAAGAAAGCGAGCTCAAACATCGACTCGGGAGTGGGGAGGTGGTACTCCTCCAAATTGTTGTAGATGCCCGTCACGGGTGACCTGAAATCAGGGATTCCAGCATTGCATGAGATGCCCGCTCCCGTGAGCACACATATCTTCCTGACTCTCCCCTCTCTGATCGCTGACGCAACTCCGTGGAGACTCCGATCGCCATTGAGAACGGTCGTCTCTTCCTCCTCGTGGTTGTCAAATGCGACGCTCTCCAACTGGCCCATCTCAATTGCCCTACCAGCAGAAAGAAAATGAATGTTTTCCAATCGGGCCCGATTGGACCCTATTATTTGGGTCTTTCCCGCCCATGACGAACTTAACAGCATTCACCCCTTCCGGCAAGGCGGAAGGCGTGGCACGAACAAACAGAGGATAGAACACAGAGCAGCCTCACTTTTCCTCGGCCTTCAGGCCCCACTTCTCCTTCTCCTTAATCTCTTCCTCCGTCAGCGAGAGGATCTCCTTCATCTCGTTCCACCACTTTTCCCGCTTCTCCCCCTCCAGGCATCCCTGCATGTGAATAAGAATTCAGCGATTTGTACATCCACCTTTGCGGACTTCTCCGTGTTTGTGCTGGAATACCATAGTCGGTCAATGTGCTCTCCCTCCGGACAAGGGAATACAGAGTCGTCCTACTTTTCATTGCTCTGCTACACGCCCTTACCTTCACGTAGATGGGGGGACCTTGAGCCAGGACGCGGAGTTGGGAAGCTCTGCAGTCCGCCTCAATAAGATTCTTCAAATAAGTCGGCATCATGTCCTTGATAAAGAGCTCGACGCACTCCTGGCAAATCATGCACGGAGTCCACGAATCGCCTACCCCTTCATTCCGCATTCTAGAATTACTGTTGCTCACTTTGTACTCCACATAGTTCGCTTCCGTTATCGGTTCGCAGCAGATCAGGCACTCCTGGTCTTCTGCCGGTTTTTGATGTTCTATGTATCAGGCATGCCCACCCTCCCCCAAACCCTTCGATGCTTCCATAGATTCAGTGACAACTGGAAAAGACGGACGTGCGGTCGAATTGTGGGGATCGGGGGATCCATAGAGTTGCATGATTCCCTCCTTACTTGTTTCCATTCAACGAGGAAAAGCATCTTTGGTACCCGATTTCGCCGTACTCTTTCTGCGTGAATGGAATCACTGAGACTCTTTTACTTCTTCTGCCCATGCTTGCATGATATTCACTTCGGATACTCCATAAAGAATGGCGGGGAGTGGCGGGTGAAGGAGTATGTCCTGTCGGATTGTCTCTTTTCGGATGCGTGTTGGACTATCCAAAGGATGTCCAGTCTTTCTGGGTAATTACTTATTGGCTATTCGTAACATGTAGCGCATTCCCCTTCCAGGAATACATTTCCGAATATGACTATGACACTGGGTCTATCACGAATTCTACATTCGTTCCGTCCACGGGGAGATTTGATTTTTCCTGTTTTGAGGACAAAGGGACTCTCCTCACATTCATCCGAAATTATCTCGATTCCATCACACATTCACGATGCTCTACTCTTGTATACATTTTTCAGGAAGAGGAGTCCACATATTCCGCCTTCTACTCTTCTGTTTTCGCAGATGCAGGGTTTCTGCTCGTCATCCACTCTACGTTGATGGAGTACTACCTTCGTGACAGTCCGCGAGACTATCAGGATGACGACTTCCTGCTGGTGGTTGACGCCTCGGGCCATTCGGCCAGTCTTTCCTACACATGTCGTCGTCTCGGGGAGGATCGGTTCATCCCGAACAGCGAGGTGACCGAAGCGGCGATTGTCGACCGCATGGTCGCTATGGCTGCAGAGGAGTTCACTCGCTCGTTCGACGTGGACGTGGGCAAGGACAGCTACCTCGAGGCGACGCTCCCGAAGTGTTGTCGCGAGGCGTACCAGCTGTACCTATGCGGACAGCCGCGCGTGTCCATCACACTGCAGCGCGACGAGAAGAAGCTGAAGGTCATCTTCGGACCGCCCAACTTCGACCGCATCTACGAGAGCATCGTGCGGCTCGAGCTCATGAAGCCCTTCACGCGCCTCGGCGCCGTCTCTGCCGCCCGTCTCCTCTACCGCGTGCGTGGCTTCGGCCCGTTCGCGGAGGCGGCGCGGCGCCTGCTGGAGAAGGACGTGGTCTTCGTCCACGCCGAGCCGCTGTGCCCTGCCCTGTGCGAGCCCTGCCAGGACTGGCGTCAGCGCCTGATGGAGGGGCGTGTTGTTGGCGATTCAAACAGTCAGGTGCTGGAGGGCAGTGCAAACAGCGGGATGGTGGAGGGCAGTGCAAACAGCGGGATGGTGGAGGGCAATGCAAAGAGTGAGGTGGGGGAGAGCCAGGAGCCACTGGACTACGGGCGGCTGCTGGCGGCGCGACTGCGGGAGGAGCGCGGGCGGCCGAGGACGTGGTGGCCGGTGGAGGAGGAGGACGTGGAGATGCGCTTGAGCTCGCTGCAGGCGGCGCTGGGCGGCGTGGAGGGCTTCGTGCCCGCCGACCAGGACACTCCCTGTCTGGAGGTGGGCGAGCGCAGCGGCGTGATGGCGGTGCTGGACCCGGCACGGGGCCTGCTATTCCGCCGTGGTGCAGATAGAGAGGAAGTGCTGCAGGACGAGGAGGTGGTATTCGCGGCAGAGAAGACGGAGCACTCCCGGCGTGTGTGGCGCGGGCGAGGTGGCGTGTATGATGTGACTTCCAGCGTCCCGTGCGACGAGGGCGAGAAGGAGGTGTGCGCCTACCGCTGCGACGACGTGGGTGACGAGCTGTCCGTCGGCGGCGGGCGGAGCGTTCTGTGCACCCAATCGCAGCCGCTGGCGGTCTCTCTCTCCGGGCCGGCGGGCGCCGTGGTGCTGTCGGAGGAGGGCGTGGATCTGCGCGTGGGCTCGGAGGAGGTGCGGTTCGAGCGGACGGCCGTCAGCGCCAGCCGCGACGGCGAGGGCCGGGTGTACTTCGCGGACGGCACCTGGTACGAGGGCGAGGTGCGCGCGGGGCTGTGCGACGGCAGCGGCGTCCTCTGCGGGCCGCACGACGAGCTGCTCACCGTCGGTGTCTGGCGCGATGGGAAGCTTGCCTCCTCGCTTCCACTGCCGCCGACTCGGCCGTCCAGCGCGCCGGCGAATGATGCCGCGCGAGTCACTGGAGGTGATGGGCAGGCAGCGCCAGCCGAAGTGGTGCAGCCTGCTGATCCGATACAGCCCGTGGAGCCCGTGGAGCCTGTGGAGATGACAGAACAAGCAGAGCAAGCACAACTATCCGAACTATCAGAGGAGACGCTGGAGGCGCGAGAGAACGGCTGGGTGGAGTTCGTGGACGCGGTGCTGGCCCGAGGGGACGGCCTCACGCGGGAGACGGCGAGCCGCCTGCTGCTGGGCGCGGCGGCACTGGCGGGAAGGGAAGAAGTGGCGGGAGAAGAAGGCGAGGACGAAACGGCCACGGAGCTGGGCGTAACGCTCACGGTGGAGAGCAGGGTGTCGGAGATTCCGACGTGGCGCGTGGAGAAGGTGGATGTGGAGAAGTACCGAATCACGTCGAAGGAGGGGGATATGGTGTACTTGGGAGGGATGAAGAATGACCAGTTGGAGGGAGAAGGCGTTCTCTACTACAAGAACGGTGGGAAGCTGTTCGAGGGCTCCTTCTGCCGAAACCGGTGGAACGGCATGGGCATGTGGTTCTTCCCGAATGGCACGTTGCATTACAAGGGGATGTGGAAGGATGGCGAAATGGACGGTGAGGGCATGCTCTACCGGCCGGTAAACATCGAATACAGCAACAGCGACTTCCGGAGGTACGTAAGACAAACCGGCGAGAAGAATCCCCACCTCTCCTTTGCTCGAGGATTCAATCCCTTCACGATAGGGGAGCCACCCAAATCATGAGCAGCGTGGACTGTTTGTTTGACTCCCTCTCATTCATTGTTTCAGACTGCACTCTTTTGGCGTTTTTGGTGCAGGAACCGCTGGATGGAGGAGTACTCTTTGCAGGAAACAGGCGTGGTGGATCGAGAAACGATCGAGCGCTACCTGTGCAGCACGGGGCAAGAGAAAAACAGGAAGAAGTTTGTAGGGGAGGAGGAGCTGGAATAAGGGGTAGAAGTTTCACTTTGTTCAAATGTATGGGAATGACTGCGGACCCGCCTGCTGTTGGATGATTATGTGCGAAAAATGAAAATGCGTGAGCTCTAGAAAGTGGGCGAATCGTCTGATCATCAACAACGACTTTTCCTATATCGACTTCCTGCAGTCGATCGACGGCAATATAGCAGATGGACTATGGACAGTCGAGTTGCTGAAGGTGCTAAAGAGTTACGATTTCAGGTAGGAGGCAAGGGAAGGCTATTATGCAGATGCATATACTGCACAACCAACATCTCACCGTCCACAAAGCAATACGAGTATTTGGACTTCTACAAAGTGCTTGCTCATTTGATGCGTCATCCATAGACCACTCTTATCAATTCGGACCTCGTTCGAGTGCAAAAGCTCTTCCGAACAATCAGCTGTGAGAGCATCCACATCTTCAATGTGCGTGTTGGACTGCTTCGTGAGTTGTAGGCGCACGTGTCGATCGAGACAATCGAGGATTTCCTGTGTTACAACGCGAACACGGTGGCATTAGTTCTCGTCGATTACTCCGTTTTGTATCCGTCAAAGAACTGTTGCACATTCGTGCGTTTTAACGTGCGGACTAAGAAGTAGAAGGATTTTTGTGGCCATTACATCGTTCTCATCGGCTACAGCAGGAGTAGGAAGGCATTCAAGGTGGTGGATCCCCTGCGGTACTTTCGTGGTTCTAGGAACTACGGTTGACGAATAGATCATTATATCAATGAGCGAGTGGTGAACAATGCGAGACTCTCAAAAGGCACAGACGAAGATGTTATCTTCGTGAACTTGGAGTGACCTGTGTCAACTAGTGTTTGGATTGCATAGCTGGTTACTGCTGTTTGTTTTCCCCATTATTGTCTGTGCGAGTCTTCGCTCACTGTGCATAAGAAGGATGGCGTGTTTGCGATCGTTGTACCCTTTACTAGCGGTGTTGTTCTATGTTTTGGCGACTGTGTACCTGGAGACAGATATCGACGCGAAAGGAGAGAGTCTGGCTTTGCAGTGGTCTGTGAAGTATAATTTTCTGTAGGATCTTGATGGATCTGCTGATTGGCTCATTTCTAGGAAGAGGGATCCACCCAACACCGCGCATGTAAAATCTAGAAGCATCGTGAAAATGAGGAAGTACTTTGGTTTTTCTGCGCTGAAGAGGCAAGAGAAGCAGAAGAAGAAGTACATGCAATCAAGGAAGTCGGAGCATGCGAAGTCGAGCTCTTCAACTGCTTTGCATAAGAAGGCGACAAAGTACTATCCCCAATCTGTAGCCACTTTCACCAATCGAGAGGTGCTTCAGAAAGACACGTCCAGGGTATCGAGTTTAACTCCTGAACACCCTGACCGGAGTAAGAGAAGCAATGAGACAATGCAGGCTTCTGTAGAGGAGTTCGTTCCCACTCTTCCTCCTACAGAAGACCCTGCGAAGAACGGAACCCTCGCCGAGGATGCGAGCAACCAGCATGAGGCTACCGAGGAAGTAAAGCCTGAAGAGAAGCTTGAAGAGAAGGTGGAGGAGAAGGTGGAAGAGAAGTCGGAAGAGAAGTCGGAAGAAACACTCGAAGCCACCTCAGCACCCACCACTCTCTCAAAGACGAAGAGAAAAGCGACGAAAAAGAGCCGCGCCGGCATCCGTCCGAGAAGTCTGTGGAAGCACGCGCCGCAGTTCCTGCACCATGCCAAGTCCGCCAAGAAGCCCGCCAAGAAGCCTGTTCGTGCCGAAGCCGACCACGCTGAGGCGACCACGCGCGCACTGGGCAACTTCACCTTCACCTCGCCCGCCTGGCGCGACGAGTTCGACGCCGCGCTGGCCGCGCTGTTCACCGTGTGCAACAAGCATGTCAGCGCCGGACGCGACACGCTGACCACGCTGCTGTATGAAATGCTGGGCGGCGCGGCGGGGATCGGCGCGCTGCTGCCTGTCTATCTTGCGCTTGCGGGCCATGAGCTTGTCCCGCCTCCGCTCGCGGACATGATCATGCTGCTGCTTCTCTCCCTGTTCTGCACGGTTTTTCTGTACGTCCTGCAAATTCAGGTGCTGTGCGACATTTCCGCCTTTACCGTGAACCTCACCTATAAT
>OIWT01003983.1_pt1 | contig 12655 bp, 4 predicted proteins | sample 1587701 | NCBI WGS metagenome assembly OIWT01 (sample SAMEA3888904, study PRJEB22519) | human gut metagenome | biome: human gut; feature: human-associated habitat; material: faeces | place: Denmark | collected 2009 | reverse complement strand
TTGTGTTTAAAACATTATGTTTTTATAATTGCGCTTTATTTTATCGTTTTATAAAATAAATTTAACATTACGAATAATCATGGAATTCTAATAAATATTGTTATATAATATGAAAGCAGAATAAGAAAAATAGATTACAAATTGATAATTTATATTTATTGATTACTATATACATGATGTTTTGACAACGTATAGGGGGATTTTTTTGTGAGAAGGAGTCACAACAGAAAAATTAGAATCATCATAGCAGCTGCTGTTTTGGGAGCTGCTCAAGCTGTCTGTATACAAGCGGCCATCCCGGCTGGTCTGCCGGAAGGACTGCGGGATACGCCACGCAAAGCTGATGCAGGTATGCTGCAGAATGAATGGCGGGACCGGCAGCGCGCACTGACCATTCCTGAAGCATCGAAAAATATCAAGGTACAGACGCCTGAACAGGGAACATCATCGGCTATTGAGGGAAAAGAGGTCACCCTTCCCGTCCGGGAATTCAAGATTACCGGGCAGGATATCTATCCCGAACAGACGCTGCAGGCACTGCTGGCGGACAATAAGGGAAAAGACCTCACTTTTGCCCAGCTGCAGGGCGGGGCTGATGTACTCACGAAATATTTTCGTGACCATGGCTATCTTGTCGCACGGGCTTATCTGCCGCAACAGCAGGTAGACCAGGGGACTGTGACCTATGTCGTGCAAGTGGGACGGCTTGACGGGGTAACTGTTGAAAATCATACGAAAATCAACGACGCAGCCATACAGCGGCAGATTGGGTTCCTGAAAAAGGGTGATTACGTTACCCGGGCCGGACTGGAACGGGCCGTCTGGCTCTTGTCGGATCTGGCTGATGCAGACGCCAAGGTAACGCTCAGCCAGGGCAGTGAACCAGGAACGGTTCATGTCCTGCTCGATGTCGATCCATACAAGACAAAACACGGTCTGGCAACGGCTGATAACTATGGCAGCCGCTCCATGGGGTATAACCAGTATGGTGTCAATTATGATTTTACCAATCTGGCCCACGAAGGGGATCATCTGAACACGGGCATCGCTACTTCCGGCCGCAAGATGTTCGACTGGGGTGCCAATTATACGATTCCTGTCCTGACCGATGGCCTGCGCATGACTGTCGGTTACAACGTCATGAGTTATGATTTGGGAGATGAATTTTCCTATCTCGACGGGGGAGGCCAGTCCCGCGTGGCTTCCATCGGATTTGATTATGCCATCCAGCGCAGCCGGCTGCACAATTTTTATGCCGGCATCGGATACGAACACAGCCGTATGAAAGATGAATACCGCCTGTGGGATGCAACCTATGGAGATAAGACGGGGAACGCAGCCGTGTTCTCCCTGTACGGGGACAGCCAGGATAATGAAGGGTTCACGAACTGGCGTGTTGATTATAAATGGGGGCACATCACCAACGATGCACTGTATAATTCATCCAATCCTTTTGTTCCGCTTCTGGCCAACAGCCCCCGGACGACGGGAACATATGAAAAAATGCGGGGGTATATCGAACGACATCAGAATATCAACAGCCGCCTGTATCTGCTCCTGACAGCACGGGGCCAGTATGCTTTTTCCAACCTGGATTCGTCCGAACATTTCTATCTCGGCGGGCCGTACGGCGTACGGGCTTATCCGACCAGTGAAGCCTCCGGCGATACGGGATATCTGACACGGGCTGAACTGCGTTGGCAGCTGCCTATCAAGAAGAATGACCAGCAGCTGCAGCTGGCCGCTTATCTGGAACACGGCGGCATCTGGATCAATAAGGACAGCAGTCTGAATCCTGGTGCCAAAAACCACCGCAATCTGCAGGGCATCGGTCTGGGGCTTATCTGGTCCCGTCATGAAGACTGGTTTGTCCGGGCTGATTATGCATGGAAACTGGGTTCCGAAGAACCGGTCAGTGATACACGCCATAGCAATGGACAATTCTGGCTCCGCACAGGCGTATATTTCTAAGAATATGTATATATAAGAAAGGAATGAAGCGGATATATATGAGATATAGAAATAGAAACCAATGGAAACATCGGCTGACTGGCATGGTCCTCCTGGCCATGGCGCTGGGTGGCTCTGTACAGGCTATGCCTTCGGGCGGAACCATCCGGTCCGGCAATGGGTCCATTGTAGAACAAGGACAAACGATGACGGTTCAACAGAATAGCAACCGCATGGCTATTGACTGGACGCAGTTTGATATAGCTAAAAATGAAACAGTTCGTTATACACAACCTGATAAGAATGCCGTATCACTGAACCGGGTTACCGGTGGCCAGCAGTCCCTGATCGAAGGGAACCTGAATGCCAATGGACATGTTTTTCTGGTCAACCCTAATGGTGTCGTATTTGGTAAAAATGCCAGTGTCGATGTAGGAGGACTAGTCGCTTCGACGGCCCGTCTCTCTGATGACACGATGAATCGCTTCGGCAGCAGCCAGGATTCCCTGAATCTCGCTGTCGATAATGAAAACAATGCGGCTGTTATCAATGAAGGAATCATCAAGGCCCAGGGCGGTCTGGTCGCTCTTCATGCGTCAAACGTAGAAAACAGTGGTACCATTGTCAGTGACGGCGGTATGGTAGCTCTTACGGCAGCAAAGAATCTGAATCTGTCCAGTGATGCTGATGGCAAACTGAATTTCACTGTCGATGGTACGCTGGCACGGGCACAATCTCTCAACAGCGGTACGCTCAAAGCCGATGGCGGATACGTCGTCATGACGGCTAAAAGTGCCGGCGATGTCCTGAGCACGGTCGTCAACAACAGCGGCACCATTGAAGCTAAGACGCTGCGTAAAAATGAAAAAGGCCAGATCATTCTCGACGGCGGAGACCATGGACAGGTCGATGTTAGTGGAACCTTGGACGCTTCCGGTACGGAAAAAGGCCAGGACGCAGGAAATATCAAAGTCATCGGTGAAAAGACCATCGTCCATGACGGGACAAACCTCCTCGCCCGCGGTGATGTGGACGGCGGCAAAATCGAAACCTCCGGCGACGTGCTGAACCTGGGGGATAATCTCACAATCGATGCAAAAGGCGTCAGCGGCAAGGCAGGGGAATGGCTGCTGGATCCGCTGGACGTAATTATCGCCGACAGTGATCCCACAACGACAAGTAATTATGACAATGCGGAAAAGAAAACCGCCGCGGATTCTGATTTCACCAAGGGCAGTGCTTCCATCGTCTACAACGACCCCGATGCCACCACCGCCAATGCTTCTTCCGTAAACAGTGCTGTAACCTGGATTTCCACTGATATGGTGGAAAAAATGCTGAATGCGGGTACGAATGTGACCATCCAGGCAGCGGCCACTAACGGATCGGCCAATATCATCGTAAAAAATGACATCGATAAGACGGCAGGAGACGATGCCACCTTTACTCTGGATGCAATGCGGAACATCACCGTCAATGGCAATATCTCCTCTACGTCCAATAAACTGAATGTGGTATTGAATGCGGACAGCAACGGGGACCAAATCGGTGCCGTAATCATCAATGCCAATATCAATACCAATGGGGGAAATTTCACCTCCGCTTCCGGCGGTACGGTGACATATACCAGTGATAAGGCCAATACCAAAGGGTATGGCAAAGGGACCCTTAGCGGCAAGGCAGATCCTGCGGGCCATACGGTCGGTACCTATTTTGGCCATGTGGACAGCAGCGGTACAGCGGATGGGGCAAAGGATGACCGGATGATCAAGACCAGCGGCGGGAAGATCACCCTTAACGGGGAAATCGCCATCGGCCTCAACGGGGGAACTCTGACCCTGGATTCCGGGGGCGGAGATGTGACGGCCACCGGGATCATCAACTCCGGGAACAGCTATGGGGCCTATGTATACGGGACGGACACTTGGAACACCCTGGTGGAACAGACGGTGGAAAAATACCTGGAAAAAGGTACGGTCCCGGCCTATCATTACCAGGGTGTTAACTATGTGAAAGACACCAGCGGCAACTATGTGAAGAATGCAGACGGGACTTATCAATACACCACAGACGCCCAGAGCTTTAGCAATGGACAGCCCCATTACACCTTCTCTGAAGCCGATACCCAGAATGTCCGCTGGCTGGGAGACGGGAGCTCCACCAGCGTCAGCACAAGTGCGGGGACGGGATATGCTTCCGTCGTCCTCACCAAAGGCGAAATGACCTTGGAACAATGGCTGAACTACCAGCTCACCTATAACGCAGCTAACTTTGCCAATCGATATATCAGCCAGAGCAGTGGGGTTAAGGTGGTAACTGCTACAAGTGGCGGTAAGACTACTACTTCTGTACAAAATTCGGCCGGAAAAACCATGACCACAGCCGATTTAAAAACCTATCTGACCGCGGCTGTTGAAAGCTTCACGAATGGTACGGCCAGCACCGATACCACGTTGAACGGACAGACTCTTTACGCCAATATCAAGGACGACATCAGCCATCTCCTGGCTACCAACTGGTTTGCATCCAAGGAACTGGCCCAGGGAAATACCAAAGGCGGTTCGGCTGCAGGGGATTCCTACCTGGCCACCATTACCACCATCCTGGAAAACTCCCTGACCACGCCTAACGGCCAGCAGATCCTCTGGGCCGGTGGCCGGGGTTCCGGCGTACTGAACAAAAAAGGTTCCAACAGCAGCACCAACGACAAGCTCTATCCTTATTCCTTTTACGGCATGCCCGACGATCCTACCTATCAGGACGGCATGTACTGGGTCACCGGCCCGGAAGGGGAAGCCAATAATGGCAAGGGGACCCAATTCTACAGCAATGCTGGTTCTAACTGGCAGAGCGGGAATTATGGGAAAGCCGTTTATGGGTATGTGAACTGGGATACCTATAAAGACGGGAACAAGACCCGTTCCCAGCCGGATAACAGTGCACCGTTCCTGACCGTAGGGTTTGGCACCACCGGCAAATGGGACGATGCGGCCATGGGCGGGGATACCACCGTGGGCTTTATCAAGGAGACCAACCTGGCCAATTCCAGCCTGAACATCAAAGCCGGCAGCGGCGCTGTCAGCCTGGAAGGGGATATCGGGAAAGGCAAGGCTCTGGATACGGTGAACATTGAAAGCACCGGGGCCGTGACCATCGGGAATGAAAACAATAAAGCCACAAACTATAAATACGGCACTGTTTATGCGGACCATGGGGTCTACATTTCCGGGGGTACCGTATCGGTAGGCGGGGAAATCCATTCCGGCACCACGGATACCACCGCTTCTGCCAGTGACATCACCACCCGCAGCGATGGATACCAGAACACCGCCTTCCAGCTGGACAGTGTAACCATCAAATCAGCCGGTGACCTTACCGTCCACGGCGTGGAATCCGACGGCTATACAGATAGTGACAGCACCCTGAACGGCGGCAAGATCAGTCTGACTTCCACCGGGAAGACCGGTAAGATCACACTGGGCGCCGGCGTGGATTACAATGGCAATGCCACAGAGGGCACCCTGGCTGCGGCCAGCACGGCAAAAGGCGCTGTGGTGGTCGATGCCCAGGGCAGCCAGGGCTCTCTGGTGAACAGCACCACCGGTACTTCTGCCATCACCACCGGCACCGGAGGCACCTGGCAGGTCTATGTGAATTCCCCCAGCGACTATGGCACCAGCCTGGGCAGCAATCTGATCAGCGGCACCAATGCCCAGTGGACGGCGAAATCCGGCTCCAACACTACGGTGAATACAAACAGCTCCAAGAACACACTGACGGACTATACTGATACCAGCAGCAACAAGTTCATCTTCCAGGTAACCCCGGTGATCACCATTTCCGGAGGCAGCCAGAAGAAAACCTACGGGGATACCCTTACCGATGACCAACTGCGGGATCTGCTGATCACCTCGGCCACCTATACGGATTCCACCGGCAAGGATGTCGATGTGACCCAGTTCAGCAATTTCAATGAAGCCGATTATCTGACCTACGTAACCAGTTCCGATGGAAACAAAACCGGAACGAATGCTGTGGCTGTTTCCAGTGATGGGGCGGCAGCAGGGGCCACCCGGACCCAGGGGGACGAAGACAAGACAGCTTCTGATGGGAACAGGGCCTTCTATGTATTCAATGTGGAGGAAAATGGGGCCAAGGCGCTGAACGGATATGACCTGAAAACGGTCAATGGGGATATCGAAATCCTCCGGAAGACACTGACCATCAACACCGATGGTACCCAGACTTATGGCAACTCCACGGTGAAGAGCGGGACGCCTTCTTACGACAAAACCCAGCTGGTGAACGGAGATACTCTGACTGATAGCGACATCAAGTATACCGTTTCTACTGATGGTACTTATGCTGACAGCAAGGGTGGCAACGATACGGCCCATGTAGGCAAATATGAAGACCAATATCTGACTTCCAGTGCAGAGGTAAAGGCTAGCGATGGCAGCGACGCTTCCGCCAACTATGCGGTCACCGGCAGCGGCACCATCACGGTGAACCCGGCAGACCTTTACCTGACGGTGGGGGATGTGTCCACCACCTATGGGACGGCCTTTGATGATACCCAGTATGGCTATACGGTGGATGACGCCAAAGGTGGGCTGGTGAACGGGGATACCCAGTCTGTACTGGGAGATCAATTCCTCAACTACACCAATACCGGGGCAAAAACCGATGCCAGCAACGACAAGGTGAAGACTCAGAATGCCGGGAGTTATGAACTCCAAGGGACTGCCAGCAAGGAACTCTCTGACTATACCGTCCATATCACCAACGGGAAATCTACGGTGGAAAAGGCCAAACTGACCTTGACGGTGGGAAATACGGAAACCACCTACGGAACTGCTTTTGATCCCAATACGTACAGCTATACCCTGGAAGGCAATGCCAACGGGGATACCGTAGCAAATGTAGAAAACAACAAGATTTCCGTTACCTACACCAATGGCGGGGAGAAATCCGATGCGTCCAATGACAAGGTAAAGACCCAGGATGTGGGCAGCTACGATCTGATGGGAACCTTCACGCTCAGCGGGGATACGGCGCAGAACTACGTAATCGGCACCGTGAAGGCCGGCAAGGCTGAAGTCACTCCGGCAGAAATCCATCTGAAGCTCAACGACGTATCCACCACTTACGGTACGGCCTTCGATACCAGCAAGTACGGCTATGATGCCAGCCAGCTGGCGATGGCCAACGGGGACAGCACGGATGTAGTGACGAAAGCCATTGGCAACGGGGATATTACCTACACCAACACCGGGGACGCTACGGATCCGGACAATGAGAATGTAAAGACCCAAAACGCAGGCACAGGATACAAACTGACCGGGACCACGGAGAAAACACTGCAGAATTATAAGGTGGTCATCGACGGGGCCGATTCCACCGTGGAGAAAGCGGACTTGACCCTGACCCTGAAAGACGTTTCCACTACCTATGGGCAGGGCTTTGACAGCAGCACCTATGGGTACAAAAAGGATGCGGCGGATCTGCAGGGGCTGACCAACGGAGATGCCGCAGCGGCCATCACCGATGTCCTCCAGGACAGTGATTTTACTTATGTGAATGGCGGGGAAAAATCCGATTCCAATAACGAAAATGTCAAGACCCAGAACGCAGGCAGTTACCAGATTACCGGCAGTACCTCCAAACCCCTGGACAACTACAACATCAAAGTGGTGAACCCGGGCACTTCTAAGGTAGAAAAGGCCAAACTGACCTTGAAAGTGGGGGATACGAGCACTACCTATGGGTCAAGTGATTGGACCCCTTATGCCTATACCCTGTCTGGAAATGCCAATGGAGATTCAGAGGACAACGTAAGGAACAATCAAATTGAAGTTTCCTATTCCAATGGCGGAGAAAAGTCTGATCCCAACAATTCCGCTGTCAAGACCCAGAATGTAGGAGACTATGGTCTGACAGGAACGTTTACCCTGAAGGGTGATACGGCCAAGAATTACGAAATTGATGAAGTGAACTCTGACTTGACCGGCAAGGCCACGGTGAAGAAAGCTACTGTGAAGGTGAAGCTCAACGATGTTTCCACCACCTATGGTACAGCTTTTGATACCAGCAAGTATGGTTATGATACCAGCAGTATCGAAGGCCTGACCAACGGGGACGGCTCAGGCGTGGTGACGAGTGCCCTCGATGGGACGTACGGCACGGGCAATATCACCTATACCAATACGGGCGATGCTTCCGCAGAGGAAAAACAGGCCGGCAAGGTGACCAAGACGGTGAACGGCGGGCCATACTACCTGGAAGGGTCTACCAACCAGACACTGGACAACTACAACATCGAGATCGAAAACGGCAATGCCACCATCAACAAAGCCACACTGCATCTGTTCACTGGCGACTATACGGAAGCCTATGGGGATGCCGGGGCAGTTCAGAAGAATCTGGATAGTGCTACTACGGTCAAGGGCGAAAAAAACGGGGACAGCCTGGTTGAATTGACGTCTAAAATCGGTATCACCAACACATCTGGTGCTCTCGTAAGTAAGGACCGGACCAACGATGTAAAGTACAAGACGGATGGCAGCCTGGACAGCTATGGCATTACGACGGACTTCAATAAGTCCCTGGACAACTACGAAGTGATGCTGGATAAGGCCGGTACGGTTACTCTGACACCGGTAGCCATCAAAGTTACCAACGACATGATTCAGACTTATGGCTCGGATAAGACAACCTTTACGGAATCGTCCAATCCCAATCTGGTGAACGGGGATACTATTTCTACGGTTGGCCTGACCATGACGCCGAAGGCTGGCGGAGCGTATGAAACCAACCGGGCCGGCCGGACTACGGCCGATGCCGGGACGTATTACAATGACATGGAATCGGATGGTGGCGGTATCGTCCATGAAAATGGCAGTGATGCCCGGAAAAACTACATCGTCACCATCGAAGGGGACATCATCGTAAATAAAGCCCCCCTCCGTATTGATACGGATGACGTATTCACCCAGTACGGCGTAGTACGGACGACCCAGTCCCGCGTTACAGGCCTGACCAATGGGGACCAGCCAGAAGGTCTGAGCTATGATTATGGTGATTATGGTCATGGCTATCTCAATGGCAATACGCGGACAAACTGGCCGGGTACGTATTCCTTCGGGACCTTGCTCAGCGGCCCTGATTTTCTGAAGAATTATCTCGTTTCCGGTGGAGTCGCGACATTGCAGATTGTCCAGACCAAACCGGATATTACGAATCAGGATGTCTGGAACCGTGATGGTGGCCGGCCACAGCACAAAGTAGAAGTCTCTATGCCGATTTTCCGTGTTCAGGACAATACAGTAAAACAGTATGGCACCTATGGTGTTTCCCAGGCGGGAGAAACAACGAAGCTTTCGCCGACGGGCATGCGCCTCACGGAACCGGTACAGCCTCAGCTGCACAGCCGTTCCATCAAAACGAACATACAGACAGAAGATGGCAGTGGTATGTTCCGTCTCGATTATGATGGAGTAACCCTGCGGATTTATCCACTTGATGACGGGGCACAATACGTCGTCAAAGCCGGTGATGCAAAGAAAAACGTATCACTTTCTGAAAAGGCAATCCACGCAGCTTTTACAGAAATGGGTCTCGACCTCGTACGGCTCAAAGGTGTATATGTATATTTTGCGGATCCTGTCGTATAGTAGTAATACGAAAACTGCCGCACGAAGCAAATTTGCTTCGTGCGGCAGTTTTTTTATCATAACAGTTATCCTTTGTAAATGAGGTCAATGAGTTTCATCGTGACTTCATAGGATTTTTCCAGACTGGGAAGGGGCAGGAATTCATAACGGGAATGGAAATTCAGGCCGCCTGTAAAGTAGTTTGGCGTGAGGATGCCTTTGGTGGAGATAAAGGAACCATCCGTACCACCGCGCATGGCAATGGGTTTGGGCTGAATCTGCAATTCCTTGAATGCATCGAAAATGTAGTCGATGGCCTTGTGATTGTCATCGGTAATCGCATCGGCAATATTGCCATAGGTATCTTCCATTTCGCAGGTGATGGCAGCCCGCGGTTCTATCTGTTTCAGCTTTTCTACGTTGGCAGCAATACGCCGTTTCTTTTCTTCGTATTTTTCTTTGCTGTGGTCGCGGATATTGAGGCTGACAACGGCTTTGGACTGATTGGATTCTACGGCCTGGCACCAGATGTACCCTTCTTTTCCTTCTGTGCATTCCGGCGTTTCGCTGCGGTCGAACATATTGATGAAATCGCAGGCCAGGAGCGTCGGGTTGACCAGATTGCCCTTGGCGCTCATGGGATGGGCGCTGACACCGTGAATGGTAACTGTGGCCGAACCGGCGTTGAATGTTTCGTAGACGATTTCCCCGAGGGCACAGCTGTCTATGGTGTAGGCAAAATCGACAGGGAATTTGGAAAAGTCCATATTCTTCGAGCCGAAGAGACCACATTCTTCGTCGGGGACAAAGGCGACGTAGATATCGCCGTGATACAGGCCCGGATGGGTGGTCAGGGTGTGCAGTGCCGTCATGACGTTGGTGATGGCGGCTTTGTTATCTGCCCCGAGGACGCTGGTGCCATCTGTCGTGATCAGGTCCTGGCCGACGTAGTCGCGTAGTTCCGGATGATCACTGACGGTCATGACGATGTTTTTATCTGCATTGAGGACGATGTCACTGCCGTCGTAATGTTCGACGAGCTGGGGATGTACGACAGGAGACAGGTCTACATCGACTGTATCCAGATGGGCGCAGAAGCCGACGGCAGGAATCTTGCGGTCGCAGCCCGGTTCAGTGTGGGCAGGGAGACGGCCTGTAAGGACGCATTTATCTGACAGAGACAGATCGATGAGCCCCATGTCTTCACATTCTTTCATGAGCGTACGGGCCATATCCCACTGCGATTCCGTGCTGGGAACCTGCGTGCCGCCATTGGGCTTGCTTTGGGACGGAATGCGGACATAGCGGCAAAAACGATGCATCATTTCTTCTTGTAATGGATTCATAGGATAGTTCCTCCTTTACTATATCCCGTTAGAACATCTGGCGGGGATATACATAATCTGCCTGGAAGCCGAGAGGAATATTGAACCACCAGAAGAGGTACAACATGATGGTCAGGGCTACGAGCAGGGCACCGGTATAAGGAAGCATCATACTGCTCAGGGTACCGACGCCGGTTTTTTTGTAATATTTCTGACAATAAATGATAATCAGGGGATAGAAAGCAAACATCGGTGTGCAGACGTTGACGGCGGAGTCACTGACGCGGAATGCGGCCTGGGTCAGTTCCGGGGCAATGCCGACAGACATGAGCATCGGTACGAAAATCGGCGCCAGAATGGACCATTTTGCCGATGCCGATGTGATGAGCAGATTGAGAAGGGCGACGAAGACGATGACCCCGAAAATCGTAATCTGCGGCGGCAGAGCCAGGGACTTCAGGAATTCCGCACCGGATACGGCGATGAGAGCACCCAGATTGGAAGCACCGAAGGCATACATGAACTGGGCAGCGAAGAAATAGAATACGATAAGCTGTACCAGCGTCTTGGTGATTTCTTCCATGGAATGGGTGAAATCTTTGGAACTTCTGAATTTACCGCTGATGATACCGTATACGATACCCGTGACGGCACAGAGCATAAAGATGATAGCGACGATAGACTGCATGACCGGCGCTTTGAAGCTGGCCAGATTCCCCTGAGGATCACGCCAGATCGAGTCGGCCGGCATGAGACTCAGGAAGAGGCCGGCGAGCATGGCGATGAGGACAAAGGAAGCGATATAGAAAGCGCGGTTTTCTTTGGGGGTAATAGCTGTCATGGCACTTTCCGATACGTCGATGTCGGTGTCGAGAGGACAGGCTTTCCAGCACCATGGTTCTGTGATTTTTTCCGTAATCCACCAGCAGGAGCCGATGACGGCAAAGGTAGAGCCGACGGCATAGAAATAATTGCAGAGAACATTGACTTCATAGGTCGGATCGATAATCTGGGCGGCCATCTGGGTAAAGCCCTGGATGACCGGGTCGATGGCCGACGGCGTGTAGTTGGCCGCAAAGGCACCGGCGATACCGGCAAAAGATGCGGCGACGCCGGAAAGCGGGTGTTTGCCCGATGCATAGAAGAGATAGGCCGCAATAGGGATGATAATCATGTAGCCGCTATCCGGTGCCAGATGGCTGAGCATACCGACGACGATGACAATCGGCGTGAGCAGGAATTTCGGCGTTACCGTCAGGATTTTTTTGAGGCCCGTGTTGATATAGCCGGATCCGTCAGCGATGCCGATACCCAGAGTGGCTACGATAACCATGCCGAGGGGCGGGAAACCAGAGTAATTAGTGACCATCTTGGTCATGAGAGTGACCAGTGACGCCGGGCTGAGCATATTAGTGATGGCAATCTGCTTGCCTGTCGCCGGGTTGACATAATCGAACGTAAAGTACGAAAAAATCATGGAAACGATACAAGTGATGAAGAACGCGGCGATAAATAACATGGTGATATCAGGGATTTTATTACCGATTCGTTCAATCCAGCCGAGGAATCCTCCGACTTTCTGGGGCTGTACGGTTTCAGGGGTTGTGTTAGGCATAGGAATAAGCACTCCTTCTTGTATGTTGGATATCCATAGATGGGGTGCAGCTGCAGTGCTATATATATACGATCGTATTCAGCTTATTCAGTATACCATGTCCTATATAATAA